>Ga0315277_10005507_pt1 | contig 16653 bp, 14 predicted proteins | sample YL17G05_15_MG_FD_203695 | JGI IMG/M metagenome (GOLD analysis project Ga0315277, IMG submission 203695) | Sediment microbial communities from Yellowstone Lake, YNP, Wyoming, USA - YL17G05_15 | ecosystem: Environmental > Aquatic > Freshwater > Lake > Sediment | place: USA: Wyoming | collected... | reverse complement strand
CGTCGTGAGGTTCGAATCGAAGATCGCGCTGAAGGCCTTTTCGTAGCCGAGGCGCAAAGCCACCTGGATGTCCCTGCCGAGGCGGCGCTCCTCGCGGTATCGCTCGAAAATGAGGACGTTCGCGTCGACGGCCATGCCTATGGTCAGCACAATGCCGGCGATGCCGGGCAAGGTAAGCGTGGACTGCGACAGGGCCATGAAGGCCATGAGGGCCAGGACGTTGATGGCGAGGGCGAGGATTGCCATGGCGCCGGCGAAGAGGTAGTAAACCACCATGAAGGCAACCACGGCGGCGGCGCCGATGACGCCCGACCAGACGGCAGCCTTGATGGTGCTGTCGCCGACCGACGGCCCGATGAACTGTTCGCTCTCGAGCACCAACGGCCTCTTGAGGCTCCCGGAGTTGAGCACCTTCACCAGCATGTCGGCTTCCTTCTGGTTCTCCATGCCGGTGATAATCCCGGAGCCGAAGATCCGGTCGCGCACGACCGGCGCGCTGTAGATCTCGTCGTTCAGGATGATAGCGATGCTCTCGCCGACGTGATCGCCCGTCATCCGGGCGAATGCCTTGGCTCCGTCCGGCTTCATGTCGAACGAGACCGCGGCCATGCCGTTCTGATCCATGGTCGGCGAGACCCTTTTCAAGAGCTCGCCGGTGATGTTGTAGCCGTCGTTGGTGACGACAAGGAGACCGTCCTGCGCGCCGCGGCGCTCGATCTCCTCCACTCGGGCGGTCTTGGCGTACGGGTACCACGCGTAGCCGGGAACGACCTTACGGGCCTTGAGGAGCTGGATCTTTGCTGGGTCCTGGGTCTTGGCCACGATGCGCCACTCGAGGCGTCCGAGATTCGTCGCGAGGGCTATGATGTCCTTGGTTTCCTCGCGGCCCATCCCGGGCAGCTGCATCGAGATGCGGTGCTGCTCCCTGCTCTGGATGATGAGCCCCTTCTGGTCGAAGGGGTCGATGCGTTCGCGGACGATGTCGACGGTGTTCTGGGTAAGCCCGATGAGCTGCTCGGCGGAGAGGCCGGTGGTGTCGATCCTGAAGAGGAGCTCGGCGCCGCCGCGAAGGTCTATTCCAAGGCGCACCGATTTCTCGACCAGCCCCAAGATCGAGGCCGCCGCCACCGCCAGGATGACGACCACTTTCCAGGTATACGAACCTTTCATGACAAGCCTTTCAGTCTTTTGCCTGAGCGCCGGCGGGTCGCGGGAATGCGGCTAACCTTCCTTCGTGTCTTCTTCCTCGTCTCTGGCAACGACGCGCGCGATGGCACTGCGAGAGAAATTGACGCGGACGTCCTTGGACTCGTCGATTTTCAGGACGACCTTTTTTTCACCTACGTTGGCGACCACGCCGTGAATCCCGCCAATTGTGACAACCTTGTCGTTCTTTTTCAAGGCCTTTAGCATCGCCTGCCGCTCTTTTTCCGTCTTTCTCTGAGGCCGTATCATGAGGAAGTAGAAGATCAGGAATATGCCGGCGAACGGCACAATGACGGTGAAAAAGAGCGACCCCATGGGGTTGCCGGACGCAGGCGTACCGCCGCCCGTCGCCTGGGCGATCAAGTTCCAGTACATTGAAGCCTCCATATCCTATGAAAACGCCTCGGCAACCATGCGCCGATAGCCGTCAAACTCGCCCTGCGATATCGCCCGCCGCGCCCCTTCCATGAGCCTCGCGTAAAAACGCAGGTTGTGCAGCGACACGAGCGTCATCCCCAGAATCTCTCCGGCGCTGAAAAGATGCCTCAGGTAGGACCTCGGGAAGCTCGCGCACGTGTAGCAGTCGCACCCGGCCTCCAGCGCCGCGTCGTCGCGGGCGTAGGCGCTGTTTTTCACCCTGACGAGCCCCCTGAAAGTGAAGGCCCAGCCGTTGCGGCCGTTGCGCGTGGGTACAACACAATCGAACATGTCCACGCCGGCCGCCACCCCCTCCAGTACGTCCGGCGGCAGGCCGACGCCCATGAGGTACCGCGGCTTTTCCGGCGGCAGGAGTTCCGCCGTCGCCTCCACCACCTCGCGAATCAAAAGCGTCCCTTCGCCGACGCTGACCCCTCCTACCGCGTAGCCGGGGAGTTCGAGTTCGAGAAGCCCTTCGGCGCTTTCGCGCCTCAGATCGGGAAACGTCGCCCCCTGGACGATGCCGAACAGGGCCTGGTCTTCGCGGACATGCGCCCGGCGGCTCCGCCGCGCCCAGTCAAGCGTCCGCCTCACGGACTCATGTGCGCGGAAACGCTCGACCGGAAAGCCGACGCAATCATCCAAGGGCATTATTATATCGGCGCCAATGGCGTTTTGCACGCTGATTGTGCCCTCGGGGGTCACGAAAAGCGGCGCCCCGTCGATATGCGAACGGAACTTCACGCCTTCGTCGCTCACCTTCGAGAGCTCCGCCAGCGAAAAGAGCTGGTAGCCGCCTGAATCGGCGAGGACGGGGCCGCGCCAGCCGGACCACTTCTGAATACCGCCCGCGGCCTCAATGACATTTGCACCGGGCCGCAGCATCAGGTGGTAAGCGTTTACGAGGATGATCCCGGCGCCCGTGAGACGCGTCTGGTCAGGCGTGAGGCATTTTACCGTGCCCTGCGTGCCGACGGGCATGAACGCAGGCGTCTCGAAACGGCCGTGAGGAGTCGCAATAACGCCCGAGCGCGCCTTGCCGCACACGGACGTCACTTCGAAGGTTATCGCCGGCAAAATCTTCTCCAGGAGGCAAGAACCGGTGCCGCCCTTGCGAGACGGCGTCAATAGATCTTGAGGATGCCGGCGCCCGGATAGTAGTGACGCAGTATCTGGGCGTAGTTGTATCCCTGCCGGGCCATCCCGTCCGCTCCCCATTGGCAAAGGCCGACGCCGTGCCCTAATCCGCGCCCTTCTATGACGAAATCTTCGCCCGAGCGGAGGATCTTGAAGTTGGTGCTGTACCACTGGCTCGTGCCTACGTACTGCCTAAGTGCGTACCCGGTAAGGAGCCGCACGCCGTCGGTCGTGGTAACGGTAACCGTGTCGACCCATCCTTCGGACACCGTCTTCGTCACGGAGATGTCAAGGAGTTTGCCCGTTATGACGCCGCCCTTGGCGAGGGCCGTCTCGACCTCGGCGGCGGGGATCTTGCGCGCCCAGTGGTAGTACTTCGACAGCCGGCAGTACTGGCATTCGACGCCCGAGAGCGGGTCGACCAGCGGCGCTCCCCTCATCTGCGACGCGACTGCCGTGTGGCCGCCGCAGGTGCTGAAGAAAAACGACGGAAGGAACGCCCATTCGTAGATGAGCGTAATGCCCGCGGTGCGCCTGGCGGCTTCGCGGCCGTAGGCGCTGGTCCCGGTTACGCCCCTGTACACCTGGCTCGACGTGTCGTCCTTCAGGTCGTACGACAAGAGCCGCGTGTGTTTCATCGTCCAGAGCGCGTACGTGCGCGCCGCGACGGCCTGCGCCTCGAGCGCCGCGCGCTCGAAGTACGGCGGCATCTCGCAGGACACGACCCCGGCGACGTAGTCCTCCATGGACACGTAGTTCACGGCGATGACGGACTCGCCGCGCGCGACAAGGACTATCTGGCCGGGATAGGAGTTTGCCCCGACCTGAACCGTGCCGCCCGACTCGCCCGCAAGGATAACACAGGCGCGGGCGAGGTTTTGCCCTCCCACGACGACCGCGCCGCCCTTTACGGTGACCGGGGCCTTGTCCAGCAAGGCGGCCGCCAGAAGCGTCTTGCCGTCGTCGGCCCAGATGCCCGCCTTGCCCTGGGCGGAGACGTCGAGCTTCTGAGTCAGCGTCGCGGTGCCCACGAGCACGCGCACCGGGCGCAGGGCGAGCGCGAAGTTCTGGACGACGGGCACGCTTACCGGCCGCTCGATGCGCGCGCACGAAAACACGCCGAGCGCCAGCGCCGGTACCAGCGACAACAAAAACAGCCTGCGCAAAGGGGTATGTCTATTCACTTCCAGGTACACCGGTCTAAACCCCGGTCCTCTCGCTTTGGGGACCGAACCTTTCGTACTCGCTCAGGATGCATCCGCAGTACTGCTGGCGGTAGAGGCTGCGCCGCCGCGCCTCCCGGACGCCCAGTTCCATGCGGCCGCGCCAGTCCCTGTAGAGAAACGGCACGCCGTGTCCGGCTGCGCCCTCGCCGGCGGCCTTCACTGCCTCGTGCTTCTGATGGGGGCTCGCCAGAAGCGTCGTCGTAAACGCGTCGAAGCCTCCGGCCGCGGCGGCCTCCGCCGTGCGCCCAAGCCGCAGTTCGTAACACGCGCGGCACCGGCCCTCTCCGGCGGGCAGGATTTTCTCGAGATATTCCGCGAGGCCGTACTCTTTATCGGCCGTTAGCGGGAGTTTCTTTGACTCGGCCGAAACCTCGACCGCCCTCAGGCGTTTGGCAAACTCGCGGTAGGGGTGGATGTTCGGATTGTAGAAGAAGACTTCCACGCGCCATCCTTCTTCGACAAGCGCGCCGTGGATTGCCTCGAGGCACACCGCGCAGCAGGCATGGACGAGCACTTTTCCGGCAGAGGCCACCGCGCTCCCCTACTTGAACAGGCCGTCCGGGCCGGCCCTGAGGTGCGAGAACGCCGTCTCCGTCGCCACGCGGCCGCGGGGCGTTTTGCGCAGCATCCCCTTCTGGATCAGGAACGGCTCGTAGACCTCCTCGATCGTCGCTTCCTCCTCGCCCACGGAGACGGCGACGGTCTTCAAGCCCACGGGGCCGCCGCCGTGCTGGATGATGCAGGCGAGAATCCGCCTGTCCATCGGGTCGAGCCCCTCGTCGTCTATGCCGAGCCGCTCGAGGCCGGAACGCGCCGTTTCGATGTCGATCTCGTCCTTGCCGGCGACCTGGGCAAAATCACGCAGGCGCCTCAGGAAGCGGTTCGCCAGCCTCGGCGTCCCACGGGCGCGCATGGCGATCATTTCGGCGGCGTCGGCGGCCACGGCGATGCTGAGTATGCCCGACGAGCGAAGCACTATCGCCCGAAGGTCCTGCCAGGGGTAATAGTCGAGTTTCTCGAGCACGCCGAAGCGCGCCCTGAACGGAGAGGCCAGAAGCCCTTCGCGCGTCGTGGAACCGATGAGCGTAAAGCGCGGCAGTTCGATCCGCACGCTTCGCGCGCTCGGCCCCGTGTCGATGACGATGTCGAGGCGGAAGTCCTCCATCGCCGCGTAGAGGTATTCCTCGACGGGCCTGCCGAGGCGGTGGACCTCGTCGATGAAAAGGACGCTGCCGGGAGAAAGGCTTGTGAGTATGCCGGCGAGGTCGGCCGGGCGCTCGAGCGCCGGGCCGGTCGTGTGGCGCATCTCAACGCCGATTTCGTTTGCAACTATGCCGGCCAGCGTCGTCTTGCCGAGGCCGGGCGGGCCCGAAAAGAGGATGTGGTCGAGGACCTCGCCGCGGCTCCGTGCCGCCTCGACGTAGACCTTCAGGTTGTCGACGACGCCCCGCTGCCCCACGAACTCGTCGAACTTCTGCGGCCGCAGGAACCTCTCTATGCTGAGGTCGAGCCCCGTCGCCGTCGCTGCGGCTATCCTTTCTTCGGACAAGACTTTACCGCCTTTCGATTGCGCCTTAAGCCCTTGACGCGCGCAGCACCGCCCGCACGAGCTCCTCGACGCCGGCGTGAGGGGCGGCGCCGCGCGCCTGCTCGACGCTTTTCTCCGCCGAAGCCTTCGGGAAGCCGAGGCTCACGAGCGCGAGGACCGCGTCGCGCGCCGCGGCGTCCCTCGATGGAATCCCCGCGAGGTACCTCTGGCGGAACTCGAAGACGTCGTCCTTTATCTCGGCGACGATCCGCCGGGCGGTCTTCGCGCCGATGCCGCGGATGCGCGTCAGGGCGTCGTAGTCCTCCTCGGCCACCGCGCGCGCGAACTCCTCAGCGGGCGCGCCGCTCATTATCGCAAGCGCCGTCGACGGCCCGATGCCCTTGGCGCCGATAAGGATCCTGAAAAGCACGCGCTCGCGCTCGGTCGCAAATCCGAACAGGCGCAGGTCGTTTTCCCGCACCAGAAGATGCGTGTAGAGCAGCACCTGGCCGGCCGCGGGCAGGGACTCGTACGTGGTTACCGGTATTGAGAGAAGGTAGCCGACGCCCCCCACCCTGACCACGGCCTCGGTGAGGCTCTTACGGGCAAGTTCGCCGGCAATCTGATCGTACAATTGGTCTGGCCCCCTCGCGGCGACCTCGAGGTCACTCCGCCAGGCTCAAGCCGTATACCGCCAGTTTTTTCTTGACCTCGGCCAGCGACGTGGCGCCGAAGTTCCTGGCCTGCATGAGCTCTCGCTCGGTCTTGGCGGCCAGGTCAGCAATAGTCTTCACCCCGAGCATCTGCATGCAGTGCTGGCTGCGCACCGAAAGGCCCAGGTCGTCGACGGACCTCACGAGGACCTTGGCCTTGTCGATCGTCTTTCTGCGCCCACCCTTGGGTTTGGCGGCGCCCTTCATCTCGTCTGCCTCCAGCGCCTGGCCGAGCCGCAGGCCCTTCGACGTCATCATCTGTTTTATCTCGTTGAGGGAGGTCTCGCCGAAGTTCTTGAACGCCAGCAGTTCCATCTCGGTTATCCTGGTCAGGTCGCCGATGGTGGTGACGTTCATCTTTTCGAGGCAGTTGCGGCTGCGGACGGAAAGCTCGAAGTCGCTTATGGGGGTCTCGAGTATCTTGTTGCGACGCTCGCGGCGCTTGTGCTGCTCTTCGTCGAAGAACATGTTTTCGCCGGCCAGGGCGTCCTTGAGATACAGCCGCGCGCGGACGTTGGTGGGGAAGCGCCCCGCCACGACCTCGAAGCATCTTGCGGCCTCCTCCTCGAGCCCTATCTCCTCGTACAGAAGCCCAAGGTTGATAAGGACGCGGCTGCGGACGGGCTTGACTGCGGCGCACTTACGGTACATCTCGAGGGCAGCGTCGTTGTCGCCGCGAAGGTCGGCCGCGTAGGCCAGCCTGAAAAGCGCCTCGACGCACTCGGCGTCAATCTCTATGGCCTTGCGGTAGAGCTCGACGGCGGCCTCGCTTTCGCCCGCCGTGTCGGCCAGTATCCCGGCCTGCGCGAGAAGCCCAGCGTGGTGCCCCGCCTTCTCGAGCGCTTCGCGGACGATATGCCTGGCGCCGGCGGTATCTCCGGTCTTGCGCAGCGCCTCCGCGTACGCGGCGACTATCTCGCAGCACTTGAACTTCGCCGCGAGCGGCTTGAGGACGTCCCTCGCTTCGGACGCCTTCCCGAGCGCAAGCAGGCTTCTTGCCGCTACGTACTGCGCCGCGTCGCTCGACTTGAGGGGTCTCCCGGCGTCGACCGCCTTCTGGAACCGCCCCTCGATCCAGTTGCCCACCGCCACCGCCACCTTCTCCTTCGAGTCGGACGCCTTCGACTCGAGGCCCGCCATGAACTCCTTGAACGCAGAGCGCGCGTGCCCTGACGCGTACGCCATGCGCCTTGCCGCCAGAACCTCGGGCACAGTCACTTCGTCCTTCAGGAGAAGCGGCGAGAAGTCCGCCACATCGACGTTGGCCATAGGTCCCTCCGTCTGGCTTTCTATGTTAGAGGTGTGAAGCCGCAAGGCCGAAGAGGCCACAGCGCGGACACATTCTATATTTTGCACAAACCATTTCAATACCTTTTGACAAGGGGGCCCCCGCCAGCTATTCTGGTGGCGTTTGGCGGGGGTGCCGCGGCAATCCCGGGGCGTGCTTTCCCCCTCCGCCGGGGGGCCGCCGCTTAACATCAACGAACTGACACCGTATGCGTTTTCACCGCGATGTCGAGGAAGGTATGCCGGTCTACAGGTCGGTGCGAGGCTTGCTCGGGTTCTCTGCGGCAGCCGCGGCCATCATGATAGCCTTGTGCGGCTGCGCCAGAACCCGTCAGGCAGCCTACCGCCCGCTCGAAAAGGCCCCTCCCCTGCCCTCCGAATTCTCAAGCACCGCCCCCATGCTCGGCCAACCGCTCCTGGTCCGAACAGCGAGCACGGAGTCGCTCGTAACGACGACGGTAACGATCGAGGCCGGCAGCACCGAATCGCTCATACCCGGCGCAACGGCTGTGCCCGGCGAGGCCGCGGGCGCGGCGACGCCGGCCGCGCCGACGGCCCAACCCGGCGAAGGCGCCCGCGAGGAGATTTTCCTTCGAGCGCAGCTTGAGAACCAGCAGAAAGAGCAGGCCGCCCAGGTCAAGCGCAGGATCGCCTATCCGGATAAGCTCCACGGCGGCATTGAAATAAGGTCGGCGACGAAGGCGGGGCTCGTCACGTTTTTCTACCCCCTTCGTTCCATGGGCGGCGTCGCCGTCAAGGTCGGCAAGGAGCACGCCGTCGAGGTGCTGCCGGTGAGCGACGCGAGCACCAAGGCGCTGCTCGATACGGTCGGCAATTACCTCCAGAAGGACAGCGAGAGCGTGAGGTGGTACGGTAGCCGCAACATGCTCGAGATAACGGCCATGGAGGAAAACGTGCCGTTCCTTCTCGACCTGTTGGAGTTTCTCGACACGCCGACCGAACAGATCATCATCGAGGCGTCAGTCTGGGAAGTGACCGACACCACCGACGAACAGATCGGGTCCAAGATCAACATCGAGAAGAGACAGGGCGGCGGGTCTTTCTTCAACATGTTCACCAGCACCGCCGACACGCAGGCGTTCTTCGACACGCTCACGTCGGGAAGGCCTTTCGAGGGAGGGACGCTTGAGTTTCTGGCGGCCGCCGAGAGGCACCACGCGAAGATGGACTTCGCGTTCCAGTTTCTCAAGACCCTCGGCCACGCGGACCTCATGTCGCAGCCGCGCATGCGGGTTGCCGTCGGGCAGACCGCCAAGATCCTCACCGGAGAAGAAATCCCCTTCGAGACGCCGAGGATAATAGCGGACAAGCTCGAGGTCATCACGACCTACAAGCCGGTGGGCGTTCAGCTTTTTGTGACGCCCATGGTCTCCGGGCAGGGATCAATCACGCTTTCAGTCGTCCCCGTCGTCAGCGAAGTCATAGGATACACGGACCCCGGCCCCAACGGCGTCATTAACCCCATCATCGGCGTGCGCGAGGCCCAGACGCAGGTCACTGTAGCGGACAAGGAGCTCATTATCATCGGCGGACTCAACCAGAAGAAGAAGGTCACCCAGGAGCGCAAGGTACCCATCCTCGGCGACATCCCGATCTTGAAGTACCTCTTCAGCAGCAGGCGCGTCAGCCAGAAGACGGTGCAATTGTGGTTCACAGTCCAGCCGACGATAGCCGGCGAGGAGCACAGGATAATTCGGCCGGAACTCACCGGCCCGCCTCCGCTGACGAAATGACCGCCCCTGCCAAAGTGACAGTTGGGTCCCTTCGATCGCCCGGTCCGTGCCATTTTGGCAGAAAACACAGGGCGGCCCGGGCATTTCAGGCGGACGTGGCTGGCGCCGTAACTCCGCTTCGTATATGGTGTTAAAGAGAAGGCACTAATCGCCGTCTTCTGGCACGCCGTTTGCTCGTTCCAGGGAGAGGAGACTGTGTAATCTGACTGGTTTCGTTGCCCGTAGGGACCGGCCGCCATGGAACTTGGGACCCAGGGACGCAACAGGCTTAACGTGCTCGTAGCCGACGGCCAGCCGCTTGTCAGGTACAGCCTGGCCGAGGCCCTGAGGGAGATGGGCCTGGTGACTTACGAGGCTGCCGGGGGCGGCGAGGTCGTTGAGATTGTTTCGGTCGTTCCAGTGCACGCTCTTGTCCTCGACAGCGACCTGCCGGACATGGGCGGCCTGGAGACTATCCGGATAATACGGACATTTAAGGACGTGCCGCCGTACCTGCTGACCGCCTCGGTGATAACGAGGGACCTCCAAGTCGCCGCGCTCGACTCGCAGGCCGCGGCCGTCCTGCCGAAGCCGGTCGACATGTCGGTGCTGTCCGACATAGTGGAGACGGTATTTCTCAGGTATTACGGCTTTCACTGGTAGCGGGGGTTCCCGAAGCGAACGCAATCTTCATAAACGCCGGCTCATTTGACACGTGGAAAGGAGAACAAGAGCGATGAAGGTAAAGCCGCTTGGCGACAAGATCCTCGTCAAGAGACTCGAGGCCGAGGAAGTTACCGCGGGTGGAATCGTCCTGCCCGACACTGCCAAGGAGAAGCCCAAGGAGGGCAAGGTCATCGCGGTAGGCCGCGGCCGGCAACTCAAAGACGGCTCGTACGCGGACTTTTCGGTGAAGACGGGGGACAAGATCATCTTCAGTTCGTACGCGGGCACCGAGGTCAAGATTAACGGGGAGGAGCTCCTTATAATGAGCGAAGAGGACATCCTCGCAATAGTGGCATAGGCAGGAGGAGAAGATGGCAGCGAAAAAGATCCTTTACGATCAGGAAGCCCGCGAGGCGGTGCGCCGCGGGGTCAGGAAACTCTCCGAGGCGGTGCGGGTCACCCTGGGGCCGCGCGGGCGCAACGTCGTCATCCAGAAATCCTTCGGCGCCCCCACCGTCACCAAGGACGGCGTCACGGTCGCCAAGGAGATCGAGCTCGAAGACGCGTACGAGAACATGGGCGCCCAGATGGTCAAGGAAGTCGCGTCCAAGACCTCTGACGTCGCCGGCGACGGCACCACGACGGCGACGATCCTTGCCGAGGCCATCTTCGAGGAGGGACTAAAGAACGTCACCGCGGGGGCCAACCCCATCAGCCTCAAGAAAGGCATCGAGGCCGCCGTGAAGGCCGTCGTTGCGGGCCTCAAGAAAATGTCGAAGCCCGTTTCCGGCCGCAAGGAGATCGCCCAGGTCGGCGCCATAGCCGCCAACAACGACAAGGAGATCGGCGACATGATCGCCGAGGCCATGGAGCGCGTCGGCAAGGACGGCGTCATCACAGTCGAGGAGGGCAAGTCCCTCGAAACGACGGTAGAGTGGGTCGAGGGCATGCAGTTCGACAAGGGCTACGTCTCGCCGCATTTCGTCACGAAGCTCGAGACCATGGAATGCATCCTCGAGGAGCCTTATATCCTCATCCAGGAAAAGAAGCTCTCCAGCGTGAAGGACATGATACCCCTCCTCGAAAAGGTGGCCCAGTCGGGCAAGCCCCTCGTCGCCGTCGCCGAGGACATTGAGGGCGAGGCGCTGGCGACCCTGGTGGTCAACAAACTGCGCGGCGTCTTCCAGTGCGCCGCCGTCAAGGCCCCGGGCTTCGGCGACCGCAGGAAGGCGATGCTTCAGGACATAGCCGTCCTCACCGGCGGCAAGGCGATCTTCGAGGACCTCGGCATCGAGCTTTCGAACATCCAGACGTCGGACCTCGGCCGCGCGAAGAAGGTCGTCATAGACAAGGAGAACACCACCATCATCGAGGGCGCCGGCTCGACCGAGGCGATCAAGGGGCGCATCGCGCAGATTCGAAAAGAAATCGAGACCACGACGAGCGACTACGACCGCGAGAAACTCGAGGAGCGCCTCGCGAAGCTCGCCGGCGGCGTCGCGCAGATTAACGTCGGCGCGGCCACGGAAGTCGAGATGAAGCAGAAAAAGGCTCGCGTAGAGGACGCCCTCCACGCGACCCGCGCGGCCGTCGAAGAGGGCATCCTCCCCGGCGGCGGCGTGGCGTTCCTGAGGACCCTGAAGGCCATCGACGCCCTCAAGCTCGCCGGCGACGAGGCCATCGGCGCTTCGATTGTCCGCCGCGCGCTTTACGCGCCGATAAGACAGATCGCCGAGAACGCGGGCGTCGACGGCGCGATCGTCGCTCAGAAGGTCGAGGAGACCGACAGCAACTTCGGCTTCAACGCCGACACGCTGAAGTACGAAGACCTCGTCGAGGCGGGCGTAATCGACCCGACGAAGGTCGCGCGCACGGCCCTCGAGAACGCCGCGTCAGTCGCGACGCTGCTCTTGACGACGAACGCGGCGATCTCGGATATCCCCGAGGAGAAGAAGAGGTCCGCGCCTGCGCACCGCCATCCGCCGTACTAACCGGAAGCGACCAAAAACGCGCTGCAAGGCAAACGGGCCGGTGACTACATCACCGGCCCGTATCGTTTCGGCGGCGCTGCGCGTCATACGTGGCGACCTTGCCGCTTGGGGCGCCTCGGCGTTTCAGCGTAGAGCTACAGCCTGCCGCTTCTCAGTATCGCCCAGATGAGCCACAGCCCGAGAAGCGCCGCCAAGACGTACCCCACGACCCCGAAAAACGGCATCCCGCCGATCAGCGGCCCCTTGCCCGAGTTGAGGATCAGGCTCGACGCGACAATGAGGCTTGCGACGATAATCGAGAATGCCAGGCGGTTCGAGGACCGGTCGAGGTCGAAGATGAGCCTTTCGAGCCCCTTGTGCTGGAAGTTAACCGTAAGCCCTCCGCCGAGGATCTTGTTCATAATGCGTCTCAAGTCCGCCGGCGCTTCCTTCAACAGATGCACTCCGTGGAAACCCATCCATGCGAGGGACCTGCCGAGGGAGGCGGCCGTGAATTTCTTCCGAACTATCATCCGCATGTAGGGGCCGATCGCGGCGGCGCTGTTGAAGTCCGGGTCGAGCGCGCGGGCAAGGCCGCCGACGGTGACAAGCGCCTTGCCCATGAGGACGAACTCGCGCGGAAGGAACAGGGCGTTGCGCTGCGCGATCGCGGTGATCTGGCTGAATACCTGGGCAACGTCCATCCGCCCTATCGGCATGCCGAAGTAGGTGTCGAGAAGCCCGATCATGTCGCCCCTCACCTCGGAGATATCCGTGTCGTCGGTGATTATTCTCAAGTGCTCGAAGACGGCGAGGAGCAGGTCAATGTCTTTCATGCGAAGCGCGAACACTGCCGTGCCGAGGTGGCTCTGGAGTTCGTCGGTGAGGTGCCCGGTGAGGCCGAAATCGACTATGTTGATGCGCAGGTTGTCATCGACCAGGATGTTGCCGGGGTGCGGGTCCGCGTGAAAGAACCCCATCTTGAAGAACTGATGCATGTACAGATCGAACAGGCTTGCGGCGAGGCCTTTTCTCACCTCCGTGTCCGCGTGCGCCATGAACTCCGAAATCCTCCGCCCGGAGACCCTTTCGAGCGTCAGCACCGACGCCGTGGTCAACTTCCAGAGGACCTCGGGGCAGTAATACTTGCCGCTGTCCGCGAATGCTTCGTGGAACCTCTGCGTGGCAGCCGCCTCATGTAGAAAATCGAGTTCGCGCCTGAGGTGCCGTCCGAGCTCGTCGACGATCATTTTCGGGCGCATGACCCGCGATTCGGGAATGTACTCTTCGAGGCGGTCCGCGAATATCTCCAAGAGCTCCAGGTCAGACGCGATAAGGCGCGCTATTCCCGGGCGCTTCACCTTTACTACAACGTCGCGCCCGGCGACGGTCTTCGCAAGGTGCACCTGCGCGATGGAACCGGAAGCGATCGGCCGGTCCTCGAACTCGCTGAAGAACTTCTCGACGCTGTCGCCGAGCTGGTCCTCGACGATGCGGCGCGCCTCGGCCGACGGGAACGGCTCGACTTGGTCCTGCAGCCGCGAAAACTCCTCGAGGTACACCGGCGGCAGAATGTCCGGGCGCGTGGAAAGGAACTGGCCCAGTTTGACGAACGTAGGCCCAAGCTCCTGCATGGCCGCCGCCGCCCGCTGCGCGAGCGAGCGCGACGTCGCGATCGATTCCGGCGGCAGCGGAGCGGGTTTCCACTTGGCCGGAAGCGGCAGGTACTGGCGAAGGTCCATGCGTTCGACGACGTGGCCCAGGCCGTATTTCACGAGGACCTGGATGAGGCGGCTCAGGCGCTGCAGCCCGCGGTACCTTCTTCCCAGAGACCTGATGGACAAGCGCCTATCCCTTTCTTTCTGTAACCGTCCGCCTGATGTCCTTGAGGACCGACAGCAGCGCCGCCGCGTCGCGAAGCGGGAGCGTATTGGCCGCGTCGCTCTTGGCGCGGTCCGGGTGCGGGTGCACTTCGAGGAAAACCCCGTCGGCGCCGGCCGCCACGGCCGCCCTTGCTATCGCGGGCACCATGTCGCGGTCGCCCCCCGTGGCATAGCCGAGGCCGCCGGGCTTCTGGACGCTGTGCGTCGCGTCGATGACCACCGGGTACCCCGTCGCCCTCATGAGCGGTATCGAGCGCATGTCAACGACGAGGGCGTTATAACCGAAGGACGAACCGCGCTCGGTAAGTATGATGTTGCGGTTTCCGGTCGACTCGATTTTCTCGACTGCGGCTGCCATGTCCCAGGGGGCCAGAAACTGCGCCTTCTTCACGTTCACAGCGCGCCCCGTCGCTCCCGCGGCGACGAGAAGGTCCGTCTGCCGGCAGAGGAAAGCCGGTATCTGCAGGACGTCCGCGACTTCGGCCGCGGGGACTGCCTGGGCCGCCTCGTGGATATCGGTTAGTATCGCGACGCCAACGGCCCTTTTCACGTCGGCCAGAACCTTGAGGCCCTTGTCGAGCCCCGGCCCGCGAAAACTCCTGATGCTCGTGCGGTTGGCCTTGTCGAAAGACGCCTTGAAGATGAAGGGCAGCCGGAGCCTGTCGCAGGTCCTCTTCATGGCCGCGGCGATGTCGATGCAGAGCTCCCGGCTTTCGATGACGCAGGGCCCCGCTATTACGAAAAGCCGCCCGCCCAGCGCCATGCCGCCGACTTCGACTTTCCTCACCGAAGTATGCCCTCCGAGGCTATGGCACGATTACCGTCACGTCGTCGCGCTTCACGTGAAACGACCTCGGCAAAAAACCCGCCGGGTCGCCGTCCAGCTGCACCGGCACGGGGGCGCTCGAGGTCAGCGCCAGTTTTTCGGCCCGGATCCTCACGACGTCATCCTTGGCCTTGTCGCTCATGCAGAGCGCCATGGCGCCGTAGCGCACCATGTCCCAGCGCCCGGCGCGCGCGTACATCACCACGTCGAACTGTCCGTCGTTGTAGATCGCGCCGGGAGCCGGGCGGAAGGGCCCGCCGTAGCTCGAAACGTTCGCGATGATCACGTGATGGCACGGGAAGACGCGACTGTCAGTCTCGACCCTTATCTCGGGGAAATCGCCCCTTTTCAAAGTGCGCCACATCGGCAGGAGGAAATTTGCGTAGCCGAAGCGTCCGCGCCTCGTCCGGTGCGCCAGCGCCACCACCTGCGCGTCATACCCCGCGGAGGCCATCAGTATGAACCGGCGCGCGCCGGCGATCCCGACGTCGAGGCGCAGGAGTTTCCCCTTGAGCACCACGGCGACTGCCTTGCGGACACTCTTGGGGATCCCCAATTCCTTCGCGAGGACGTTTCCCGTGCCGCGCGGCAGGATGCCTATCGGGACGCTTTTCCCCGCGAGGCCGTTTACGATTTCGCACACCGTGCCGTCGCCGCCCGCAACCACGATGGCGGCGTAATCGCGCCTGAGATCGGCCGCCGCGCGCTCCGCGTCGCCCGGCCCGAGCGTCCTCACGAGGTCAAGGTGCGCCCCGGCCGACGCGAACCGAGCGGTGACTTCGGCGATCTTCTTCTCGTTTAAGCCCCTGCTTGAAAAGGGGTTCGTAACGAGGAGGTAGGGCGGCATTGGACTACCCCCGGACCCGAGCGCTCTTCCTGCCGGAACAATATAACAGCTTGGCGCCGCGGGCTCAAAGAGTTTTTGGCCGCGAGGATGGGCGAATTCGAAGTGGTGCGCCCTGAAAGGTCGGCGGCGAAAGAGATCTGTCAGCGCGGGACGACGATCTTGCCGGGCCCGAGGCCGCGGACGACGTAGTTTTTCGTGGTGAAGTCGTAGATGAACTCGTCGCCGCTCAACGGCGCCGCGTCGCCGCGCGAGACCACGGCCGGCGAACCCGCCAGCCGCCCGCTGCTGGCCGCCCTGTCCCAGTCGAAAGACGTACCTTTCCCCTGGAGTACTTCCTTGGCGGTCACGTGGCGCACCGTGACCGGGGTTGCCGTCCCCGCCGCATGGGCCCCGGCGATCGACGCCCGCGGCGGCTGCCCCTTTTGGCCCCCCTCTGTCCGTTGGAGGACGTCTACGTCGAGGGTCAGAGTCTCGGCGGTTATCCTGCTCTCGAGCCCCGTCTTGACATCGGCCTTTCTTCCAGTGACGCCTCCGTCGAAGGCGAGGACCGCTTTGTCCGGAGAGGTCCGCGTCATAAGCATTTTTCCGCCGGCGGTGAGGTAAACCTTGACTTGGGCAGCGGAGCTGGATGCAGCGCCCCGCGGCTGGCTGACGCCAAACCCCATGAAGTCGCCCTCCGTCGTGAGCACGATCTGCGGCTTTTCGCAGGCGACCTGATCCTTGGCCCGCACTACTGTGACGGAATCCGCCCACATCAGCAGGATGCCGCCGTAGGTGATCTCGATCCGCCGGCCGTCGGAGGGCTTCATCACCACAGTGCCGGCGGATTCGTCGAAAAAGATCGACTGCCCCCTGGCGACAAACTCCTGGCGCGTGAAACGGACGTTGCCCTGCCCTTCGACGTGGACGTCGCGAACCGCCGGCTTGGCGTCGGCCGTCGCGTCCTTCGCGTCCGGCGCCCGGGTCCGGTTAAGCGGCACGCCGGTCACGGTCATCGTTTCGCAGTTGAGCTCGCCATCCGGCGAGTCCACCTTGACGCCCCTTGCGCCCGTAGCGACGAGCTCGGCGCCCGAAAGGTCCGCCTGGAGCCGCGCCGCCGTGACCGTTATCGGGCCGCCGGCGCCAGGAAGCACGATATCTTGCGCGCCGGCGGCGGACTCGCCCGCCAGTTCGAGTCTTGTCTGCCGCTCGGCGGAGAGAAGCTTGGACCCGAC
>Ga0315277_10005505_pt1 | contig 16667 bp, 14 predicted proteins | sample YL17G05_15_MG_FD_203695 | JGI IMG/M metagenome (GOLD analysis project Ga0315277, IMG submission 203695) | Sediment microbial communities from Yellowstone Lake, YNP, Wyoming, USA - YL17G05_15 | ecosystem: Environmental > Aquatic > Freshwater > Lake > Sediment | place: USA: Wyoming | collected... | reverse complement strand
TCTCCAGATCCTCTTTTTCAAATGCCTCCTTTATCTCCAGTCCAATCTTCTTGATCTGGTGCATTCCCTGGATTACCTTTTCCTGATTCAGGCTGGCATTTTTATTCTGAGAACCCAAAACCTCTGATGCAGATCTTTTTATCCCGGTGTAGAATAGCAAAGTGTTACTCTCCAGCTGGTCTAAAGAATCCTCTGACAATTTCAAGGGGATCGTTTTAACGCTCCCCAATCTGTCGATCTCCAGGCAGATAATGCCTCCGAATGCAGCCGCATACTGGTCCTGCTTTCCGATAGGCTCCTTCAAAAGCTCGATCTCGATATAGCAGGCCTCCTCAGCTAAATCCTTAGCATTGACCTTTTCATTCTTGTAGGTATGAAGAGCGTTCAGCAGGCCTACTGTAAAAGAGGATGAGCTTCCCAATCCTGTGTTGGATGGGACATCAGCTATAGAGGTAATCTCGATTCCAGAATCTATTTTCAAAAGTCTTAATGCTTGTCTAACTATCGGGTGCTTGATCTCGTCGACCGAATCAGCAATCTCAGTTGAAGAATAGCTCACCCTAATGCTTTTTTCGAACCGTTTGTTCACTGTGATGTAGATGTACTTATCTATGGCAGCGCTGATTAAAAACCCGCCATACTGGGTGTAGTAGGAAGGAAGGTCTGTCCCTCCTCCACCCAAAGGTATCCTTATCGGCGTTCTAGTGACGATCATGGATTTTCTCCCCCTTTTCTACTAAATTTTTGAATTCCTCTAATCCTTCAAAAGAGCCTATCTGGTAAAATCTCTGCTTTACCTCAAAAGCTGACATCTCCTCTTCGGAGATCAGGGTTCTATAGAGTTCCTCTAAGTCATAAGGCTCTTCTTCGGGCACCAAATTCAAGACCTCTTTTTTGAGAATTGAAAGTCCAGCATCTATATATTCTAAGTTTTCGCCCTGAAGGGTCTTATCATAAAGCTTTATCAGACCCTCATTAATCAAGATATTGCTTTTGTCGAATCTGTTCTGATTCTTGTATGCCACCATAAGGGAGAGCTTGTTTGACCTTTTGAAAGACTCCTCTATTTTCTGATAGTCGTAGGGAAGATATGAATCTCCATACATCAGGAAGAAATTTTCACTTAAGAGTTTGTAAGCTTTTTTCAAAGCACCAGCAGTGCCTAAGAGTTTGTCTCCATCAAAACTGTAAGAAAGATTTACCCCGAATTTTCTGCCATCTCCAAAATGGTCTTTGATAAGCTCACCCTTATATCCTACACATAGGAGCACGTCTTTTATTTCATACTCCTTTAAAAGCTCAAGCTGATATTCCAAAAAAGGTCGCCCTTTTATCTGAAGCATCGATTTGGGCAATTTCAAGGTCAAGGGCCTTATCCTAATGGCTAAGCCTCCTGCCAGGATTACCATCTGCATACTTTTTCCTCCAGTATCTCCTGAATTAAGCTTTTTATGGTGCTCAAAACTGCCTGGTCCGAAGATTGGGTCGGTCTCCAGCCTAATTTTTTTATCTTTTCGATATTGAACCTTACCTGGGGCACATCCCCTTTCCATCCCCGGTCTCCTCCGGTGAATTTAAACCTAACCTTTTCCAGGCCCATCTGTTCAACCACCATTTCTGCAATGGTTTTGACGTTGGTAGTAGATTCACACCCTAAATTGTAAAGGTTTACCTTTTCAACTGAGTTTTTCAATCCGAAAAGGATTCCCTCCACGCAGTCCTCGACTGATAGATAAGGTTTCTCCTGGGTTCCATCTCCCAAGATCTCCAGCTCCTCAGGATTCTTTTTGAGCTTATGAATGAAGTCAAATATCACCCCGTGGGTTCCCCTGGGACCGATGATATTGGAAAACCTGAAAATCCAGGACTGCATCTCAAAGGTATGGCAGAAAGCAGAGATCAAGCCCTCGCAGGCGAGTTTGGCTGCTCCATATAAAGAAATGGGCAGAACCGGGCCATACTCTTCAGGCAAAGGAACCACTGGTGTCTCCCCGTAGATTGTTCCAGAGGAGGAGAAGACAATCTTTTTTATTCCATTCACCCTCATCGCCTCCAGAACGTTATAAGTAACTAAAGTTTCTTGCTTCAGATCAAGAGTTGTATCTTCTATCCCCAAACGAGCATCTGGATTGGCTGCTAAGTGAAAGACTATGGTATGACCTTTCATCGCCTCTTTCAAATCATCTAAATCCAAGAGATCTTTCTGAATGAAAATAAAATTCTGCTTGCCAAAATGCTGGGAGATGAATTCAATCTTACCAGAGGAGAGGTTATCATATACCGTAACCTCACCCTGGTGGATTAACCGGTCCACCAAATGACTCCCTATAAAACCTGCTCCGCCAGTGACGAAATAGCGCATTTTTTCTCCTAAGACTCAGTTAGCTGGCAATAGATTTCTTCCTTCTCTTTGATCTCTTCTTTTTCCGGGAAATCCGGAATCTCGTCCACATCCCAGATTATATCTTTTCCGAAAAGGAGCCTTAATTTGTTTTTCAAAACCCAGATGCCAGGCTTCAGAAGATTTTTTCTCATTGCCGGTCTGGAAGTTCCTACCATCCAGCAGTTCTCTGTGCATTCGGAGACTTTTTTTCTGACGCTCTCCACTTCTGAACTTCTCCAGATCTCCTCAAAGGTTTTCCTCCTTATATTCCCCATCGTTTCCTTCAGGGCGTTGCAGGGATAAACTTCTCCATACGGGTCTAAGAAGATTATATCCGTTCCTGCTCCGCAGGGAAGGAGCCTCTGGTCGCCCCGAATGAAATTTATAAATCCCCGGTTCAGATAAGCCCGGAACCAATCTTTGACTCTCAAGGAAAAATTTCTCCGCTTTGAAAGGAGTAATTCCCGGATAAAATTTTTAATCTGGTTTATAACTTCAGTTTTGTCCTCAATCGCATTGTAGGGTACCCGGAACTGCCAGGCATCATGCACCACGCACTGGCTGAACTCAGCCCCCATAGAAGCACAGAGATGATATAGGTCTACCAGCTCTTCTGCATTTCGATGGGAAATGGTTATGGCAAAGCCGATGTCTTTTATCCCTGCTTGTTTGAGTTTGAGCATACTCCTCATGGCCCGGTCGAAACCGTTTCTTATGCCGCGAATCTCATCATTTTTCCTGGGCAACCCTTCCAGACTTATCCTTATCCGTATATCCGGATGTTTTCTGGCAATGGAAACCAGCTTATCAGTAAAATAGCCATTGGTGCTGATCTCCAGATGTCCGGTCTTTTTGGAAAGAAGGTCCACCATCTCCAGTATATCTTTCCTCAGCATAGGCTCGCCTCCTCCCAGATTGATGCGGGCAAACCCTGGCGGAAGTTTATCCAGATCATCAAGGGTTATCTCCTCTTCCCTTCTGCTCGGATATTGCCAGATATGGCACATCTGGCAATGAGCATTACACCTGAAAGTCGGCATAATTGCCAGTTCCGTATTCCTAAACATCTTTCCCCCCTGAAACTTTTAATTTATTCTTAAAATGCTTTGTCATAAAGTTCGCTTTCTCTGTAAATGAGTTTTTATCTATTTCCTTCCTCCGAACATTTCCTTTAACCCCTTTTGCTGACTACTATCATGTTAACTTTAAAGAAGCTTGGCAAAGAGTAAATGGTCTTAGAATCGATCTTTCTCCAAAGTTGGTCTATAACAGGGAAATTTGAAGCCAACTTATCGTAAAGTTTTGGAGGAAATAAAATCATGGTTGTCTTGATCACATTTAGAGTCACAAATTTTTTTTGCCTTAAGAGTTTTGTCAGTTCGCCTAAACTGAACTCATGTTCATGATAATGGATCCTGTCATGAGTTTTTTGAAGTAATGGATTTATAGTATTCATAGGATTGCTCGAGAGTCCATTAAGTAATTTTTTTGGTACTAATTTCTTGAAAATTGCCGATATCCTATTCCGATTTGGAGTGGATATAATTAATATCCCATCTTTTTTAATAACTCTCCCTATTTCATCCAATAAGATTTCCGCTTTAGGCACGTGCTCAACAAGTTCGTCGCAGATAACCAGATCGAAATATTCTTTATCAAAGGGAAGTTGCTCAGCGGGACAAGCAATGAATTCAACATTCTTATAATCTTGGTAAGCTTTCTTGTGTAGATCAATAACAAAATCAGAAATATCCACTCCGTAGAAATTATTATTATTTGTCTTTAGCATATTTTCTATGTAGGTTTCCTCACCACAGCCTAAATCCAGGATATTCATCCCTCCTTTCTTAGCAGCATCTTTAACAATATCCAATATGAATTTTCTTCGTATATCGAAAAGTTTAGTGGATGGAGACAAGAACTTTTCTAATTTTACATTCTTTTGCTTAAACCAGTTATTATAATATGTGCGATAACTTTCTGTGTCATAATAAGGCATGTTAGTTGATTCTGTCGCTTTCAATTTAACCCTCCTTTTTTAACAAGACCATCGTATAACCCTAAAAGCTCAGTATAATATTCCTCCTCTGAATATTTTTCTTCGACTTTTTTCCGGGCAGAAATCCCCATCTTCTGAGCTAAGAGCGGATGATGATACAAGTGTCTGATCTTCTCCGCCAGCTCCTCCACATTCTTTGGCTCAAACAGAAGACCGGTTATACCGTCCTCGATCAACTCCGGGATACTCCCTAAGTTAGAGCCTATGACTGGCTTGCCAAAAGCGAATGATTCCAAAATGGACATAGGACAGTTGTGATAGCAAATCGCAGGAAAAACCGTGAACAAAGAATTTTCCATCAACTGTTCGAGCTTTGTTCCGCTTAAAAACCCGGCAAAAGTCACATTGTCGAGATTTTTTTCTCTGACATATTCTCTCAAATCCGGGAAAAGCTCTCCTTCCCCCGCCACTACCAGCGGCACCTCTTTGATTTTCTCCATAGCCTGAACCAAGGTGGAAACTCCATTTTTCTCAGAGAGCTGGCCCAGGAAGAGAACATATTGTCCCAAAGTCTTATCCTTCCCATTGGACGGCAGTTCTATATAATTAGGCAGAAGGAAAAGTTTTTCCTCCGGAATTCCATATCGGATCATCTTCTCTTTTGAAAACTCACTCAAGACTATGAATGCATCGACGCAGTCCTGATAGATTTTCAAAAACCGGTGAAAATACATCTCCAAAGAACAAACCAAGCTCTTCCAGTATGAGTCTTTCACGCACTTATGCACCACCGCCTTATAAAAATGTTTCCCTTCACAACTTTCGCAGGGGTTTCCGTTTCTTAAGAAAGTATAATTAGGGCAGAGGAGTTTGAAATCGTGCAGAGTCATAACAACCGGGATATTCTTTTTCTTCAAAACCGGCAATATTGAAGGGGAGATCTGGTGATAGATATTATGCAGATGTGCCAAGTCCGGTTTTTCCTCCTCTAAAAGGAGTTCCATTTTCCTTTTGGCTTCCACAGAGTAGAACATATTCAAAGCCATCCTGGTTTTGTCAATAAACGAGCTTGAGCCGTTGTAGTCCACGTTGCAGACGAAGTATCGGGAATAAGGAGTGGCAAGATTTTTAGGATGCTGCATAGAGAACAGAATGACTTTGTCTCCGTGAGATTCCAGCCTCTCCTTAGACTGCAAGATAACCTTCTCCGGTCCGCCGCTGGGATGATAATATTTGTTTACAAATAAAATCTTCATATCATTTTTATCAAACCTTGTATTCAGGATAAGCAAATCGAGGAAACTTCAAGTTTCCGTCCCTGGTTTTGAAAAAAACAAACTCGAAAAAGTTTTCGAGAAAATCAGCGCCCCCTAATTTTCTTTCGGAGAGAGTAAACCCCCACTGATTTTTTATATCGGCACTTAAGGCATTTACCTTCATACTTTTTGACCTCAATATAACAACAAAATCAAAGTTTCAGAGAGATGTTTTACCACTCGCTTTTCCTCAACGATTCTGAGGTTAGCTGAATTTATCTCTTCTTTCAGATTCTTTTTGGGAATCGGAAACCAGGGAGATTTATTTCCGGTTATAAATTTTCTGATTTTCCTTTTGGTATTAGCCACAGGCTCAGAAAGATAATAAGCCGCAATAAAAGGGCCTCTCGTGACTCTCTTCATCTCCTTCAAAATCTTTACTCTGGTCTCTGGAGGTACATGTCCAAAAAGCCTGAAACAGGTAGCGCTGTCAAATCGCTTCTCCCCGAATGGTAATCTCTCCGCATCTGCCTGCTGGAACTCGATCAACTCCCCGAAATTGCTCAATCTTTCTTTAGCAACTTTTAGCATCTCCTGAGAGATATCAACCCCGCAGACTTCATAGTCTCTGGACAACAAATACTCAGCGATTCTTCCGGTTCCGCAGGCTAAATCCAAAATCTGGCCTCCTTGAGGAAGATACTCAAGCAGTTCCCCGATAATCCGTTTCTCTCTTGCATCCAGCCACTTTCCTTTAAGGCTTTTGAACCTTCGCTGGTCATAAGTCTCAGCCGCTCGTTTGGACTGGTAAGCAGTCTTGGCTGGATAGGATAACTCTACCATCTGTTACTCCACAGTTTTAGATAATCCTGAGCAATATCTTTTAAATTATAATTTTCCTTGACCCATTTCTTTGCATTGCTTGATACTTCCTTGAACTGATTCTTATCCTCTACAACCTCTTCTATTAAGGTCTCCAACTCCTGATTAGATTTAGCCACAAAGCCGGTCAGGTTGTGCTTAAGAACCTCATCTGTTCCGAGTGCCTGGTTACTTATTACTGGGATGCCCAGGGACATACACTCGATCCAGGACAAAGGCGGAGCAATAGTCGAGTTCGAGTTCTCTACCGGTGCAAGCAAAAGGTCAATCTTATCCAGAAGTTTTAAGAATTCCTGATGGTCCGTTGTTATAACCTTAAGATTCTTCTCCTGGTAAAGTCCATACCTATCCTGGAAACATTCTGGCTTAAACGCAAAAACAAAATCGATTCCAGAGTTCTTTCTTATGATGTTCTGGGCAACTGACAAAGAGTGATAAAAGCTTTTCTCTTTGATCTGCTGGGTGAAGCCTGTCCACAGTATAACCTTGTTTCGATGATTGGTTTTTCTTTTCTTAGACGCTCTTTGGTCTCCATTTTCCAGTGGAACCCCCCATCTGATAACTTTTGTCTTTTTGTTCGAAAACCCGTGTTCTATCAGCTTCTGCTGGTAGGCTTTTGAGCTGACTGCAACTCTGTCGAGATTCCCAAACACGAGCCTCTGGTAAAGCGAATAAGCCCTGGAAGGGAAACTATGGGTGTTGTAGGTGATGCCTGTGGCATAGACTTTGAGCTTTGGGAAGAAGAGTTTAATAAGCCCGGTTAAAAACCCAAAATTATCCATCAGGTGGATTATCTGTATCTGGTGTGATTTGACTATCCTTTTCAGGAAAGGGATTAACCTTATCAGAGTAGCCGACCTCTGTATGACTCTCCAGGGGGGAGAGTTTTGCAGAAATTGGAGTCTTGTTCCCCTTTCACCGCCATTGTTCAGATGAAAAGAAGGCGGGAAATTATACTGGTAGATATTTCCCTCCTGCACAAATTTAGCAGGCGAGGAATTGACTGAGACGATCACTATCTTGTCCAGCATAAGAGATAACTCCCTGCAAAGGTTCAGCCAGAAGTTCTTGTCTCCGCTTTTTCTTTGCAGATAAAATCCGAACCCTAAAAGCAAAACATTTTTAGAAACCGGCAATATTTCTGGGCAAGGTAGAGAGACAGAGTCCCCGATTAAACTTTCCTTTCTCATAGATTCCCTGATCTTCTCTGCCATTAAAGGCTCAGAGAACCTCTTTTGAACTGTTGACTGAGCTTTTTTACCCAATTTTTTAGCAAGTTCCGGGTTATCTAAAAGAAGCTGCATTTTTTCAGCTAAATCTTCTGGATTATAAGGCTCAAACAGTATCCCTTCCTTTTCATCTTTCAGATAATCTGTAACACTTGAAACCCCTGAAACAATCACTCCTTTTCCCAAAGCCATACAACCGAGCAAGGTCATCTGAGCAAACGCGTGTCTTCTCTCCGGTAGGGAAAGGACTACAAACCTCGCTTTTGAGGTAATTTCATTCAAGGTTGCCAGGTCTTTTTTCCCGGTAAATTCCACCCCTTCAGGAATCTTCTCATATCCGATCTCTTCCGGCTCGAATTTCTCTTTTCCCAGTATCAAAAGTTTGGTTTTAGTCTTCAGTTCTCCGTAAGCTTTTAACAGGGTTTTCCAGTCTCTGAAATCTGAGCTTTGATATCCGATGGAGACGATGTAATCTTCTTCTTTTGCTCCATTGGATGAGAATCTGGTCAGGTCAATGCCCAGAGGCAGAAAATCGCTTTTGCTTACGATCTCCGGATAATATCTCTGATAATCTTCTTTCTGGATTGAAGCCAAATAGAAAAGCTGGTCTATTCCCCGTAGGGCTTTTCTAATAAAAGGTCGAACATACCACTTGTTTTTCCTGCCCAGACCTTCAACGTCGATTAACACCAGAGGGGTCTTTATCCTGAAAATGCTTTTGAACAGAGCCGGGATTAAACCTATCTGGGAGTGGAAGAAAATCAAAAGGTCATATTTTTTCATCTTAGGTAAGACCCTTAAGGACTGGAAAAAGTGAAAATGCAAAAACTTTTTCTCTATTGTGCTGAGCAGAGGCATCTTCTTATAACCCATAACATCTATCTTCAAATTATCCTCTTGCCAGTGCTTGAAAAACCAGTATTTCTGATCTGGCAAAAGCAGGTCAGCCGGGTATTTTCTCTGGTCATCCTTGTTCACTGGCTGGACTTGCCAGCCGACGACCATTAGGATATTCTTCATATAGTATTTCCCGGTATAGATTTTGACCAGTTTCCAATTAGACCGGCAAATAGCCAGAAATAAAATGCCAAGGGGCGAGCTTCCAGAGCTGCCCCGATGAAATCGTAAAAAAAGACACCAACTATTACCCCTAAAAATCCTAAAGCAATTCCTTTCTTCAACAGATCATTCGAATTGCTGTAAACCTTGAACCCAATTTTATAGAATCTCCAGAATATCCACAAAAAAGCCAAAAGCCCTATCACACCAACCTGACCAAGCATCTGAGCCCAATAGACATCCCCTAAGAAATAAGTTGATATTCTGTCTTTGATTAAATGCCAGGCAGGTCCAAAACCGAATAGAGGAGATTGAGATAGGGTTACTTTAGGAACTTCAAACAGTGTGAAAAGCCTGTTATTTTGAATGCTTTCAAAGAAAGTAACTGAAAAGGTTGCAGAGACATTTTTAAAAGGAGAAACTGCATAGTGGGATGTAGCCACCTCTGCAAACTCAGCTGGGAAGAAAGTCAATATTAAAAAGAACACAAGAACTATCAAAGAGCTGCTTGCCACCAGAGTCCACTTTCTTTTTATTATGGTTATAAACAGCAAACTTATAAATAAAGTGAATATCAAACCTACAGAATAAGTGAAAAGAAGTGTAAAAAAGGAGAAAGCAAAAAATAGCCAGATCTTTTTGCCAGGCTTCTTCCAGATGAGGTAAAGGCCGATCATAACAGTCAGAATAGTAAAGACAAACAGACCGAGATTTACCGTGTCACCAAAAGTCCCAAAGACAAGAAAACCTTTCTCCCTCAGCCCTTTAAGAAGTAGCCATTCCTTGGAGTAACTTCCAACCGTCAACGTTGAAGGCCTGGGAAGCAGCAGACTATTCAAAGGTCCGCCAATTAGAATCTGGGCTACCCCTATGAAGAACTGAAAAGTGGCAATGCTCACCAGTCCATAGATAAGTTTTTTTGTGAACTTCTCCTCCAGGTCGATATTAACTAAAAGGAAATACAAAGCGTAATAGCGTAATACTATTCTTAAAAAAAGTGCAATTTCCAGGAGAGGAATTTGATTCAGAACTCCTGACAAAAAGGCAGTGCATGCAAAAATCAAAACTGGAGTATCCACTGCAGTTTTAACAAAATGTTTTCTCTCAATTATTTTTTTTGTAACCAAAGCTACAAAGGTTATAAGTAAAAGGATTTCACTCCCATACCTCAGAAAGGAATATATCTCATCTGAAACCGGAATAAACTTTAAGACGAACTCTTCAAATGGGGTAAAAAATGCCAAAAAGAGAACCACTCTCTTGAAACTCTTGCCTACCCATAGAAAGAGGGTCAAAGAAATTAATGCTAGTATCAGAAGGTCAGTTATCATTCGTGGAATCCCTTCTTCAGGTAGTCGATATTTACCTGAATCTCTTTTTCCATTAAACTTCTAAGATTTGTCCGCCAATGGTTTTTAAGGTGGTCCAAAAAAAGCGAGCTTCCGATCATCATTTTTAAAATCCACAGATCACTTTTTACTGATCTTTCTTTTTGGATTTTTCTTTTGTATTGAGATAGTTTCGGAAGATATTTAACAAAACGAGAAAACCCTCTAAAAAATGAGTTAACCAAGGCAAAGTCCCTTCCACATAACAAGAAAAGCTTTTTTAAGAGTGTAAAAACTATTGTTGGAAAAAGTAGGGTCAAGGTACTTGCTTTAAAACATATATAGTGAGTGGCTAAAAAACTGTAGACGGCTATTTTTTCTTGTTTTAATGAGCCTTTTACCACAGTCCCGGCATTCTTGTGTAAGAAATAAGAATTAAGCAAAGGTTTGGGAGGCACATTTTTTAAATTCAAACGCCAGCCCCACTCCACATCCTCATATAAGAAGAAAAGTTCATTAAATAAGTTTTTTCCTACGATCCGTTTTGCTACTAGGCAACAAGCAGTGCAGGAAAAAAAGGGTCGGAGTTCCTCAGGTTTAAAAAATTTTTGTAAGCCAAAATCTCTTGCTGGATACCCGGCTCCTATAAAAGTGCCATCAAAATCAAGTTGAATTGGGTTTATCACACAGTTCTCATCTTTTTCGAGTTCAGCCTCCATTTTAGCTACTAAATCCGGAGGCAAGTAAACATCGTTATTTAAAATCAAAATATATTCCCCTTGTGCCTCTCTTGCTGCCAAGTTTATGGCATGTGGTGGTCCGAGATCTTGTGTTAGCTCAATGACTTTAGCCAGTGGGTAATTTCTCTTAATGAAAGGCACACTCTCATCTTTACTTGCACAATCTACCACTATCACATCCATATTTTTATAGCTCTGCTTGAACACAGAATCCAGGCAAGTGGGGAGAAACTCCATTCCGTTCCAGTTGACGATGATGGCAGAGACTTTGGGCAACCTCGGCAATTCTACTCCTATTTTTTTACAACCAGCTGAACGTTCTCATCAAAACCTTTTGGAACTGGTCGAGTTAAGTGGATCTTTGTGTCTTCGAAGGATGGCTTTCTCTCCTCCAGAGCCATACGGAAAAGTTTTTCAAATTTGTCCACGGTTTTATCCCAGGTAAAACGTTTGGCTGTTTGTGGTCCCGTTTTTTTGAATTTTTCGGCAAGATCAGCATCGGAGAGCAAGCGCAAGATAGCTTCAGCCATCCCGTTAATATCCCTGGGCATGACTACCAGAGAATTTTTTTCATGTTGAGCATAGTCTTCGGTTCCGTATCTGGTGGTCACCACTGGGGTGCCACAGGCCATAGCCTCAATGGGCGGTCCTGGAAAGCTCTCATACCAAGAGGGACAGACCAGAATATCTGCAGATGAATAAAGCTCTGCCAATTGATCGTTTGTCAGGTTACACATAAACTTAAAAGGAACGCCAGAATATGTTCTCGCCAGAGGTATAGCACCGAAGGCTACAAACTCCACATTATCTTCTTTCTCCATCACTATCTTCATGCTTTGAATTACATCCTCAAATCCTTTCCATCGCATCATATCTTTTCCCAAACACACTACCCTCTTTTTGTGGCTTTTTTTTCCCACCCCACGGGGATAGAATACTGTATGATCGATGCCGGGATTGATGATTGGAAGATCATACCCATATCTTTTCTTCATCTGCATCTGGCACCAGATGGAATTGGTGGTCCGATGGAGGGGCAAATACATACTTTCTCTGACTAATTGAACTAACTCATCATATTGATTATAAAAGATGACCTCCTCAAAGTGCTGAAGATGGTGGAAGGGTATTCCTTTTTTGCTTCTGAGGACTGGAAAGACGGTAACCCAGCCTTGAGCCACGTTTATATCACATTCGGGTATAGCGTCGGTCAAAGAATCTATCACCGTATAGATGTTATGATATTTATGCACCTTTAGAAGTAAATTGGTCATATGAGAAAGTTTTCTTCTCGCAGATCGCCAGAAGTCTTCGGCAAAGATTATTCGAGCTTTCCAGTTGAATAAAAGAGGCTGGGGCTTCAATAAAGTCACAGTCACTTCATGACCTCTCTCCACCAGTTTATTGGAGATGATATTGGTGGTTCTCATACCCCCGAATCCATCCAGAGCACTCATGGTAAAATTTATCTTCATCTTTCTCCTTCCCTTCCTTTTAAGCGGTCCTCATGACCAATTTCTTGATTATGAATTTATCTTCTTTGGAGATGGCGCCCGTATACAGAAGCAATATCCCATAGATCATAACGCATAAAGACAATCCTAACACCAGATTTGCCTGGTGTAGCCACCAGGCAAAGGGCGTCACCATGATGGCTGATGCCAGAATTTTCAATACCATTTTAGAAGAGGGCCGATATTCCAATATCTTGTATTGCCAATATAAGACAAGCATCGTTACTACCAGCTCAGTTGCCAGGATGCTCAAACTTGTCCCGATTTGTCCCAGACCGGGGATCAAAAGCAGATTCAAACTGATGTTCAGAACCAATCCTATTCCGGTTATTTTGGTGCACAACTTCTGATAACCGGCGCAGACCAATGCAATTCCGGAAATGCCATTGAGAAAAACAAGAAATGCTGCCCAGCTGAGTATGCGCAAAGAATTAGCAGATTGGGTAAAGGAAGATCCGAAAAGTTGCACCACAATCCGGTCTGCAAAAACTGTGGTCAGAATTGTCATTCCTAACCCAATCATTAAGAGATAGATGAATGACCGGTCCAGTAATTTTTTGAACTTTTCAGAAGAAGAGGCGAAAAGTTGGGAAAGAGCCGGAAAGACCACCGGAATATACAGGTTTATTACAACCTTAGCCATAATAATCAGTTTACTGGCGGCACTGTACAAGCCAGTTTCGGCATCTCCACAAATGGTGGAGAGCAAGACCACATCCAGATTCAGATAAATGGTCGTAAAGATAAAATTCAAGGAAAAAGGAATTGTTTCCCGGATAAGGTATTTACAAAAGCCGAAGTCCAATCTTATCCGGGGGCGGAGTAGTCTCCTGAGCAAAACAAAGTAACCTACTCCACAAACAATGACGTTTGCACAGAGATTGGATAGAGCTATGGCGACAAGCCCCATACCATTGACTACTACCAAAATCCCCAATCCCAAAAGCAAAACAGCAGAAAGAACTCTTAGAAGTGATTCGTATTGGAACTTCTGGTAGGCATCAAAGACCCACCGGAAGCTTGAGCCAAGAGTAGCCAAGAACACATTGGCTGCAAGTATGTAGACTAAGATGATCTTTTCATGAGGGTAGTTAAGCAAGTTAACCAAAATGCAGGTGATAAGAAAAACCAAAGTTCCTATCCCTATTCTGAGAAGGATTATATTAGCTAATAACTTGTTAGTTTTCTTTAAATCTCTTGCTGCCTCCCGGACCGCAAAAGTATTCCATCCCAGATTACCTAATACTCCCAAAAGGCTGGTAAAGGAGATTACAAAGCCAAATATCCCATATCTGACATTTCCAAAGTATCGAGCGCTGATAATCACAAAGATGGCCGAGCAAACATAGGTGACTATATTAGCAGCCAACAACAGACTAAAATTTTTGAATATCCTTTGTATGTTATTCATCTAAGATTACTAGTAAAACAATTTCGGTTAATCTATTTCTTTTGGGCGATGATCATTATATTTTCCATGAATCTTTCAACCGGATAATCTTGAAATTTTAAAAAGAAAAATTTTCTCCTTAGATGTAATGAAAGTTGATCTATTGATTTTCCATGCCAGTGAAAAGTCGGTTGAACATTCAGGAAATTGTTTTTAATCAAGCTCATTTTTAGCTCATCAATGTCAATCCCTCTTTCCCCTTCTTTTTTTAAATTATGAAACTCGGCTTTAATATTAATTTCTTTTAAATCTGGTCTTATTTTCAGAAAATCGATAGGGGCTTTTTGGGTGTCACCTCCCCTGGTGTCAAATTTAGTCGTTTGTTCGACTAACCTTAAAGAGGTAGGGAGATATCTATACACACGCTGAAGTGTCCGATACATCCACCAGGAAATCTTTTTTTCATCTATTACTGGTTGTTTTGCTGGATCCCAGTCGGAATATAGGAAACCTCCTGTCTTCAGAACCCTATTGATCTGGTTAAACACCAGAGAGTAATCATAGATGTGATGAAGCACTGAGAAAATCGACACCACGTCAAAAACCTTAGACTTAAAGGGCAGGAATAAAATGTCAGCCTGAACAACCTCCAATCCGTTCTGTCTAGCCTGTTTTAGCATGTTAAAGGAGATATCAACCCCGATTGCCCTTTGGAAATACTTCTGTCCAAATTTTAAAACATTCCCTGTTCCACACCCCAAATCCAGGAATAGCTCCTTCTGGGTCTTCTCAGCTAAACCTCTTACCATTTCATCTATTCTTCTCTGGTTGAAATCGCATTGGTGAATCGCCTGTTCTATTTCCTCCTCATAGACTTCTGCCACAGAATCATAATAGGTTATATTAGCTTCCCTCACCTCCTGATGTTTCAAGCCATTGTTTTTGAGGGCATCTTTTTGAGCAGGCGGGACCATCCTGGGTATGCCTTCCTCAACAAGATAAATCTGATGGCAGATAGAGCATTTTAATTCACCGGAGATTATTTCGTCTTTTTCTCGTTTAAAAGCTCTCAAATCCAGTGAAGCATCCGGGCAACAAGGACAAGCTAAGATCTGAAGCAAATCATTTTTCATAAAAGTTACCCCCCTTTTTTGAAACTAAAGAAAGCTCCTCCTCTTTGGAGGAAGAGTTTAACTTCTCGGCTAAGTTTCGTCCTCTTTGAATGCAGGCATCCATATTTAAGTACTCGAATTCAGCAAATCTTCCGCAGAGAACTATTCCGAGTTTTTCTATGTAATTTTTTACAATTCCTATGTTCTTCAGATAATCTTTGTCATAGATCACGTAAGCATATTTTGACCTGACCACTTTTTTGAAACAGATTTTTTTTGGATCTAAAAGTCCGCATCCGGCAAGACCCTGAGTCGAGTGTCTTAACAGCTCTTCATCTGATAGTCTCCAGGTGGAATCATTTTCCTTAGCAGTGATCTCAACTACCAGAGAGCTATATCCTTCAGGGACATTATTAGGACTGAAGATATGAGGAAAACCCACCCGGTTAAATTTCAAGTCCTCATCCGGGAAATAAACTGCGGTATAAGGTGGAAGACTGTTCCCTTCTAATCCCAGAAGTACCGCTATCAGGGAATTATATTGAAGTTTAGAAGAGGCCTCCTTAACATCTACCGGGACATCTTCTAAAGTTTTCAAAAGGTCAAATATGGGCATGGTTGAAATTATAAGATCGTACTTCTTCTGATCATCTCCATCTGAAATACACCATCCATTTTTTTCTTTAAATATTTTATTTACAGCAAAATTCCTAGTTATTTTATTCTCGACTTTCTCTTCTAATCCCTGAATTAAAGCCTGGATCCCACCTTCTCTTGGATAAAAGAAGTTCAACTGATGGGTATACCCCTCAGTTGGAATTCCAATCGCAGACTTTATCACATCCTCCAAAGGAGGTTTTGGAACTCTCCCTTCTACCCAGTGCAGGCTCATTTCCTCAGGCTTAGTATTCCAGACTTTTCGATTATAGGGCAAAAGATATTTTTCTGCTATCCCTTTGCCAAAAGTATAGTAGATCCACTCTTTGAAGTTAGAAGGAGAAGGGCAATCATTTTTCAAATAATGATATAAACATTCAAAATTATCCTCCTTAGGCAGATCGGAAAGCCCATTCTCAAAAGGATATTTTACAAAACATCCTTTATAATAGATTTTGTTGTCCCTTCTTCCCCTACGCCAATTATCCTTGAGCATCTGCAGCATAAAGTCGACTGAGCTTTTGTTTTGAGAATAGATTATATGAGCACCGCCATAATCGAAAGTGAAACCATTTTCTTTCAGACTCCTGCATAGACCGCCGCAATCAGAGTTTTTCTCCAGGACCTCAAATTCATTTTTCAACTGGGAGGCGATGGTTAAGCCGGTAAGTCCTCCGCCCAGAATGCCGATTTTCATGCTTGGTTCCTTTTCATCTGAGTCACGTGGTTTTGACCAGTTCGTCTGTCCTCTTTTTCCTCTTCTGTTTAGTCCCTCCGTAGTAGTGGTAATAGTAATAATAATGATAAGAGCCGTAAACGCTTTCCACTTTGATCTTATTCAAAACCCCACCTATTAACCTGCCTTTAACATTTTCCAAGAGGGTGATTGCTCTTTGCAAGGCTTCTCTTGAAGTCGAGCCAGAGGAGGAAACCAGAACTACGCCATCTAATAGGGTTGACAACACAGCCGCATCGGTTACCGCTATTACCGGAGGAGAATCAAACAAAATCATATCGTATTTTTCTTTCAACTCCTCCAATAGCATTTTCATCTTCTTGGACCCTAATAGCTCAGAGGGATTAGGTGGCAAAACCCCGCAGGTCAAAAGGCTCAAGTT
>Ga0315277_10005504_pt1 | contig 16671 bp, 12 predicted proteins | sample YL17G05_15_MG_FD_203695 | JGI IMG/M metagenome (GOLD analysis project Ga0315277, IMG submission 203695) | Sediment microbial communities from Yellowstone Lake, YNP, Wyoming, USA - YL17G05_15 | ecosystem: Environmental > Aquatic > Freshwater > Lake > Sediment | place: USA: Wyoming | collected... | reverse complement strand
GCATGGGAACGACATTCATGCATCTATTCAACGCCCGCGGCGGCGTCGGCGTCGGCGAGGCGGGGTTTGCGCCCGGCGGCATCGCCTATGTCTCGGGCTCCTTCAGGGAGTCGGTGAGGGCCAAAGTGCTTGGCGTCTTCAATCTGGGCCAGCCACTGGGCTCGATCCTGGGCATCGTGCTCGCCGGGGTTGTGGCGAAGGCGGACATATTCGGCTTCGGCTGGCGGGGACCATTTTATCTCTTTGCCATCCCCGGGGTCATTCTCGGCATCCTGGTGCTTTTCACCAAAGACTATCCCACGGTCAGCATCCGGTACGGGGGTGAGGGAAGAAATCTCTCGGTATGGCAGGGGCTCATGACCGTGCTGAAAACGCCCACCCTCCTTTTCACCTACTTCGGCGTTGGCGCCATGAGCTTTATCGGCGGCGCAGTGGGCCACTGGCTTCCCACGTATTTTATGCGCAGCCGGGGCGTGGATGTCGCGCGCGCATCCCTCATGATGGGAGGCATCATCATCTTCGCCGTCATAGGGCCTGTTCTGGGCGGGATTTTAGCGGACAGGTGGCGCAAAAAGAGGGGCAATGCCAGGCCGCTCACAGCAGCCATCATCGCGCTCCTGTGCGGGATTTTTCTCTATGCCGGATTCTTGATCGACATCGCAGGCATACAGTCCATATCGTACGTCGTCTTCGTCCTGGTGGGGATTCTCATGTTCGCCTATACCGCGCCGGCCTATTCGGTCAGCCAGGATCTCGTGCCGGAAGGGATGCGCAGCATCAGCATGGGGATCCTTGTGCTTATTACTTACGGGACGCTCGCAGCCTATGCCCCGGTGGTGGTGGGGTGGCTGTCGGACTTTTTCGGCACGCCGGGGAATCCGGACCTCACGGCGGCCTTCATGTTCGTCCCTCCGGTGGGGTTCCTGGGGGCTTTCCTTTTTTACCTGGCGTCGCGGTTTCATGACCGGGACATGAAAAAACTTACGGGGTGATAAGAGGAAAAGCAGGCAGCCGAAAGTGGTGGTGGCACTATCCGGCGCCGAGGCTATGGACAAGCTAAAGAATTGGAAATGCCCTTGGCGCGTTTTACCTTTTACAGAAAATGCAGGGCAGAATCTTAAAGAAAAACTTTGGAGGACATAAATGTTTTCATTGCAAGGGAAAGTGGCAGTAATAACTGGTGGGGCTTCAGGGTTTGGTAAAGCAACTGCCGTGAGATTCTCCCAGGCGGGAGCGAAAGTAGTGGTGGCTGATATTAAGGATGCAAGTGATGTCGCCAAAGAAACTGGAGGTATATATGTGAAAACCGATGTGTCTCAAGAAGATCAAGTCAAGAATCTTATGGATAGAGCCGTCGCAGAGTTTGGCAAACTTAACATTGTTGTCAACAATGCTGGAATTGCAGGTGAGGATGTGCTTGTAGAAAACATTAGTGCAGAGGCGTTGGATAAAGCATTTAATGTTAATTTTAAAGGTGTCCTGTGGGGAATCAAACATGCCGCAGCATGTATGGTAGATGGAGGCTCTATCATGAATACAGCTTCTTATGCAGGTTTGTTTGGTACCCCCATGTATGGTATTTATGTTGTTTGCAAGTCAGCCATTATAGGCATCACGAAGACAGCCGCGCTTGAGTTGGCACCCAGGGGGATAAGGGTCAATTGTATATGTCCGGGGACTTGTGATACCCCCATGGCTTATGCGGGAGGCGCTGTGGAGATAGAGCTTAAACTTGCGACGAAGCTCCAACCCCTTGGCAGGTTGGGAAAATCTGAGGAGATAGCAGCTCTCTATCATTTTCTGGCCAGCGATGAGAGTGCTTTTATTACCGGACAGGCCATCTCCATAGATGGAGGCATGTCGGCTGGTCCTAGCTTAGGCGTTATAATGCCGCTTTACGAAATGATTGCAGGTCAGAAGGTAGAAGAAAAAGTTGATATATCAAATATATCAAAATAATGAGCACTAAATATAAATAAAGGGAGGTGTTTATGGCAGAGATTACGGGAGGAGAACTGATCGTCAAGTGTCTTCAGAAGGAGGGGGTAAAAAGGATCATTGGTATTACAGATTCATCTTATCATCCAGTGATGCTCAACTGTGAAAAATATGGGATTAGATGGATAGCTCCCCGGCATGAGGCGGCGGGTGTTCACATAGCCGAGGGGGTGTATAAAACCACCGGAGAAGTTCCCGTGGTGATGGCTGGAGCAGGGCCCGGAATGGCCAATATGGTCTCAGGCATCATCTGTGCGCGTGCAGAGGGGGTGCCGGTCATCGCCATTACCGGACAACGCCGCGTAGAGGTAATCTATCCCACAAAGACCGGGGTGTACCAGGGTACGGATCAGTATGACATATTTAAGCCGATAACCAAGTGGAATGCCGTCGTGCACGCTTGGGAGAGGATACCCGAGATCATCCAGAGGGCTTTTCGGGAGGCTTTAGCAGGCAGACCCGGTCCGGTGCAGATTGATATTCCGGATACGATTATTTATGCTGCCGGTGATGAATCCAAGGTCAAGATCCTCGAGCCTCACCAGTACAGGGCGCTTGCTCCGGCTGAGCCATCGGCGAGCGAGATGGAGCACATAGCGGAACTTATCCGCACGGCTAAAAACCCCCTCCTGATAGCAGGCACTGGCGTTCTGAACTCGAATGGATCGTATGACTTCTTAGAACTGGTGGAATTGTTGAACTGTCCGGCTATCACTTCTATGGCGGCGAGATCAGCCATTCCCAATGATCACCCCAACTATGTCTTTGGCTACAGCAAGGCGGCTTTTGCAGCCAGGAAAGAAGCCGATGTCGTGCTTGCGGTTGGAACCTGTCTGGGGGAGCTGGATCTGCCCTTTGCCAAATATTGGGGTGACATCGATAAGCAGAAGATCATCCAGGTGGATATGGATGCAAGGAATATCGGGGTCAACTGGCCTGTTTATCGGGGTGTCGTGGGTGACGCACAAGCGACCGTCAAGGCGCTCACGCGCATGTTGAAAGATAGGGGGGTTGCCCGGTCGGACGGCAAGATGCTGAAGCATTACAAAAAGCTGGAACAGGAATATCTGGCTGAATGGAAAAAACCCATCCAGGATTATAAAGGCGCGAAGATTCACCCGGCGCACTCCGTCGAGATGGCACGGAAGGTGTTTCCTCCCGAAGCGATCAATGTCGGCGATGGGGGCAACACGAGCCTTTACAATGGACTCTTTACGCAATTCACCAAGCCCAGGACATCCCTCGGCATCTTTGAATTCGGCCATCTGGGGACCGGCATACCCTATGCCATCGGGGCCAAGCTCGCAACTCCCGATAAGGATGTTTATTGCATCACCGGAGATGGTGCGGCTGGCTTCAATTTCATGGAGATGGATACAGCCCTGCGGGAGAAGGCCAAGATTACCGTAATTGTGCATGCCGAAGAATCCTGGTGCATGGAAGAAATCATCCAGATCATGACCGTAGGCGACCCTGCCAAGACCGTGGCCTGCACCCAGTTGTCGATACGTTGGGATAAGTTAGCGGAAGCCATTGGCTGTTATGGGGAATATGTGGAGAAGCTCGATGAGCTGGAAGGCGCTCTCAAGCGAGCCAAGGCTTCGAAGCTGCCTGCGGTTGTGTGCGTCAAGACCGACAAGCAGTCCAACCTGATACCACCCGGAGCAGAACAATTTGAGGAGGTGTATTCAGGACCTCACGATTAAAAGACGGGTGCTTGGCAGCGTTGGGGCACAAGCTTGCAGAAGCAGGCAGCGAACATCTGAAAGATTTTCATATGCGTGTTGGTGTGCCTGCGTCGATGCTCTATGAGACAGGGTGAAAGGTGCGGGGGAAATATGGATTATGTGCCGGCATATGCACACAGCTCCTATTTGACAATCCATACACGCCCGCCACCCACATGAATTATTGATTGCTGTAAGCTGCTTGTCTCAGGCCAAAGACAATATCGTGAGGACTCCTATAGGCATTTTGTGCAAGGCTATTATAGGGACGTTAATCGTAAAGGTGGAGGTGTATTTCCCTGGCCCCTGTGTGGGGTCTATCTGGTGTCGCAAGTTCGATCCCTGTTGGGGGCACGAAATAGAATCTGTATTATGCAGCTACATTCATCAATTCTGCCCCACAATAGCCCCATATATTTACCATTCGGGTATGGTGAATAAAAGAAAAGGCTCCAGGTTTCCCCAGAGCCTGCGCGCGCCACCTGTTGTGGCCTTCGTCCTAGCCGCCCTCCAGAACTGCAACGACACGGAAACCATCGTCGCTGTGATGGATGCCGGGTTCGTCGTAAAGGCGATACGCCGACCGGCAGATCCCCGGGTTGGGGTTCCAACCGCCGCCGCGCACCAAGCGGTACGAACCGGTTTCAGGCTCCCAGGCGCCGCCGTCATTTGGCGCACCAACATATGACTCATGCCAGGAATCCAGACACCACTCCCAAAGGTTGCCGTGCATGTCATACAAGCCCCAAGCGTTCGGCAGCTTTGTGCCCACGGGATGGGTTGTGTCATTTGAGTTTACCCAGTACCAGGCGTAGTAGCCGAGCAGCCCATCATCGTCGCCGAAGCTGTAGCGCGTGGTGCTCCCCGCCCGGCAGGCGTATTCCCACTGTGCTTCACTCGGCAGCGTGAAGGTGCGCCCCGTCTGCGCCGAGAGCTGCGTGCAAAACTCCCGCGCTTCATACCAGCTAACCATTTCCACCGGGTTATACTCGGTGCCCTGCCCCTGGAAATACGAAGGATTATTGCCCATGATCGCTTCGTATTGCGCCTGGGTCACCTCGTAGGCGCCGATCTCAAAGCCAGGCAATGTCACCTCGTGGACCGGCATTTCAGAAGAGTTATCCGTACTCCCCATCTGGAACGTGCCGCCAGGGATGCTGACCAGGGTGCTCAATAAAACGCTGATTGGATCGCTAGAGTTGGAAACTGTTATCACACAGGTATCTGTCGCCTTTAATCCGCCTGCATCCGTCACGGTCAGTTCAAAGGTCAGCGTCGATCCTGCTGCCACGCTGGCGATGAATTGTGCGATGGCCGAGTCGGGATTGACGAGCGTCACCGCTGGCCCGCCGGTCTGCTGCCAAAGGTAGGATGCAATGTCGTTGTCCGGGTCGGTAGAGCCAGAGCCATCGAGTGTAACTGTTGTATCGACGACTACAAATCGATCGGCTCTGGCATTGGCAACTGGCGGGCTGTTTGTTGTGATATGCCATGTCTGTGTGTCCGTACAGAGGATATGCCTTGCTTTGACCGTGAGGAAGTGTTCGCCTCCCTGCGCGGTGTACACATACGAGCGCTCCGCGTTCGAAAGGGGCGCCCCGTCCAGGGTCCAGGCGAAGGCCGCGGTGGGCGGAAACACGAGCACGCTGAACGTCACCTGCGCACCGAACGGTATGGTAACGTCATTCGTGTTCGGCGTTTTCGTGACGATGCACCCGCTCAGCATGGCTACTACCGAAAGCATTATGACGACTGATAACGATCTTTTCATGGTATCCTCCTCATATAGGCGTAAATCCAGTACATAGAAGCAGAACTATGTTGTTTTTTATTATAATAATCTTGAGCCAGGAAATGTCAAGAGCAGCGGCATGTAACGCTCAGGCTAACCGGCGAGCGGCCTGGGACTTGCGAGTAACACTTCGCCACTGACCTCGCGCGTCCGGTTCAGCCTTTCGTTGGAACTCCCTGATTAAATCTAGAAGTATTTGTATCTGCTCTTTGATAGGATCAAATCTCCTGGTTTTCATTCCAGTCAACTCGTCCATGTAAAGGCTGCGGTTAACTTCGATCATTATTGACGCAACTCGGCGATCTTTTTTGTAAAAGACCATTGGCACCATTGATCCTGCATATGGCCGGTTTATTCCCACACTGTAGCCCATCTTCTTGATGCTCCGGGCAGTTACCTGGATCAATGCCCTTGGCGTGTGAAAGGAATCTGTACCTATGCAGAACTCTGGCCTCGGAATTGATTGGTTCTTATCGCACGGCAAGGGCTGGCTTGGGAAACTGTGACAGTCGACAATCAGCGCCTTTCCATACTTTTCCAGCTCGTTTTTCACCTCTGCCAAGAGTTTCTGGTGGTGAGCCTTGTAGTATTGAGATACCAGATTCCTCTTCTCATGCGGTTGGAGGGTGCGCTTGAGCTTATTCCCATAGGCCGCGAGTGTGTAAATCATGCCCATTCCCACCTTGCTCATTGGCTCCTCGGCGTCGTCCGGAAAGCGCTCTACATCAACGATAAGTCTAGAAATGGGAAACCGGACTATATTTGTTTCCGGCAAGGAAAAAAGTTCGTGGGTGAACGCGTCGGTCATCAACGTCAGCTCTATGCAGAGATCTTCGTTTGAAAGGACGATCTGGTCTCTGAAATCATCTGGAATCGTGCGGGATGAATGTGGAATATGAAGAATCATTTTAAGTTCCAACGCCTCGGTTCAGCAACGGCGGAAAGCTATCCGCTACAACCGGTTATGCGTCTGTTGTCTCTCCTACCGTAATTGCCACACTGCGCAAGGCCGCCAATGCATCGGCGACTTCTTTTCCCTTGGCCTCTATGATGTCCATCAGTTCTTCGGGCGTACGCGTATCCACATTCGGCTTCTTGTGTGGGTTGACGGCCTTGAGGTCGTAGACGGCGTCTTCGATTTCCTTGGCCTTGGCGGTAAAATCCCTCGACTCGCGTGACAGTTCCTTGGCCTTGGCTTCGGCCTCCTCGATGGCCTGGTTATCGCGCGGCCGGGCCTTCTTCAGGTCGGCGACGCGCTGCAACCACTGCGCGGCCTGCTGGCTCTTAGCCGTGGATTGCTCCTTGAGGGGCCGGGATTGCTCGGCTGCGGCTTGCTTCCGCTCGTCCATGTCCACAGCCCAGGAAAGCTCGCTGTCGCCGCGCGTCGGAAGTAAACGCAGAAAGTCCTCAAAATGCTTGAGCATCAGAGGTGTTTTCTTACGAATCTTCAGTTCTGACAAGTCGAAATACCATATCTTCCGCGTGGGCTGGCCCTTGGTGAAAAAAAGCAGGTTGGTCTTGACGCCCGCGCCCGCCGCCGTGAACACGCCGCCCGGCAGACTGACCACGCACCACAGGTCGCAATCGTCGAGCAGCTTGCGCTTGGTCTTGACGAACGCATCTTCATTCGTGCGGAACAGAAGCCCCTCGTCTATTACGATCCCGCATCGACCGCCCTCGCGCAGGCTGCGGATGACGTGCTGGAGGAACAGCACCTGCGTAGCGCCGGTCTTGTAGTCAAAGTTGGTCTGGGCTTCCTTGCCTTCTTTCCCGCCGAAGGGCGGATTGGTCAGAATCACATCGAAGGTCTGCGGCGCGCCCTCGAACAGCCCGCCGTATGTTTCCTGCCCTGTCAGCGTGTTGCCGTGCCAGAGGTTCGGCTTGTCGATGCCGTGCAGGATGAGATTCGCCAGGGCGATGGGATAGATGAGGTTCTCTTTCTCCCTGCCCCAGAAAGTCCGCTCCTTAAGCGTTTCGAGTTGCTCTGCCGTTTGCACCTTTTCATTGTTTGGTCCGGCCATGTGCTCGAACGACTGTGCCAGAAAGCCACCGGTGCCGCAGCCCGGATCATAGACGGTCTCGTCTGCCATGGGGTCGATGACCTGGACCATCGCTTTGATGACCTGGCGCGGGGTGAAGAATTGGCCGCCGTCGTTGCCCTTCTCTCCCATCTTCAGGAGCAGTCCTTCATATACCTGCGAGAGCGTGAAGACATGCGTCGGGTCCACGGCCTCGGTGGTGAGCTCATCCACCTTGTCCAGCACGTCGAGGAAATTGCGCTCGGTGTCGATACGGACCCGCTCGACGCCGGTCATGATCTCGCTGATGACTTTCTGGCGCGGCGAGGCATCGGGCCGGTTCTTCAAGTCCTTCAGGTGCGGCAGCAGTTCTGTATTAACGAAGTTGAAAAAGGCGTTTTGCGGTGAGTTCTGCAGCTCGACGCGCTTATTAGTCTGACCCTCCGGTAAGGTCTCCGGCGGCGCGGCCCAATCCCGCCAGCGAAACGGCGCTTCCAAAGAAGGCCGGAAAGGCACACCCAGCGCCTCAGACTCCTGTTCCTCGCGATGTTCCTTCTCGTCGAGGATGCGCAGGAAGAGAATCCAGGTCAGTTCGGGGACGTACTGCATCGCCCCGGCGCAGTTGCCGCGGCGCATGATGTCGCAGATGCTCTTGACCGCCTGATCCACCGATTGCGGGGTGGCCAGATGTCTATTATTGGCGGCTTTCTTAACTTTCGCCATTACATATCTCCATCGAGGCGTTTGTTCGTCTGATCCCGGGCATCTGATACCGTGTCGCAAGTTAATAAAAGATCAAGCATCGCCCATACACGCCCACTTGGCCAGACCTTTCCATTCTTTACTACCTTGCTTGGAATGATCGCCGGACCGAGCTTATAGAAATAGTGTGAATGCTTCCCAAACTTAGCGCCAATCTCCGCGATTTCCGAATGCAGGTCATCAACAATCTTCCAAGACTCCACATGGTGGATTCTCTGAAGCTTCCCATAATAGCGAAAACCCAAATAATTGGGCGGACTGGAAGGCCAGCCCTTGTCGGCAGGATGAAAATAGCGGTTCTTTTTTTCGACAATATCAATCCAAGAGATTGAACATCCTTCTGGGATTCCTGAACCCAATGAAACCAAATAGACCAAATTTGATAGTTGGTTTTGCATATTAACGATCCTCCGAAGGTAAACCCCTAATTGCTCCAACAACCTTTTTTCAGCATGAGAGGCATTTTTAACTGATTCTGCGAGGCGCGCTATTTCATTCCAGCTAATATGCTTCACCGTGATACCATCTATGTTCTTGGGCAGATGAAGTGAAGCATATTCTTGCGAGCATTCTGACATAGCTACAATTAGATTCTGTTGGTCATTGTCTGCCGTTAGCCTCCTGGCATATAAATTCAGCTGTTTGTTCCCGGGTAAAATCCATCCTCGCTTCGCTTCGACAATGATATGAAAATCTTCCCCTCGAATTTCGATATCTGTGATGCCGCTATCTTGCTTAAATTCCTGCAAATATATTATAGCTTTTTCTGGGTGAGATGCCTTAGTTATCACCAGTTTTACGAATGCTCTAAGAAAGGTATGGCTATTTGCCAACGCCCAACCGATGCTATATGTGATATCGTTTTCATTATTACCGAGCAATTCAAAAACGCTTTCGATTTTTTTGCTATGCAGGTAGATTTTAGCCAAGATTATATTTCTCCACTAAATGCCCGGCGCAGCAGAGCCGCCGGCAATGCATTTATGGTTTGCAATTCCGTTTCATCACTTTTTCGCGCATTGTCGACAGTGTTCATCTGTTTATTTAAAAAATCGACTATTTTATGCTGACTATCTATAGACGGACATTTTATAAACATTGTTCTCTGTTTTGTTATTGGTACCTGATTACGTGTAGTTTGTTCCTTCGCTTCTCGCAATTGGTCTTGAAATGATCGTGATCTCAAAGACCAGAATAAATATCGAGGTAACAAATACTTTTCATCTGATCTATAAATAGTTAATGACGTGCCAATTATAAAACTCTTTTGTTCTATAGCAGCCATGCCGACTGGTCCTACAGTCGCATTATGAGCTAACAGTACATCTCCACCCTTTGCATGCCCAATCCTGAGGCCTTCTGCCTGCTCAATAGATATGCATGGAGCACTGTCGAATGATAAATCACCATTTTCCTTGATATGTTTGGCAGTGAGGAATTTTATACCATCAGATTTGAAATCGTAACTCCGTGGGTGTAACTCTCCATGATTACCATCCTGGTGCTCTAAAAGTGCCCCAGATTCAATTAACTTATAAATAGGGATATGTGGCCAGTTTTTGGCAGTATCGGAATCAAAAACTTGACGGATATAAGCGTCATGTAAACATTTAATAGACTCGTGCCGGATTTGCGCGGCCGCGCGGGCCTTGTCCACCGCCGCCATCTGCTCGCGTAACACCCCCGTAATCCGCCGCTGCTCCGCTAAGGGTGGAAGGGGGATTTCGAGATTATCAACAAATTCACGAGTCAAGCCCTGTACAGTGGCTCCGCGACAGTTATCAATCAGGTGCTCAGAGATATTGTGCAAGTACCTGCATAGAAATTCTTGGTGTATTTCAGGACCACACTTGAAAGCGGTAATATCCTGGCTCGCCCCCATTGTTTCTTGTGTGATTCCAGCTCGGCCCACTCGTGTTCTGGTAACTATTAAAACAGTCCCAGTTTCACAGACGGCAGTCTTCCCCGAATAGAGTCCATCTCTTGTTAGGAAGGCTCTTGCATTGGCCTTGGCAATACAAAGTTCGGTAATGTCTGCACCCGTTACGAAAGGGATTTCGCCATTCCAATAATCAGTGCGTTCCTTGGCAGGTGTTCCGCCAGCTTCAAAAACTCCTGTCTCTTTCAGCTTGTCCCAGCGCCAGCCGGCGGGGAGTTTCCGTTTTTCGTCTTGGTGTCTTGGTGTTTTGGTGGTTGCACTCATGCGGCGAACATCCTTGTCTTGGTCTCAATGAGCAGTTCGCGTGGGTTGCCCGCCATTTGCAGCGCCGCCAGTCCTCCGGCGGCTTTGACCTCCGGTGTCTGGAAGATCTGTGGGTTCTCCAGGCCCTCGGTGCCGCCGCGCTCGAACTGACTGGCGATGGCGCGTATCGTCGCGGCAGACCTGCCGGGCAGTGCGTTGATCCAGGCTTCGTGCTTGTAGGTGAAGGCCAGCGTGCGGTCGCGGCGCGTGCGGGGGTTCATGCCCCAGCCGAGCTCAGCCAGCACGTCGTAAAGGTCGTAGTCCTGCCGGTCGTCCACCATCCGCACAACGGACGGCGAGTAGCCAGAGGTCACGAGGGCGGTGATGAGGCCCTGGCGTGACGGCGGGTCGATCCAACGGCCACGGAAGTCATTGAGCGTAGGCACCTCCTGCACCAGCCGCGCGGCCAGGCGCGCCTTGTATTCCTCGATGGGCACGGGCATGGCCTTGCCGTCCACGTCGGCGACGATGAAGCGGCCGGCATCCGTGATGTGAACGTCGAAACCCTCGACGCTGATCGTTGGCTCCTGGGGTGGAGGAGGCGGAGGAGGTTCGGGGCGTTCCCTGCCGGTGCGCGGCGGCCTGGTGATGAAGCCCTCGCCGAAGAGGCGCGTGGCGTCGGTATAGTCATACACTCGGAACATCAGCTTGCCGGTGAGCGCGTCGATGCGCGTGCCGCGTCCGACCATCTGGTAGAAGCTGATGGGGCTCTTGAGGTACTTGAAGAAGACGATGTTCCGCACGCAGGGCACGTCCACGCCGGTGGTCAAGAGGTCCACCGTGGTGGCGATGAAGTGGCTGCGGGAGGAGGCGCGCAGGTCAGGCAGCTGGTCATTGCCGCTGCTGGCGGCAGTGCATTTGAAGGCGTAATACTCCAGCCGCTGCTTGCCGTTTTCGGTGCACCACCTGACGTAGAGGTTGTTCAGGCAAACGGCCACATCGTCGGCGTGGCGGTCACGGGCGCAGAAGATGATGGTCTTCTGCTCGGGGCCGCCGGTATCCACGAGGTACTGGAACAGGTCTTGGCACATGGCCAGGACGCGATCCGGCAGCAGGATGCGGTCCTCGAACTGATATCGATCATAAAGGTCGTCGATCTGGGTGGGCGTGAGCGGCTGTCCGGTGATGGCATCAACCGGGTTGCGGGCGATGATCTCGGCCTTGGTGATGCCCGTGTCGTCGAGGTTGATGCGACCCTTCTGGATTTCGCAGGCGGCGAGGTAGCCGTCCTCGATGGCCTGGGAAATGTCGTACTCATAGGCCGGCTCACCGAAGTAGGCGATATTGTTGGCGGTGATCTGTGCGTCCTGCCTGGCCTCGGCGGTCTCTTCCTTGCATTCGAGCTGGCGCGGCGTGGCTGTGAGACCGATCTGCACCGCATTGCGGTTGCGGGTGAGCACCTGCGACCACTTGCCCCAGGCCGAGCGGTGGCACTCGTCGATGACAATGTGCGTGAAGTAGTCTTCGGGATAGTAGGTGGTCAGGAAGGTTGCGTCGCCGTTCTCGTTCTCCACGCCCAGCGTCTGGTACGTGGCGATGTGGATGCGGGCGTTCCTGGCGTTGTTGGTGCCGTCCGGCTTGCGGAACACCTCGACGGCGTCAGAACCGAAGACGTTTTGGAAGGCCTTGAGGGCCTGGGTGCGGAGTTCGTCGCGGTCACAGACGAATAGGGCTCTCTTCATTTGTCCGGCATCAGACATGCGTTTCAGTAAGTTGACAGCGATAAAAGTCTTGCCACAACCCGTCGCCATGGCAAGGAGGGCGCGCCTTGGGTCCTCCGCGACCTCGCAGAAAGCGATCTTCTCCATGACCGCGCGGATCGCGGCGTCCTGGTAGTAACGCCGCGTGCCTTCGCCACCGGGGTATGGCTGCAACAGGGGCCGGGCGGCTGGAGATTCGAGCGTGAAGCCCATGCCTTGCTCATACCGGGTGCGAAGTTCGGCCGGGGCAGGGAACTCTACGATGGGCTTCGGCGCGGAGGTCAACCCCGTGAAGCAGTCGAATTCGACATACTGGTGGCCGTTGGACGAGAACACAAAGTGGACATGGAGCCGCCTGCACTCGGCGTAACCCTTGGCCTGGTCGAGGCCGTGCCCGGCTGGGAGGCTTTCTTGTTTGGCTTCGATGAGGGCCAGGGCGACGGGTTGGGTGTCGACGTTGACCTTCACCCGCAGGACATAGTCGATCTTTCCGCGTGAGCGTCGCCGCGGCTTGCCGTTGATGATCTCGACCGTGCCTGCCGTCTCTTCACGCCGAATAAGGTCTTCCGTCCAGCCACGCTTGTGAATGGCGGGGTCAATGAGTTTGGCTCTGGTGTCGGCTTCGTTTAAAGGCATCAAACATCCAGTTCAATATGCATAACGCCCGCGTTAACTGGCGAGCAAAACGGAGTCAAGCGACGCTTTTGATAGTCCGGATTGAACGCTTTGTTAAGCGGCATTGTATATTGTTTGTGCATCTGCTATGTGGACCTGCTGAATAAGGTTAAAAAAACCGCGCTCAACATCGACTACACGAAACAACCCTCTAAAGTACTCCTGACTTATCCATCTGCACTCATTACACCAGTTTTCATAAACAGCTTGGTTGTGTCTTGTAATCCTGATCTGGGTATCATTTGAGCCAAAGACAAGACGATTGAGGGATCTTTTAGAACCGCTTGTTCGCAACCGCGCTAGTTGTTGATCGAGAACACAGTAGTCAGTGGGATTTAGAAACATAAATATCTTTGAGACGAACGAAATGCCCGAAAACTGCGGCATGCGGATGTTTTTTATCTCTATTAGAGTTGGTACAATGTTATCCGCTACAAGTTGTTGAAAGTTGTGCACTTGGTCATCAGTAACATTGTCCATGAATTCTCGAACCCTGTTATTTCTGTATCCAATCTGGGCATAACCCCAATAAAGAACATTGGCCAAACCTCTCTTCGTTTGGGTTATTTCTTCCGACCGTAACAGATGAGCGATGTACTCTTCAACCGTTCGCATTTCTGCTGCCTGTATCTTTATATTTTGCGCAAAGTCAAAATATACTGCCGGAAATTCGTAACAGTTAATCGCATTCCGCAACTGCAAAATCTGGTGTTGATTAAGTCCCATATCCCGCCTTCTTGCCATAACCGCCTAACGGGGCGGATTAGCGAAGACTGTAAGCCATCCGCTGGATTCGTATTTAGATGCCATGTTCAGTTGCCGCAATAAGCGGCAATAATAAGAAGAAAAAGCGCATACAAACCCAAAGCAATTGGAAGCCCAAAGTCAAACAATGCTCGGACAATCGAAGCTGGTGTGACCAGTTTGAAGTAAATGTGATATTTCTTATGCAATTCCGAACTGAATTTATTAAGCTCTTCATCTATAGATCCAGGCTGCGGATAGGAACCGTGGAGGTCATCATTATAGGCAGAAACTGCTTTTTCAATTGCCAGATTATTTATCGCTATTCGCCATGCTAGGTAATCTGAAGTTGCGTAAATTATAAATGCAACAAGGAAGTACAAAATAATGAAGGCTACAATAACCAACAGTGCACGCTGATCAGTTCCCTGAAACTCAATACCAAGGCCAGATATTTTCGAAGGAACTAGCCCGGTCTTTATTAATGCAATCCCCAGCAAGGACATGCCCAGCAGGAAGTGTCGTTCCTTGCGTGTTACATCACTGAGTGCATCTCGCAATCGAGTTTGCTCAATGTTTTCTTCTGTCATTTAGCTCCTCTGATAGCATCTAACGCTGAAGCTTAGCCGAGGCCCAGGCGACGCGGAGCGGCGGCTGGGACGTCGGCTGCAGCGCCCTGTTAGCTTTCACAGCTTGTCACTCCCTAGTTCAGCCCTCATTTGCGCAAGAAGCCCTTGTTTACACGAGAGGATTTCCTCGCCCAGTGCCTTCATCTGCTTTGCGATAGGAGCATCAAAATCGGGCTGCGCCATAGAGCCTTTCATCTCACCAAGCCAATCTGCACTCATGTCCAAGATCTTTTTGTTCAAATTTTCAAATTCCTGGGAAAGCTGCATCAATGGCTCTGAGCAGACAATTTGAAGCGTTGTTATTTCGGATGACGCTTTCCGATATGCCTCTTGGATGCGCAGTGGAAGCTCGCCGACTACCTGCTGGAACTCCACGATTGCCTCTGGAGAGTTATTGCTTTGCAGAAGCTTCAAGAACGCTTTTGGCATGATCTCTCGCGAGAACCTTTCGTATTCCTGCCCAGCATCTGCGGCTGCAGATTCGATTTTCTTGAAGTAGTCGTGATACGCACTCCTTCTGGCCTCAAACAGTCGCTCCTTTCTTTCGCGAACATACTTCAAGTGATGCAATAGCAACGGAATAATCACCGCTGCAATCAGAACGGAGGCTAAGGGCACGATCGCTTTAGTGATCCACCATATCTCCAGTATTGGTGCTGTGCCCTGCTCAGCCATTATTCCCCTCGAAAGCTAACTTCTGTTTATATGGTTTCCAGATAAACCCGCTTTCGGGTTTTGCTTCCAGATAACACGCCACGTCTATTTATGCTTAAGCCTTTTTTAGTCAATGACTTAGAGTCGTTCTCACTGCAATTAGGCGTCTTATATGGTTTCCGCATAACACGCATCGTCGCCTACTGTCCACCGGGATTTTGACGCCCCAGCCTCCACGATTCAGGACGTGGGTGTAGATCATGGTGGTTCGCACATCGTTATGGCTGAGTAGTTCCTGAACCGTTCGAATGACTTAGCCGTTTTCAAGCAGGTGCGTAACAAGGTCTATACCCATGTCATGCACAAGGGCGCCAAGGCCGTGAAGAGCCTGATCGACCACCTGTTCTAAGCGCGGGCACACTCCGTCATCATACGGTGAACGGGCAGGGTCTTCATTGGTGCAGAGAACATATACCTCTCATAATAAGCCGCGCATGGCAGATGTCAACACCGAAGGATGCTAGGGTTTAGCCCTCCTGAGTCTTCAGGAGGGCTTTCGTATTTTGGCCTTTACAAGTTTCTGCGCCGGTAGTTCGCCCTCCGGTTGTAGCCCGCCAGGTCATCGTGCCTTGTCTGTTTGGCCTGATGGAAGCATGCCATGTGGATGATGCTGTCACGGTATTCCAGCGCAGACCCGAACATGCGCTTGCCCTCGAACCGCAGGTCCCAGCCATGGCCCACGGACTCAAACCGCTTCACCTCGCAGTCCAGCATAGCCTTGAGAAACACCTGCGTCTTTTCTGATGAAGGCTTGCGCTTGGATTTCGATTCCGCGAGGATTGCATCCAGGACATAACTCCTGACAAGCTTTCTGTGAAGCAACTGATAGGCCTTCTCCCAGGAGACCATGTCGAGCCCCGCAACCTCTCCATCGATCATGACGAGGATGCCCTTCTGGTCCGGCAGGCTGGGGAAATGCTCCTCGAACTGTTCGATATCCTCCTTTTTCTCCTCGTGAATGTCCTTCATGGCCTGGGTAGGGGAATGGACCCTGGCCTCAACAGCTTGATCCCGGATGCTGTGCCAGATGGCGCCCTGATCGGATCTGTAGCCCATGGATGCATCGAGCGATTCCTGCACCGCACGGTTCTTGACGGACCGCAGATTCCTCGACATGAGGACATCCGAATCCGTGAACCTGTTCGTCGTGTAGCTCCAGCGCCCCTGCTCGGTGCAGCTCACCGGGATGATGGTGACGGAATGCTCCTTGACGAGGACGGTGGTGTTGAGCACCCGGTTCTGCTTCGCCCCGGCGAGCTCCTCGCCGTCCAGGATGAGCACGGGCTTGTCGGCGTTGTTGAGAACCTTGAGCTCGGGGACATGCCCGCCCTCGCTCACCTCGCTGATGGCGAGCAATCCTTTCTCGAGCGCCTCCCTGAGCACGAGGTACTCGATTGGCGCCGGTTTCCTGCAGAAAAGGGGGATGACGCCCACGTGCTCGTACACCTGGGTCTCCCCACATTCGATTGCCTCCACGTATTCTCTCATGATACCTTCCATGACGACCTCCTTTCGCTGCCTGATGCAGCAGGTACATGAATCTCCAGGATAATGCTTGGGACGGAATATACCCAGACCAGGTCGACAAGGGTGTGTCGCATAAAAAAATTAAGGTTCTTCACACGGAAGTGTACTTTTCGCTCATGATGTACATGTACCCCTCGCCCCCT
>Ga0315277_10005503_pt1 | contig 16671 bp, 15 predicted proteins | sample YL17G05_15_MG_FD_203695 | JGI IMG/M metagenome (GOLD analysis project Ga0315277, IMG submission 203695) | Sediment microbial communities from Yellowstone Lake, YNP, Wyoming, USA - YL17G05_15 | ecosystem: Environmental > Aquatic > Freshwater > Lake > Sediment | place: USA: Wyoming | collected... | reverse complement strand
CTGATAAATGAATCCCGAAAAGCTGAGGGGATGACCATCCCGGGGTTGTTTAGCCGTCGCCGCCACGCCTGCCCTGCTTGCACTGAGCCTGCCTGCACTGAGCTTCGTCGAAGTGTCGAAGTGAGCTCGCCGAAGGGGCGACGCAAAAGACAAACAGGAATCTCTCCTAATTCTGAATTCTGTATTCGACATTCTCTGTTCTATCTTCCTTCAAGCCAGAGTTCAGCAAATTCAGCTAAATCAAACAAATCCACAGAGCCGCTTTTATCAAGGTCGGCCCCGGAGCACCAGTTCGGCTCAGCGCAATCTTGTTTCATCCAGTGGTTGGCAAAGACGGTGTAATCAACAAAATCCACATCGCCGTCAATATCGAAGTCAGCAGGTATTTTCTCCCAGAGCCAATTTTCAGTAAAAATGGATAAGTCCATAAAGTCAACAAGCCCGCTGTAATCGAGGTCCTTTCCCTCACACCAGTCTGGATAGTGACAATTAGCACTCATCCAACGTGATGCGAAAGCCGCGTAGTCGTAAAAGTCCACATCGCCATCATTATCAAAGTCGGCAGGATTTAACTTTGATTCAAATTCGTATGGTTGAGATGGGATATCTTGAATTTGAACATCCTGAGCCAGAACCATAGTTTGACCATCAACTGTCGCTTCTAAAGTGTAAGTATCGGTAGGGAGTGCATTCGGCTCTGGGATTACGTTTATTAGATACTGCCCCACTTTTGGGTTTGGAATTACAAAGAGGTCTTCGGTCTCGCCATCTGCGTCTATGTCGACTTCGTCATAAGTCGCCCCGAGAATCTCGCTATGCTGTTTAGTTAGGGTGAACCCATGTGGATCGGTTATTTCTAAATCAACGGGCGAGTGTGCTTCTCCCCAAAGTATATTCCAATAAACTCTTTGAGGTATTGCTTCTTTATGTTCCCCAATCATTTCTACATCATTATCTTTATTAATATCGTCGGGCGAAACTAATCCTTTCTCGTCTTGATCGAGGTTAATCTGTCCATTGCTTGCACTAAGGTATGCCGCCCACACTAGTTCACTACAATACCACTTTTTACAAAGGGAACATTCGCCAGCTTCTTGCTTTTTATTTATGAACAGGCTACCAAAGTCATATGACTTACCTATTTGCGCTAAAGCAAAATTAACGGCCTTGTCTCTCGTAGAATCATCGGTTTTAACCCTAAGTGCTCTAACACAAGTCTCATTCCGACCATTTTTCCCCACCCAACTCCACTCCGCAAGAGGAGTAGCTACTACTCCCCTTTCCAGTGCTTCTACTATTTGATTGGATTGCTCAACATAAATACCTATATGGGTCCAAAAATCAACGTTTGGGATAATACTTTTGTAAGACCTGCATAGTATCAAATCTCCGTTTTTCAAAGTAAGATTAATTTCTTTGGAAGCGAAACTTGTCAGTCCATCATTATCCGCGACAGTAAGAGTAACGGGGTATACGTCCGGTGTCTCGAAAACGTGTGGAACCACAGGAACGGTAAGATTTTCTGAATGTCCATCACCAAAATCCCATTCATAACTTATGATTGTTCCATCGGGGTCGTATGATTCAGAAGCATCAAATATTATATTTCCGCCAACCATCGGGTTTTCAGGGGAGTAGGTGAATGAGGCGACCGGCGGCTGGTTTTCTTCTTTCCCAACCCCCGTGCCAAGCAGATCGTAAGGAACTGAAGACATTTTTATAGTCCAAGATATAGAATTGTTCTCAAGTCTATAAACAACACCAGTATAAGTAATATTGGCAGAAATAGAGTGAAAATGATAGGAAAAATCGGATGAATACCATAATACCGTCACACCACCAGAATATTGGGGGGAGAGACCCCAAAGAAGTGTAATTTCCATTCCACCATCTTCAATAGTACATGTAGCAATTCCTTGAGTAAACCAAGTAGGAAAATCTTGAGAAGGTATATTTGTTTCCCATGCCCAACCACTTGGCTCATGAGCTCTAACCTCATCTTCCAAGAAATATTCTGTTCTTGTAAATGTAAATATTAATGTTTGAGTCTCTCCTTCACTAATATTAATACTTTGCTCCATAGTCATACCATTGAATTTAACTTTTATAGTATGGCTTCCTGTACTTATTGTTATAGGTTGATTATGCGTTGCTGAATTATAAGCCCCATATCCAATAAGGGTGTCGCCATCATAGATTTCAACACAATGTGTATCCATCCCTTCAATACTGGCAATCTCTATTCCTTCTGGGTTAAGCGCATGGACGATGATGTATGAAGTTTCGCCCGACTCGCCCGCCTGCACCGCAACCGTCAAGACGACCGCAGGCACCAGAATTGACAAAATTCCGGCGAATAGCAGAAGTGAGTATGCTTTATTTCTCATAATACCCCACTCCTCATATCGACTGCGGGTCTTTCTTGCCGCTTAAGAGATTACGCACATAGCTGAAATTTACACACTGTAATTTGCAGGAAAACCGTAGAATCATACCGAACATCATAATTTCTTTAATAACAAGCATTTAACTCTCTGTGTTCTCTGTGACAGTTTTCTTATTCTCTTTTAATCAGTGTCAATCTGTGTTAATCCGTGTCTAACTTCTCTTTGGCTTTGAAAAATCCGGGTTAACGGAGTCTCCATAACCGAACATCTTATTAAATAAGGCCGATAAAAGCAAGAAAATTCTTATTGTGGCTAAACGGAATCTGTGTGAATCAGTGTTACTTGTCCGCCGACTTGTCCGGCGTAGCGCAAGCGAAGTCGGAAGCCTTGACGAAGGCGGAATCCAGCCCTCCCTGTTTCGGCCAGCTTATGTATAAGGACAACGCAGTTGACCTTTGCCTGCCCTCGAGGTTAGCTTCCTCGTAATAGCAAACGGAGGGTGGACGAAGGCGAAAGTTTGCGACAAAGCTTGCTTTGAAAGCAGAATTTGTAAAAAACCGAATTCCAACCCCTACTTTTTGATACCCTGCTTTCCTGATATCCTTCTTCCTGATACCCTGATTTCCTGATATCCTTCTTCCTGATACCCTGATTTCCTGATGTCCTTTTGCCCGCTACCCATCTCCTCCCAAAGTCAAGAAGTGCAAAAAAATGGTTCAAAAAGTGTACATTTTGGTACATTTTTGCTCAAAACACGTTCATTTTTGCAAAAAAAACGCAAAAAAGTGCAAAAAAATGCTCATTTTTACCCTCAATTTTCGCCTAAAAACGCAATAGTCCTATAAAATCACGTATTATACTATCGCCAGCCACCCCATTTTTCAAAAAATCCTTCAAAAACCCCTATTTTCTTGAATTTTTTATCTTTTTTCCTCCGTTTTTTTGTTTTCCCTCTTCTCTCGCACCTCATCCATCCTTCCTCCCCTGTCTGTTTCGAGTTTTAGATTTCTGTCATTCGAATTTGTCCCTCGACTTTCCTCGGGATGGTGAGCCAGTCGAACCATTTAGGATTTAGATATTCGGATTTACTCTGCTGCTCACCCCCTACCTGACTTTTTTTGTTGTGCCTTTTTGAACCTGGTGAGTCTTTTTTGAAGGTTTTTATCGCTTAACGCGAGGATTTGCACAGCCAAAATGGCTGCATTTTTCGCCCCTGCCGCCCCTATTGCCACTGTTGCCACAGGCGCGCCGGGCGGCATCTGAATTGTGCTTAATAGGGCATCAATCCCCTCTAATCCGCTCCCCGAAATCAAAGGCACACCGATAACCGGCAGCGTTGTCCGTGCCGCCAGTGCGCCGGCTAAATGAGCAGCCATACCAGCACCGGCTATGATAACTTTTATACCTTTTTTAGCAGCCGTTTTGGCAAATTCGGCGGCGATTTGGGGGGTGCGGTGGGCTGAGATTATCCGCACAATCGGTTCGATACCGAAGAATCTTATCTGCTCGATGCAGTTCTGCATTACCTCCATATCGCTGGCCGAACCCATTACCACCGCTACTGAAGATGTTTTTTTAGATACCATTTGTTTTTTCTTTACAAGAGGTTACAATATTTCACAGTTTCAATCCGCCTCCGTGTCTTCTATCGAAGACAGAAACGGGGGCGGACGTGGTAATGATAACGGCCGAGCATCGTAAATGCAAGTTAATATAGGGGTGGGAAATGCAGACGCGAAAACCTTTTGTCGCAGGCCAGTTTTATGCCGGCCAGTATAATTCTTGTGTGGACGAAATTAACGAGTGCCTCGAAGCGGAAACGATAAGCGAGACCCTGCCTGAAACGATAGTGGCGGGCATTGTCCCGCACGCCGGCTGGACATTCAGCGGCAGTTTGGCGGCATTGGTCTTCTCTGCGATAAAACAGCAGCACGACAAAGTCCATAGTTTTGTGATATTCGGAACTACGCACAGCTACTTCGGCAAATTGCCGGCACTTTATGAGGCCGGAAGCTGGGCAACGCCGCTCGGCGAAGTCCCCATCGATGAGGAATTGGCCGACGCTGTGTTGAAAACCGGCACAGCCGTCAGCGACCCAGACGCTCACAGGTCCGAACACAGTATTGAGGTGCAGGTCCCATTTATCCAGTATCTTTTTGCCGGTGCGAAGATATTGCCCATTCTGGTCCCGCCGAGGGAGCAGGCAGTGGCATTGGGCACAAGTGTTGGTGAGATTATCAAGCGAGATGAAAAAAAGAAAATCGTTTGTATCGGCTCCACTGATTTGACCCACTATGGCCCGCGCTATGGCTTTACGCCGATGGGCACAGGATTGGATGGCCTGCGGTGGGCGGACATGGTCAACGACCAGAGGTTTATTGATTTGGCCCTGAAGCTCGACGCGGAGGGGCTGCTTGCCAGCGCCGCTGAGAACTGTAATGCCTGCGGCCCCGGTGCGGCAGCCGCTACTGTCGCAGCCGCGAAAATACTCGGCAAAAGAAAGGGCCTGTTGCTTGGCCACACTAATAGTAATGAAATAATGCTTCGCAAGATGGGCGAGACAAGTTATGACAGCGTCGGCTACGCAGCCATAGTCTTCTAATTTCGGCTCTGGTGATACTATAATTTGGCCTCGCCTTAGAGCCGATAATGCCTTGATTTTGCCGCAGCACAAGGCATTTTTTTGGACCAATACCCGTTTTCTTATTGGAAATCGAGGTTGGCTTTTCTATAAAAAATGGCGATTAGTTCCTCACAATGCCGATATGTTTAGCTATGTAAAACTCCGGCTGAATCTATTTGACGCATAGCTTTCAATGCTTTACTTTATATGCTCCGTTTGTTTGTGTTGTTTTACTGCAAGAACAGTTTAATGGGAGATTGAAGATATGGAACAAAAAATACTACTGAAAGAAAGTGATATTCCCCGCCAGTGGTATAACCTGGCAGCAGATTTGCCTACGCCGCTGCTTCCGCCGCTTGGCCCTGATGGCAAACCCATAGGCCCCGAAATGCTCGCACCCGTCTTTCCAATGAATCTGATAGAGCAGGAGGTCAGCTCGCAGCGGTGGATAAACATTCCGGAAGAAGTGCTAAATATCCTGTACCGCTGGCGGCCTACGCCTCTGAAAAGGGCATTGGCCCTCGAGAAGCACTTGAAGACTCCAGCGAGAATTTATTACAAAGATGAAAGTCTAAGTCCCCCCGGAAGCCACAAGCCCAATACGGCTGTCCCGCAGGCCTGGTATAACAAACAATTCGGCATCAAGCGACTAACAACCGAGACCGGCGCCGGCCAATGGGGCAGCGCGTTGGCCTTTGCCTGCAACCTCCTTGGCCTCGAATGTAAGGTCTTTATGGTAAGGATAAGTTTCGACCAGAAGCCATTCCGCAAGATTATGATGGGCGTCTGGGGCGCCAATTGCGTTGCAAGCCCAAGTGCTGAAACAAACGCCGGCAGAAAAGTGCTCAAAGAAATCCCCAATACGCCGGGCAGTCTGGGAATAGCTATCAGCGAAGCCATTGAGGCGGCGGTAACCGACAAATCAGGTAAAAGCCGTTATTCTCTGGGAAGCGTATTAAATCACGTGCTGCTGCATCAGACAATAATCGGCCTTGAGGCAAAGAAGCAGTTGAAAATAGCCGGCGAGAAACTGCCCGATGTCGTAATCGCCTGCGCCGGCGGAGGAAGCAACTTTGCCGGTTTAGCATTCCCGTTCACGGCGGACAAAATCAACGGCGCCAATATAAAGATTATGCCGATAGAGCCGGCTGCCTGCCCATCGATGACGCGCGGGCCGTTCCGTTACGACTTTGGAGACACCGCCTGCACAACGCCGCTTTTGGCGATGTACACGCTGGGCCACGCCTTTATTCCGCCGCCAATTCACGCCGGTGGCCTACGCTATCACGGAATGGCTCCTTTAGTATGCCAGGGAATTGTCGAAGGCCTTTTTGAGCCGAAGGCGTATCAGCAGCTAAAATGTTACGAATCTGCCTTGACCTGGTCCAAAACGGAAGGCGCAATCTGTGCCCCTGAGACCAGTCACGCAATCGCCGCCGTCATTGACGAAGCGATAGCAGCCAGAGAAGAAGGCAAAGAGAAGGTAATCCTGTTCAATTACAGCGGACACGGCCTTATGGACCTTTCCGGCTATGACGCATATCTGTCGGGAAAGCTCAGCGACTATGAGCTGCCGGAGGCAGATATCAAGAAATATACAAAAGAGCTTGACAAATTCCCCAAGGCACCGATGAAAAAAACCGGAAAATGGTAGGACTGTTTTTGGGGGTTATGGATATAAAGGATTGTATAAGGTATTGCAATAAGAAACGTTTTTTAAGGAGAAATTGAAATGAAAAAAGTAGTATTACTGACCGCCGTTTTGTTTGTGACGGCAACCGTTGCGGCACAGGAAAAGACTGGTGAGCTGCACGGAGTGATTGACTTGACCTATCAGAGTAAGTATATCTGGCGAGGCATCGACGTCTTCAACGATAAAAGTGCCTTCCAGCCGAGCATTGACCTTGACTTGTTCGGCACAGGCTTCGGAATCAGCGTGGCTGGCCACAGGGCCAACTGCAGCGGGTTCGAAGAGGTAGTACCCGGAGTGCACAGCGGCGAACGCTGGGATTACACACTGTATTACCAAAACATGCTCTGTGCCGACCAGCCCTGTGCTACTATGTACCGGCTTGGCTGGGTCTATTACAACTTTCCAGATAACAGGAGTAGGGATTTCGACCTGCAGGAAATACATGCAGTTCTGGCCTGGCCGAAAATTTTACCGGTCAAGGGATTGGTTCCAGCCTACGTTATTGTCAAGATATGGCCGTCCCGCAGTGATTCGCTTGTTGATGGGGCTGCTTCCGGATTTGCACACATCTTTATGCTGGACTATGGGCTGGAGACGACCTGTCCCATTACTAACCAGCCGAGAGTATGGAAACTTCACTCGGAGGTTGTCTATAACGATGGTGTTGACCCCCGCGGTGCTGGTATTGACCATGACTGGTCAAACGCTGTCTTTGGCGTCTCGACAGATGTTGACATTGCGAAAAATCTGATTTTCACACCGGCTGTCTATCATCAGGTAACAATGGACAAGTCCGTCAATCCCGATAAGGATGAGACCTGGGCGGCTTTGAGTATGAAGTACAAATTCTAAAACCGCTGTGCGGTTTGCAGATTTGCAGTAAAGGCCGGCTTTCAATGAGCCGGCCTTTTTGTTTAGTCGCCGGTCAGAAATTCGGGGCGGGTCAGCTAAATTATGGAGCGGGGGTTATCACGCCGGTTTATTCTGGCCGGTACGAGCATTTTCATCACGCCGCAGCTTTAGAATATGTTTTAGCACATCGGGTCTGCTGACAATACCAACCACTTTTCCTTCTTTTGATATGACGGGGACCCTTCTGAAATAATTAATCATCATAAAGTCACAAATGGTCTGCAAACTATCGTTCTCTTTATAGTAAACCGCAGGTCGTGTCATAAAGTACTCAACTGTTTTGTTCTTCTCATTTTCATCAGCGTAGAATAACCTTATACAATCCTTTTCCGTAATAACCCCTGATAGAGTCATATCATCTTCGATGACAGGCATACCCGTAATTTCGTTCTCTAATAGAACCTCCACGGCCTCATATATTGGCGTTTTTCTTTTTACGCTAATTACATTCTTCGTCATAATGTCTTTTACTTTGAGCATTGTGGTTTTCCTCTGCTGGGAGTTTAGGGGGTTCGATGCCCGGCGCCTTTTCGATTCTTGCCATTTTCGCGGAAAGCTCCCTTAATTTGTTATCAATATATTATCCCTGTTTCACTTTTTTGTGATTAGAAACCGCAATCTATTTATCGGCAGAAACACGGCCTAATATCAAAAATTTGGGAAAAGCTGCATTTGCAGCAAAAAACATTCGAGCTTCGAGCGCCTTTCGCCATTACCGCACCCAGGATGAGCAGAAGGTAAGGTATGTTCGCAATCGTTACACCAGCCGGGGCAGGGGGAGATAAATTCGGTTAGTTAGTGGGTCTTGAAGAAGTTCGTTAAGGACAGAGGGTTTATAGGCAAAATAAAGGGGAGGCGGGCGAATGAGCATTCGCCACATCACCCTGCCTCCCTGTTGCGACGTGCCTTTAGCTTCCATGCGGCAAAACCGCTTACCTGCACTCGCAACACCGATATTATAGGAAAAACATCTCCGCCGGTCAACTAAATTCTGCCCACATAATTGGATGGCCAAGGAACACCGTATCCCTGTCTCGGCGGCTGGTCTGCAAGTCGAGGAAAGATAGGGCGAATTATTGCTTTTTTAGTGAAAACCAGGTAGAATTACGGATACGGAAGAGGCGGAGACACTTGGCAGATAAAAATAAGGAGTTGGCTGTAAATGAAGCAATGTAACAAATGCAGAAAGTGGAAAAACGAGAGTGAGTTTAGCAAAAGCCGCACCTTCAAAGATGGTCTGAGGTACTGGTGCAAAACGTGCGAAAGTAAATATCAGCACCGGTATTACCTGCGGACCAGCAAAGTCAAGAGAAGAAACCTCAGTTATGAGCGGTGCCATCGAGTCGTTGACGGCATGAAAGAGAAGCGATGTCGCAGGTGCAAGAAGTGGAAAGATGAAAGCAGCTTCTACAAGGACCGCCAGAACAAAGATGGTCTGGGGGACTGGTGCAAGGAGTGCTCCCGCAAATCTTACAAGCGGCGGCTGGCTGCGCGGAACTGCCGAGAACGCAAGGGTAATAGGAAGATGCGGATTTAACAGCCAACGGCCGGATTCGAACCGGCAACCACTGGTTTACAAAACCAGAGCTCTACCGTTGAGCTACGTTGGCATTCGACCGAGAGCACTGAAGTCGCTCACGCCGAAGGCATAAATTTTATAAGAAACTTACTTATGAGATTTCGACAGAAGTATGGTCTTTATTTATGACAACTTTTCCGGATTGTAACCAAAATTTCGTCCCTTATCAAGAACAAAAATCCCCTCCGCCTTCGGCGTATTGCCAATAGGTAATTTCCAATCGAAAATCGTAAATCGAAAGTCGAAAATCTCGTGGTCAGCTTGTTTCATTGAGTTTGACCATATTTTTTGCAACTTCCACGACTTTATTCCGGAGCGCTTTTGGTGCGAGCGCCTGAACCTGGTCGCCGTAGCCGAGTATCCACCAGGTTATCTCGCCTAATCCATCAACGCAAAACTCCACGGTAGCAGAACCGTCTTCATTGTGAGTAACTTTTTGTGTGCTGTGCCACTGGACCTCGGCGACGTTATTAGCCACCTTGGGTGAGAACCGCAGCTTGATATCATAGACTCGGCCTTCAGGTATCATTGACCACGCCCTGCCTAAGTAGTCGTATAGATTGAAATTCTCGCCGCCCACAAAGCATTTATCTGTGCCCTGCAGTTCTCTGATACGGTTGAGCTTAAAGGTGCGGATACTATTGTGCAAGCTGGAGTGGCCCAGCACATACCACGCCCGGTGGTTATAGAACAAATGATAGGGGCATAGCTCAAGGTCAATAATTCCACCCTCGAATAGCGAATGGTATCGCATCGTAACCTTGCGTTTCTTCGCTATGGCATTCTGCAATTGGGCGAAAGTTCTATCAAGCCCGCGCATATTGCGGATTGGCGCCTGGGCGCCGGCCCTGGCAGAGATATTTCGCAAGGCAGCGTTGCAATACTGTCTGATTTTAGAGGGGAGATTATTTTCGATTTTCAGAGCAGCAAACAACGCCGAGTTTTTGAACGGCAACTGTATGTGGCTGCCTGCCCTGTGGACCAGCAGAAGCAAACTCAGCGCCTCCTGGAGATTCAAATCCACTGGCGGCAGGAAGAATTCAGGCCCTATGACGTAACCGCCGTGCTCGGGGTCGTAGCTGTAAGGAACGCCGATAGCCTGCAATTCTTTAAGGTCGCGGAAGATTGTCCGTCGGCTTGTCCCAAACATTTTCGACAAGTCTCTGACGGCGTAGTTTTTTCCTGCCTGCAGTGTCGTTAAAATCTGTATGATTCTGCCGATTCTGCCCGGTTTCATAGGTTGCTCCTCGGATTAGTTCTGTGTTTTCGCTCATTGCTTGCGGCGCTCCCCCCTGTCCCGACCGGTCGAGGCAAGAAGGGAGGCAAGGACCTCCAGCCAACTTCATTGTTGATTTTCGAATGCCGATTGCAAATCGTAAATCGCAAATAAGCCGGTCCACGCCTGTCACCCGTCAGCGCAGGGATTATACACCGGTCCACCTGTGGCGTCAAAATATCATCTCGGCATTTTAGCCAGCCAGAGGCGGGATGGAAACAAGGCCTGGTTCTGGATAATATGGTCGAGCTGGCGTTTTGGCATTGACAGAAGGACCGGCGGCTGCTATAATAGTAAATACGGACGGGTTTTTGTGCCGAGTGGCCGATAAAAAACCCGCCTTCGGCGAGTCTGATGACTCCAGCCAGCTTATTGGGTTTTAAGAAGGGTAAAATGATGAAAAGTGGTTTTATCTGTAAGGTGATTTTGGCTGTTATTTTTTGCGTTCTGGCTTTCCTGCCTTCAGGCTGCGGCTCTTCCGAGCAGCTCGGTGAGACCACCGCCGAAGGCAGTAGAAGGCACGAGCGTGTCCTTCGCGTCAATCAGTCGGAGCTTATGTCGGACATAGACAGGGCATTGCTCTTTGACCAGCCCAGTAAGCTCACCGATAAAAGGATTCCGTAATTCGTATTGCGTTTTGCGTTGACGTAATACGCATCGCGCACGCTTGTCCCGAGCGAAGTCGAGGGAACGCACGACGAGAATAAAGGAATTTGATTTGTGGAACCGCTCATCGATTATTTCAGACGGGTGTCCGGATATGATTGGTGGGTCGTTGTTATCGAGCTGGTCCTTATCGGCCTGGTAGTTTACTGGGTCGTGGATTTTCTCGAGGGCACCCGCGGGGAGAGATTATTCAGGGGCGTGATATTCATTCTTGTTGCGGGGGTTTTGATATTAAATCTGCTTGTTAGACGGTTTGACTTTGCACGCCTCCAGTACCTCTACAAGGGCTTTTTGATTGCTGTCCTGATTATTGCCGTTGCTGCCTTTCAGCCGGAAATTCGCAGGGTGCTTATCCGTATAGGTCAGCCTCGCTTCTGGACAGGCACATCGCGGCAGCTATCGAAGGCGGCTGAAGAGGTAATTGCGGCTGTCACCGGGCTTTCCGCTGCCAGGAGAGGAGCTATTATCGTCATTGAGAGACGCGTCGCATTGGGGGAGTTTATAGAAAGCGGCGTGCGCATCGACGGAGAGGTGACAGCGGACCTGTTGAAGACAATTTTCTACCCCGGCACTGCTCTTCACGATATGGCGGTTATAATCCGCGGTAACAGAGTAGTTGCCGCCAGCGTGCAGTTGCCTTTGGCTGAGGTTGGCAGCGTCGATGGTACTGAGCTTGGTTCACGCCACCGGGCTGCTATAGGAATAACGGCTGGTTCGGACGCCGCCTGTCTGGTAGTAAGTGAGGAGACCGGTACTATTTCGCTTGCCGAAAACGGACGGCTTACCAGAGGTATGGATGAATCTGATTTACGGAAGCATCTTTTGAGCATAATGACGTAAGTCAAAGGCCGGTCCGCCTCGGCGGGGCAAATAAGCAAGGCCAGGGACAATGCAAACAAAAATTAAATACGGCAAGATAGCGATTGTGATATTTATAACGGTTCTTATCTGGGTCTGGGCGGACCTGGCGCTGGATAAGACATTGCCTGTTGCCAACATTCCTGTAACCGTTGCTAAATCTACTAACCCCGCTCTTTGGGTCAGCTTTGGTGAACAGCCAACTGTTTCGATTGGCAGCATTGTGCTCAAAGGCCCCGCATCCCGGATTACAGATGTGAATCGCAAGCTTAACGCCGGCTGGCTGATACTTGAGTTTTTCCTGGATGCCCAGCAGGAGGGGATGGTCAACGCCGGTGATTATAATCTGGATGTGTTAAGTTTTCTTCGCAAAAGCGACCAGATAAAACAACTCGGCCTTACGGTCGAGTCCTGCGACCCGAACAAGTTGACCGTCAACGTTGTCGAGCTTGTTAAGAAGCCACTGAGTGTCAAATGTTTTGATGAAGGCAGGATTCCTCTGGAGGCCGAAAGCATCGAGCCGTCGAAAGTCGAAATATTCGTGCCTGAGTACTGGGGCGGCGAAAAACTGACGGCGGAAGTCAAGCTCGCCCGCAGGGAAATTGAGCAGGCGAGGGTATCAGCTATCGAGAAAACTCCTTCCATCGAACTGGCAGCAGGCCAGAGAAGGGATGCGGCTACAGCCGTGAAAATCAAAATGCCGCCTGCTGAGGATGTGCTTAAGAATTATACTATAACGAGGGCTACGATGGGTTTTTCTTTGGGCGAGAACCTTCAGGGCAAGTACAAGGTGGAGATAACCAATTTGAATGAGGTGATAAGCCCCATCGCCATTAAGGCCACTCCGCAGGCGAGGCAGGCCTACGAGGGTATGCGATATCAGGTGATACTGGAAATTGACGATGAGGATGTCAAGAGCGAGGAGTCCCGCAGAGAGGTTGTCTATAATTTCCCTCCGGAATTTGTCCGGCGGGGCGAGATAGTCCTGAATCAGCCGCCCGTGCAGGCACGCTTCAAGCTGACCCCTCTTTCTGCCACACCTCCATAGGGGACGTGACAGCAATAATTGGACCCATACGCTGCAAGGCAGTGATTGTTGCGTACCGAACTATGTTGGCGGGATGGCTTGCGTACAGGGTTTAGCATTTGGTCTTACCAGCAGCAGTCTCGCTGCCATAAGCACTGATAATCCCCCCAGTGCCAGCAGAACAACGCCGCAAATTCCGGAAATTATAACTTCCGGTTTAACGCCAGCGCCCGTAATGATATCCGCAAAAGAGAGAACAAATGGCTTAATCTGAAGAACCAGAGCGACCGCGGTTGTTACCAGCATAAATATCATTGGTATGATGGTGTAAATAGCACTTTTGCCGGAGCGTATCAGCCAGACGGAAATAACAAGCAGTGTCAGGCTGGCGAGCATCTGATTGCTGGTGCCGAAAATCGGCCAGGCGACCAGATATGCTTTTTCTTTTGTCAGCAGAAGGAAAACCAGGGGGATAGCCAGACTGAGTAATGTTGCTAAGCAGCTACCGAGGAATCCTTTCCAGCCGGTCAGCTCCTGCAGGATATAGCGGGCCAAGCGGGTGGAAACATCGAGTGTGTCGTAAACAAATGTGGAAAAAGCCAGCAGCGCAAAGGGAAAGGCCACGTTGAAACCTATTCCCAGCAAACCCAGATACCTGGCCAGACCGTGGGCGTAAATGAGATTAGGGTCTGTTGCAAGCTGGTTAGAGCCAGGAGAAATCATCATAACCGTCGCCAGAGCTAAAATGGCAACCAGCCCTTCCAGCAGCATAGCCCCATAGCCGATAGGACGGGCGTCCGACTCCTTGTTTACTTGTCTGGAGGTTGTGCCGGAGGAGACGATGGCGTGAAATCCGGAACAGGCGCCGCAGGCAATGGTTATGAACAGGAATGGAAAAAGCAGCTTGCCGCCGGCTAGGCTGCGCAGCCCCGAAAGATTTAATGCAGGATATTCGATTTTGAAGCCGCCGAACAAAGCGCCCATCAAACCGATGATGATGACCAGGTAGAGCAGCCAGCCCCCTAGATAACCCCGCGGCTGCAATAACAGCCACATCGGAATAATGGATGCTATGAAGCAATATGCGAGCAGAAAAATGCCCCACTGCTTTGCGGATATATTCGCCAGATAGGCAAGAATTGGCGCCGGCAGACGAGGACCAACCCATACCGCCAACAAAACCAGAGGAAGGAAAATTCCCGTCAGCAACCACAGTTTGAGTTTTAACCGGTATAGAAGAATACCCATAACTACCGCCAGACTCAGGTAGAGAATCGAGGATGCGGCCACTGCTGACCCATACGCTGTATCCTCTGAAACAGCGCGGAAGGTCTGAGCGGTAATATCAGTGAAAGCGATAATCACATACAAGAGAGCCAGCCAGATGAAGATAAGGAAAAAAATATGCATTCTGCCTGGAATGTACCGCTTGGCGATTTCGCCGATTGAGGCTGCCTTGTGTCTTAGCGACGCGGTCAGGGCGAGCATATCGTGGACGCCGCCGATAAAAATGGCACCGAAGATAATCCACAGTGCCGCAGGCAGCCAGCCGAACCAGATGCCAGCAAGGATTGGCCCGACGATAGGCCCGGCTGCTGCAATAGCTGAAAAGTGCTGTCCCAGCAGCAGCGGAGCTTTAGCGGGGACAAAATCAGCGCCATCGTTTAGCTCATGGGCAGGTGTCGTGCGGGTATCGTCTAAACTAATCTGACGGGCTATAAATCGGCCATAGACAGCATAAGCCACAGCAAATATGGTGATAGATACCAGTACAACAGAATAAATCATATCAGGTTCCCACTATAACCTTACTCAGCCAGGCCTCTGCGCCCCATTTTCCCTATATCAACAAAAAAAGACGCCTGCCGCTTTTAATTCTCTCCTTTTTAATTCTCTTGGTCAAGGGGTTCATCGCGAAAAAACCGCCAAAAACCATAGGTGGAGCGCCACACGAATTTCATCTCTGTTAATTTTCGCTATTTATTTTCTCAGTCTTTTTTGATAAACTTTTGGGTAAAGTTTTGAAAATGTTAAATCTTTTGACGGTAGGAAAAAATGGCACAGAAAAAATCAAATTGTCCGGGCAAAGAGAAGTATCTCTCTGGAAAAAGAATTCTTCCAGAACCAATTTCCAGAAAAACGGATATCGTAAAATTAATTGACAACCTTGATGCTTATAATGGCGGAAGACTAAGAGCTGCCTGCCACTTATTAAAAGAAAAATACTCTCAAGAAGATGTTACGGTGGGCTTAAGTCTGGCAGGCGCACTAACGCCCGCTGGATTGGGACCTTCCGCGATAATTCCTTTGATGAACCACGGCTTTGTCGATTGGATAACTGCAACAGGCGCCAATATGTATCACGATTTGCATTTCGCATTCAATCTGCCAATGCACAGGGGCAGCCACGTTATTGATGATATCGATTTAAGGAGAAAAGGCGTAACAAGAATCTATGACATCCTGTTCGATTATGAAGGTGTTTTAATGGAAACCGACAGAAGATTAAGACAAATTTTAGTTCGCCCCGAATTCCAGAAAGAAATGGGGACACAGGAATTCTATCATCATCTCGGGAAAATTGCTAATGAATACGAGCGGGAAAATAATCTGGGACAGGTAAGTATTGCCGCAGCCGCCTACAGAAATGGGATCCCTGTCTTTACGTCGTCTCCGGGAGATTCAACCATCGGAATGAATGTGGCCGGCTTGGAGCTTCTCGCCGAAGCTTTGGGGTTGCAGAACTTATTTAAGCTGAAAATAAATCCCAGTATCGATGTCAACGATTCTACAGCCATAGTATTGAACGCCAAAAAATACGAAAATGGAAAAACAGCGGTCATCCTGCTCGGCGGCGGAAGTCCCAAAAACTTTATGCTCCAAACGGAGCCGCAAATTCAGGAAGTCCTGATGATATCAGGAGCGGGGCAGGACTATGACATCAATATAACCGATGCCAGACCAGACACTGGAGGACTATCGGGAGCTCCGCCAAGCGAAGCGGTAAGCTGGGGCAAAATCAACCCCACAACATTGGAAGAAACCGTGACCGCCTATCTCGACGTAACGGTGGCATTGCCGCTGATAGTTGCCTATGTCAGACAAACCACTAAACCAAAAAAACAAAAAAGATTGTATGACAGAAGACAGGAGCTGCGAGAAAAGCTGACTAAGTCCTATCTTGAGCATAATAGAGAAATCGAAAAACTTAAAAATCTCATTACCGAGCTTCCTGCTTAAAAAAAGAAAGAATATGAAAGAAGAACTTCTTAAATTAGCAGAAAAACACGGAACCCCTTTATTTATACTTGACCATAACAAAATAAGGGAAAACTGCCGCACATTTAGAAAAAATCTGCCGAGGGTCCAGGTCTATTACGCTGTAAAAGCAAATTCAAACCAGGAAATTATTAAAACAGTGTTCGATGAAGGCCTGAGCTTCGATGTCGCTTCTTACAACGAGTTTATGCAGGTGTACAAATATATAAAAAATTTCGAGGAAAAAGACAAAGATTTTTTTATATGGGACAAGATAATCTTCTCCAACACTATAAAAGACCGCCAGACCCTAAGCAAAATAAAAAGATATAAACCTCTTGTCGCCTATGACAATAAGGATGAGCTAAAAAAAATAAAACAATATTGCGATA
>Ga0315277_10005502_pt1 | contig 16674 bp, 16 predicted proteins | sample YL17G05_15_MG_FD_203695 | JGI IMG/M metagenome (GOLD analysis project Ga0315277, IMG submission 203695) | Sediment microbial communities from Yellowstone Lake, YNP, Wyoming, USA - YL17G05_15 | ecosystem: Environmental > Aquatic > Freshwater > Lake > Sediment | place: USA: Wyoming | collected... | reverse complement strand
TAGCGGAGAAGCGGATATGGATAGAGTACGACCTATGGGTCCACCACCCACAGACACAAAGCACGCAATCCGTAGAGAGGATCTTCGTATTAGATTAGCGGATTTGAAAGAGCTTTACACCAACACCGTGATGGTTAAGATAGGCTCACAGTCTACGGATATGCAGCGCGATGTTGAAGCCAAGTTAACTCCAGAAGCATGGGAGCGTATCGCTGCTATTGAGACTACACTAACGCTTGTTGCCAACCAGTCAGCTAACCCTTTAATCACTCTGCCTACGTTCGTGCGTATATCTACTAGCCTACTTAAGCTAGCTATGCTTATAGCAGCATCTAGGCAAGAGCCTACTGACTACGAGATTACTGTAACAGAGCGAGATATCATACACTCGGCAAAGTACATACAACGATGGGGTGTACACACGGCGCACATGCTTGGTAACACAGGCAAGACATTCACAGAGCGTACACTAGATAAGGTTCTCAGATGTATACGTGAGAACCCGGGTATAACGAAGTCAGATGTGATGCGCCGTCATCACTTCACAAGTCAAGAAGGTAATGTGATGTTCAGTACTCTAGTAGACAGAGGCTTGATCTCAATGAATAAATCAGGTAGAGGAAGTGTGATATTTCCGATCTAGACAACGATAATGATAACGAAGGCATTGAGCATATGGATGGGATGGAAGCTAATCTACAAATGATCGGCTTGGGTGAGGTTGGCTACTTCATTATGGTAGGCGCTTTATCTTCTGGCGCCTCTCATTCAGAAGCGTTCGATATCGTGACGGCATTCTATATTGCCGGTATGATAACTAATCGTCCCGACTCAGGAGAAGAAGATGAGGAAGCACCCGAAAGCTGAAGTAAGTTGGACTACTATTCAAAAGATTGTTTCGAGGAAAACATGGACTCACGTATAAAAGCACCCTACGCAGATTGTACGAACTGTCCTCTTCAATCAGAGAGGGTAGCTCGTACTACTGGCCCTGCTGACGCGAAGGTAGCTATTGTATCACGGAGTCCTGGCGTACACGATGTACGCATGGGTAAACCGTTTAGTGGCCCATCAGGTCAGGTGTTAGATCACCTACTTAATACTAACGGCGTTGATCGTAAAGATGTATTAGTAACAAACATCGTTTTGTGCTACTCAGAAAACCCACCACAGGGAGCAATTAGTGCCTGCAAAGCAAGGCTACAAGACGAACTACGGCAGGTACAGACCGTTATCGCAGCAGGATCGGAAGCGGTCAAAGAGTTTATCGGTAAGACCTCTATTAAGTCGGCGCGTGGTGTTGAGCACTTCATCAACGGCAAGAGAGTTATTGCTACTAATAACCCCGCTGCGGTACTGTATAATAGTGATGAGTTCCCTAATCTTGTGGAAGATTTTAAGCTAGCTCTGAATCCGCCGCCACCTGTGGTGTACCCTAACGTAACAATCGCGCAGTCACGGCAGGAAGCATTAGATTTGTTTAACAGCCTATCAATTTGGAGTGGGCCTATCGCAGTAGATGTCGAAGGTCACACCCCGCATCTAGAGTGCATAGGCTTTTCTGTTTTGCCTGATACGGCTGTTGTTATTCCCCGCCGTATCATAGTGGAGGTATGGAATGAGCTTACTGAGTTTCTACAGCAACCCAAAAGATGGCTCTGGCACAATGGTGTTTACGACGTTAAACTACTACGTAGGAACGGGATACACACTACGATTGCTGAAGATACCTTTCCTCTGTCGTGGTGCCTCGATGAAAGGGAAAGTGGTGTACACGGATTATCCTATCTATCCCGAACGCAACTAGGATGGTTGAACTATGAGCCTGAATCGGTTGAACAGTACAAGTCTGCCGGGATATTACCCGACGATATTGACGAGCTACACAAGTATAACGGATACGACTGCGCTGCAACATTACAACTATTTGCTTTACTTGGAGAGCGTGCCAAAGCCGATAACGTATGGGATCTATACAGGAACCAAAAAATCCCCCTGATGAATGCCCTCGTAGACATTGAGCTACGAGGCTTTCATTACGATGCAATAGCCGCCGCTGATCTTAACGAGGCTATCGTTATCCCACGGCTGCGTGAGTTAAAAGCAGAGATCAGAGAGATTGTAGGGCTAGAGCTGTTCAACCCCGCATCGCCACAACAGGTAGCAGCGTGGCTATATGACACCTGTGGATTGATTCACCAACTCAAGTCTACGCGCAAGAAGAGCTTTGCACGCGCTACAGGCAAAGAGGTACGCAAAGAGATTACAGAGGGCCGCTTCCACTGTAAGTCTAGGTACGAGGATAAGCTGATTGCTTTCGCTAAGCAAGCTGAGCTGTTCTCTCAGATTAACAAGCAACGTGGTACATACATTGAGGGGCTGATTAAACTTGTTGAACCCGACGGAAAACTCTACTGCACATTCAATCCATGTGGACCTGCTACCGGACGACTCAGTAGCAGAGTGCCAAACTTTCAGAACATTACTAGAGAAGCAAAAGATATTGTCCCCGGAATCAGAAAGCTCTTTAAGCCCTCCCCAGGATGCACCCTCGTTCAAGCTGATTTCTCTCAAGCAGAGCTTAGATGTACAGGAGTTCTTAGCGGAGATGCTAACCTTACAGCAATCTATGCTGATTCTAATAGAAGCCTGCATAGAGAAACAGCGGCAGCTTTCTACGGTGCAGATTACACCAAAGAGCAATACGTAAAGTCGAAGAACATCAACTTCGGTGTGGTGTACGATCAAAGCGCATTCATGTTCGCGCAGATGTATCAGATGCCGAAGAAGGAAGCACAGGCTTACATAGATAACTGGTTCAAGCAGTTCCCTGATGTACTAGTCTGGAAAGATCAGATAAAGAAACAGGTAGTACAGGGCGATGATATTGTTGCACCGTTTGGTGGTAAGCGCCGCTTCCACCTTATTACGGAGGAAAACCTTGAAGAGGTTAAACGACAAGCTATTAACTTCCTTCCACAGAATACAGCTAGCGAACTCACGGTATGGAGCCTCTGTCAACTTAATAGCATGGGTGTTAGTATTATATCTACTGTACACGATAGTATTATTGCTGATATACCGACTAGTGAAGCATTTGATACGGCTCGTCTTATGAAAGCCGTAATGGAGAGTGCAGCTATGGAGTGCTTAGGGTGGGATCTGCCATTCACCGTTGATATCTCAATGAGCGATGTATCGTGGGGGGAGGTTGAGGAAGTTGAAATTGAGCGAATTGCAGCCTAACGTATACCCTGTTCACCTACTGATGGATTGTGACTCAGGGCTGTGCCTATTCGGTGCAGGCTTCTACGGCGCTAACGATGCTATACATATGTTTCACACTAGTATGCCTTATGTTCATGTAGTAGATAATGATGTATGGAAGATGAATGAAATGCGAGTAATGTACCCATCCGAATGGGTATTCAGCACAGCAGATGTTACTACTTGGGTGCCTAACGTAGCTAGTGCCAGTGTACTCAGTTGGGATATCGTGAGTGTTGACTCACCGCAGAATATGTTTGACTGGTGCTGGAACAACATTGATGACTTGCTTAAGTTAGCGAATAAATATGCCGTTCTAACCACTAGCGACTTCTATATAGACAGATGGACTGACACCGATGAGTGGGTTATGACAGGTCTGGTTAATAGAAGCACTAAGGCGTTAACCTCGTTAGTGATTTTTGAGCGCCGCGCCCCCGCACCTTCTCAAACCCCCACAGGATGAGCGCCGCGCCGTGCGGCCACCATCGGGCAGGAGCGGGGCAGCGAGGGGTTGCCCCTGCCTGCACCCTGCCCGAAACCGCAGACGCCCTTACCTGCTATATGCTATTAGGTGTACATGAAAATCGTTAGTCTAGACCCTGGAGTGACAACTGGATATGCGATAGGGCATATCGAAGATGGTGTTATGTATGTACGCGCCGGACAAGAAGTGTGGTCGCACAACGAGCTATGGCAAGAGCTACACTTAGCCAAGCCTGATGCTATTGTGTGTGAATCTTTCGAGTATCGTAACAAGGCGAGAGCTGGATTGATCCTGTTTAGTGTAGAACTCATCGGGATCGTTCATCTGTTCTGCTCACCATCGTATCAGAACCCCTCTGTGGGGTTGTTTATGCAAAGCGCGGCAAAGGGTAAGAGCTACTACAGCAATACGCATTTGCAGAACGCTAACGTATACACACGTGGTATACCGCACGGCATGGATGCACTAAGGCACCTACTCCACTGGTACACGTTCGGCGCGGGGTATCAGTATAACAAGCACGGCTTTACCAACTACAACAAATAGAAGAGGGACTACACTACCCAGGAGAAAAGTAGTGTAGCCCCTCTTTCCATACACCCCCCACCCGGCCCTGAGCGGCGAGGGGATCGTTTAAATAGCTACTCTGTAACCCCCACAGGTACGGCAGGGTTAAACAATGAGTGGATGACTGTGCCTGCTCCTACGATTACGAGGTTAAGTGCAGTAATCTGATCTGCAGTAGCGGACCACCAACCCATAATTACCACGAAGTTAATCACTAGGGCGAGAAACGCTGTAATGGCACTAATTTTAGTTAGCATATTACACCGTCCACCAAGTCATGCCTGAACCGTTAGCGTCACGGTCATTCGGCTCACGGTGAGCCAGTAGCACAACGCTACCATCAGGCACTTGAACCTTATCCTTGTCTCCGTCGTGTGCGACGAAGAGAGCAAGAAAGTCACGCCCTCCTGTGTTCGCCCACACTACATGACCTGTATGCATCATAACTCCTTTAGTTAACGAACGATAGAAAACGAACGCCGGGATGACCGTGGCTATAGAAATAGGCCACCATATCATGTAGCGCAACACGATTGGGAGCGCCGGGTGAGTGGCCGAACCCAATAGTGAAACCATTATATGTAATCATCGCAGCGTGTTCTCCTGTACCACCGCCGAAGATAACGCAATCACCCGGAGTAGGCGTGTGGACTAGCTTTCCCTTCTGTAGTAGGGAGCCGGTGTAATCATTATCGTTTAGGCCGTGTACGCCGTGGTACGTTGCGATAGCTGAGTAGAACTGTGAACAGTCTGCGTGAGTAGACTTAGCTGTTCCAGCTAGTACAGCAGCAACCTCATGGAAAAACTCACTACGGCCAGGATGGGTCATAGTGTAGTGAAAAACGCTCTGCCTGTGGTCGCAACAAATCTGAGCAGAGTGTACCATCTGTGCGCGCTTGCTAGGCTGAATGTGAACTGTACCACTAGTGTGGGAAACATTACAATTTGTTGTCATGTTCTTTCCTGGCCTCCTGTTTTGATTTTTCTGTGTAGAGTAGTAGTAGACCTGCTGTGTAAATTAGGATAGAAATTGTAAGCATGATATTGAATAGTTTATTTGTTGTAGATTGGGGCCAATCAAGCAACCGTGAAGAAATTGATATGATGACACTTAGAGCTAATCCTGTGCGACCAGCTATTACTAACTTGTTTAAAACTTCATAGTGCCGTTTCCATATAGCTAGGTTTAATCCTATGAACAGAGACAACAAACTCAGATTAATTATTCGTAAGACATCAAGCATTAATCTGCTCCATTTCCATTTCTTTTTACTCTTCTAAAATAGTCATCTCCAAATAGATAACCTGCGTAGATAAGCATTACTGGAGTTACTAATTCTAAACCAACAAAGTCACGTTCTATCAATCCTACAACTAAGGCGAGGAACCATGCTAATATAACAGCGATACCAGTCACGGTTCTGTGGTTGGTTTTATTCACACAATCACAGATGATTTCTATGCTTGAGGTATGCAAGTATAAAGCCAGTTAGTAGGCTAGGTACTGCTAATATGATTGGTAGGATAGGCATAATTTAAGTGTGGTAGTTGAATGAAACAAGTGTGGGGGGAGGAATTACCAGTTCCCAGGTATCGTTCAGAAGTGTCTGCGGGTAAGTACCGTGAAGTCCACCGAACATAATCATACGTGAGTTCAGGGCATCATAGCTCATGTCATGAGACTCGCGGGCTCTGACCGCTTTGCATACTCTTGCGGGAAGCCGTTAAGCTCGCGTACAATCTCATCCTGTAGATGCTTTAGTCTCTCATCGTAGTGTTCTTTTAGCAGGTCAGGTGTCCACTTCATAGTACCTCCTCTCTTTATAAGCTAATGTACCTTAATCTTGATAGTGCCGTAATACGATTGATATACGAACTAGACAAAAGCATCCCATGATCTCCAGCTTCTACAGGTATAAGTCCTAGATTTAGAGCATCAACACTACCTGTAGAATGAGAAGCATAGCCAACCCTAACGTCAGCGTGGGTTAAATGGTTCTGCATCCAAACATCAGTATCAGTATTTCCATACATATGAAAATTGTCAGTGTTAACACTAGAAACCATTGCGCCCTGTATTAATCCTTGCCACCATAAAAAGTAAGATGAACTATAAAGTGATTGACTCGGAGTAAAGATTAAAAATGAACCGCTAGCGATTGTGTTAAAGATTGGTCTAATATCTATCTGATCTATATTGTAACATCGATGTACATTAACCGCTAGCCAATCTAATGTATGAGTTACATGCTCATAACTCACAGTCATAGTACAACCTGCTAGTCTCTCATGATAGAGTATGTAATCCCAGCCACCTCGCAACATATAAGTTTTGCCGTTTTTATTAATAGATTGAAAGTATAAACTTTGATGGTCCGAAAAAGTCATACCATTCGAGAAATATGTATAGTCTGGATTAATAACTTCAGGTGTGCTAGGAGAGAAAGTGATCCTCGGACGTCGCGCATCAATATCGGCATACCCGCCATGAAATGCGTCGGCGGTAGAAAGAGGTGCTTGTCCTATAGGCTCGGAGGTAGCAACTACCACTCGTAGACCCCTAAAACCACCTTCAGGCGTTGTTGGCTCAATGTTCTCATTAATTGGAATAACCACAGTATTGGCGTTGTATACTACGCCAGAAGCGACTGTATCAGTATAATTTACTGACGGTAGAAAATCTTCGTAGTTTATAGACATTAGTGTAATTTTGCCTTCATACTCGTGATGCTTCCTAGCTGTGGGTCAGGTTCTCCCCAAAAAATACCCGGTGTTCCTTCGGCCAATAGCCAATTGTAGTATCCACTAGTACCGCCCGCTAAAGCAGTTTTTATAGTAACTGTCGCTTGACTGTGGTAACGGTGCCAAAAGAAAGAACTTGAATTGTCATTGTAGTTACTATAATGATAAACTGAATAGGCCATACGGCAATGACCTGCTCTTGTAAGGCTATATTGTTTATTAGGTATATTGATAACATCGCCACCGACCACACTGAAATCTTGATCGTCCCGTAAAGAAACTATAGCGAACAAACACATACCTGCTAGATATTTATAGGTGAAGGGTTGAGAGAAACTACCTGATCCAGTAATATTCAGAACTGTACCACCGACGAGATCAATAGTGACACCTTGCCCTTCTGTGACAACTGCCAAGCCTAGAATATCTTGGAAAAAACGTCCACCACGAGTAATATTACTTACTAAGTGCACATTAGCTGCTAACCAATCCATTGGGGGAGCGTGGGAATAGTCAAGAGTAATAGTTCCACCAGCGGGTATTGTATGATAAATGACATAATCCCAAGCCCCTCTAATCATATAATTTTGTCCTGCGTGGTCCATATACGTGAGCCATGTGTAGAACAGAGAAGCAGTTTGATTTTGTAAAGTACTACCATATGGTGGAGTTAGACTTACTCCTAATGAGTCAGATATAGTAGGAGTTCGTTTATTCTGCGCTGTGCCGTCAAACGACGACGGCGCTGTTGCGCTAGGTTCAGACGACGATACGAAAATCATTACTCCACGTGTAGTGTTAAAGTCTGATCTAGGAGCTTGGGCATTAAGAGTAATCTCTAAAATATTAGAACCGGTAACTGATCCAGTTCCTATTAGTGCTCCTAGTAGCGGGGGTCCAGGGCCGGTTGCCATTAATGTGCCGCTCCATGCTTCATAGAGATTAACGGAGTAGGAGTATTATTAAGTTGCCAATCAAAAATGAATACTCCTTTACCGTCCCATTCGTCGCGTCCTAATACAGTTAAATAAAGATATTGGTCCGGCTTTAAAGGTATTTGATTGGCGCCACCAAACGAGGGGCTACGCATCGAATCGTAATACGTTCCAATAGTATCTAAATCTTCCATTCCTGTTGGTGGAGTAACAGGCGGAGTAAAAGTACTAGGATAAGGGTACATCCAAAATATTATTTCTGCTCTTGATGGAAAACCTGTTAACACATAGAAATTATCTACTCCTACTAAAACAGGATAAGTATAAGTATTATGGTAATAAAACCAAACTGTCGGTACATTATGATCTCCCCAATAACTATACTCATATCCAGCTTCTGATGTAGCTGATCTCGTGTCACCTACAATAGTTTCATTAGATGTTAACTCTATAGCATCAGCGAAGTCATCATTAGGAGAGCCGGACGGGAGTGACGCATGAGAAAAGTCAAAAGTAAAAGTGCCAACGGCTATAGTATCCCAAGACCAGTTACCTACTGATAAATATAGAGTATCACCTGAAACAACACCTACATATATTATTGAAGTATCGTGAAAACTATTACCTATCTCGTGATAATAAGTTCCATTAGTATTGAGATTAGTATAATTTGCAGGAGTACCAGTGAATGTCCAAACGTCTATTTCAGGTCCGCCAACCGAGTCATATCCAGCGTCACCAACTAGATTTTCTAGTGTAATAAAAGCGTCTTGGCCTGTACTATTGTGCCATTTATACCAAACGTTTGGACCATACTTTGTTCCTTGACCTGCTTCAAGAGTAGCTCTGACAGTTGAACCAGCAATAGTGCCGGAGGCTATGGCCTCCGCGTCTACTACATTATCATTAGCAGGTGGGTGTGTACCTGTAGTAACTAAGTTAAGTGAGTCAGAGTATGTTATACCTGTACTAGAAATTGACCAGTAATTAGTATAAGCAACCGCGAAGTCGAATGAGAAAGTTCCTTCGTCTAAGGCCCAGTCTCCGTCAAACGCTACTAGATAAATTGACTTATTAGGTTGTACATAAAATGAACCGTCAGGATAAGAATAGTCAAACCAGGGTGAGCCATAATACCCGAAGCTCATCTTATAATTTCCGGGCCAACTACCACCTGTTACATCTAGAAAAGTTGCTGGTGTTCCTGTTAGTAACCACAGATCAAACTCTACACCGCCGATAAAACCAGCAGCAGTAGGATTATTGAAAGTGACTTTAGCGGATACACCTGAGGAGTTGGTCCATTTATACCAAACTGTGTGAACATTATCGTCAAACCAATCTGCATTCTCTGTTCCTTCTGTTGTAGATCCAACAGTAGTACCAGAGTTGGTGCCAACAGTAATAACAAGTGCATCTGCGAGGTTGTCGTTGACGGGAGGCATCTACGTAGCCGGCCATGTTAATGTTACAGCACCATCTACCGAAGATATACGAACTCTGCAACTATTGAAAGTACCAGATATAGCCGTCTGCACATCAGTGATATATGAAAGATCATGCGAAGGCCAGAACGGTTCCACAATATGAAATGCTATTCTATTAGATTGAGTAGACGAAGCATCAATATGACCACGAAACTCCAAAGAGCTAGTTTTCATGTGAAAACGGTATGCTACAGGTGTCATCGGAGCAGGGGGCGCGGCGAAGCTATTGATTAGCGTAGGAGTAATCCAAGCTGTCACATCTCTACTACTCTCTTGAGCATGTAGGCGTTTGTCAGCGCTCTTGTTGCCGTGTACTAGATATTCAACAAGACCAGGAGGATGATTATTTTGATTAGGCGCAGCCATTAGAAGTAGATTTGCTCCAACTCGCAGGTACAAGTCCAATTACCAGCATCATCGCAAGCAAGCGTTTGAGTATCAATCCAGAAGTAAGCATCAATACTCAAGTAAGGTTGAAACCAATTCTCTGATTGTACTCGGACGATCTCACCCGTCTTATCATAGAAGTAGTATGACGGGTTGTCGGGTGTAAGAGTTTCGGGCTGAAATGTTATTGTGAGCGCCTTCTGCGGAAAACGATCTTGCTTGCCCCAAGATTCAGTCAATTTATCAGTTTCATGCTGATCTTTGAAATCCTCAGTTGAACCAATACTTCTTAATTGCCACCAATTACGGTAGACAGCTACCGACGGTGCGTAAGTTGAATACCCTTTTATAGCGGGAAATGCAGCAGGCATACCAATAGTCGTGATTGCCTTTGGTCCAGTATTAGTCCAATTAAGTTTAATAATGTTATTATTAGACGGAGAAAAAGTTACTAAGCTTACAGCTTCTACATAGGATTTTGGGTACCCTTTTCTATATCTCGGTGAGTAGATATGTAGTATTTTATCGTAGCCCATATAAAACTCAAATCCGTTAGGCTCTACCCAGCCACCTAAGCTCTTAATCATACTAAGAACAGTAGCATTTTCTCCTATCATTTTCCACTGTGGGAACGGGTATGTACTCCAATCAGTGCCAGTGAAAGTAGTAGTGATGTGAACAGACTCGTCCTGATTACCGTTCCACAAATTAGCTACTAAGTTAGCTATTATGACAGAAGCATCAGTAGTATTAGCCCACAGCTTAAGAATGTCAGCTTGAGTTGGAGTAGTGGTAGTCCAATCCTGAGCATAACCGGGGAATCTATAGGGCTGTTCTAACCAAGCTAGCCAGTTTGTGCCTGAAACACTGACGGCGCTCATGTCAGAATCAAGCCCCACAGGGCCACAGATGCCGCCAAATACTGTATTCCACGTACCATACGAGCCTGTGTCAGACACTCCGATGCGGAAATCTGTCAGCTTAGGCCCAAAACCTCTAACGTCCGGCCCGACTGTTAAAGGGTCACCACTATCACTAGTGACACCTTCTAGATTAGGGTGACTAAGCGGTACGACCCACGACGCGGAACCCATATCACTACGCTTGTATGTCCACGTAATACTAGGGAGATCCTCTAGAGTTGTAAGCGTTGTATTAAAGTGGTCAGTATTAACAACTCGGGCTTTTATCATAGCCGTACCGCGATTTGTGAAGAGTCCTTCCAATAAGCCGCATTGCACGTCCAGCTAAACATAAACGGAGACACTGTAGGAGAACCTTCAGCGGAAAGAGGGATAGAGAAACTACTTAGCTGTACGTCAGCATGATAAGAATTAGGATCACCATCAATTTGCATTTCGATAGTTGAATGTTTATAAATTGTTTGGTCTATGGGAGGCAGTACTACATTTAGTAGTGCCTTTCGACTAGTCCAATAAGCTGCCGTTGAAGTTGCTAGTATGACTCCTTCCATGTCTATAGTCATGCTGCCTACACTCTTGCGAGTATCGTATCGCCCTGCTGTGAAAGGTCGCTGAATATCATCACCTACCATTGGGTACTCCCACGTGAACTTCTTAACAGGGTAGGGGCCGTTATCCTCATCTAGCTGTACTACATTAAAATCGTAGGCGTCCCATATTCTTAATAGTGTTATCACGGCTGATGCCTCAGTCCGAATAGCACAGGCTTAAGCGCATCTAGGATCGCTTTGCCTGTGGGGTTTGTAACATCTACATTAATGTTTTGCTCATGCGTAACGTGAGTGGTAGGCGCTGCTGCACCAGCCTTGCGACTAGTGAGATCGCGGATCATGGGCTTGCTAACTACGTACTCACCCGGAGTGAGGAAAGCAGGGTAGTTGTCACGATTGCCTGTACCCGGAACCCAACCGCCCTTAGCATAACGTAACAGGTTTTTTGAGCCTAAGAACTCTTCCATGCTCTTAGCTACGCCAGTGAAATCGTCACGATCCCAAGTATGCTGATTACGTCCCCAATGCCCTACATCTCTTTCTGCTTTATGCACCTTATCGAATCCACGTTGCATAGCAACACCAGACTTAGGATGAGTCATCATCCACTGAGAATAAGCTCTTGCCGCCAACTCCACAGGAGCTACCTGATAAGGGATACTACGGTAGTCCGACCCAGACTTGATATAAGTACCTATAACTTGTGGTTCATGGAACAGAAAACCTAACTGTGCTTGCTCATCAAAGAGCTTAGTCTTATAAATTTGACTAAATACTTCTGTTAACTGTGGATTAATTAGAGTATCTTCAGCTGATGACGTATTAAACTTTCCTCGCATTCGATCAAAACTGTAAGGCGATGAAATGCCTGCGGCACCAGCAGCAAATACGGAACCGGGCCACTTGTCCTTAGGCTGGTCCTTCAAAAAACCATAATCATATTGATGAAACATCTCATGCCATGCTGTCAATGCTAACTCATACATATTAGGAGAATATAGATCAAAGTCTCTCATCATATGAGGATATGCGAGATCGATACCTGTAGGTATCGATCCACGGCTAGAACTAGTTGTGTGTTTTGCTATACCAGCAGTAGCACCTTGATCTGTGTTTTGTAGTAGACCCATAGGTAGTTGGTTATGATCGCTAGGTACTCTATGGATTCTATCCATGTGTGCGAACGCCGCGAATAGACCAGATTTAGTAAGTGGATCGTTAGTTAACAACGGATGTACATTCCAGATACTTGATGCACGCTTAAATCCTGCCGCAGCATCTTCAGCACCACGGCTTCCTTTAGGTCTAGATTTACGACCGCCTGCTGCATCTAGTCTATCCCACAATGATCTTACTGCTGGCGCCGCCTCTTTCCACTTATCAGATTGCGTAGACTTGTTAATGCCTTCACCAAGCAAAGTTTGATGAGCTGAAGTAAGATCCATATCGTGAACGGCGCTATACTTGCCACCAGAGGTTAAGAGGTCAGAACCAGTAAGATTAAGTTTACTACCAGGGCGTAATGTAGCTTCAAACTCGTCCATCCACGGTATATTTCTCCCTTGCATCATACCAGAACCGTGATGAGTCGGCATACCAGTTTTGACGCCTGCATTTCTAATCCACCACTCCAATTCTGGCCCAGGCGGAATTAGATTCCCAATAGCTGTACGCGCACTCAGTACAGTTCCTGACGCATTCTTAACGCTTGCTGGCGCTGCGTATAGTTCAGCTATTTTACGATCTGTAGTCCAATGCACGCCCAATTTATCAAAATCAATATTAGAAAAATCGGCGTTTCTTAAACCTCTAAATATATCTACCTGAGGCTCGTTTGCGGCTAACATATCTAGTATCTTCTGTGCTTCAACTCTACCAATTTCGCTTTCCAGACCGTGAGCGGGAAGTCTAGTAGACTTGTTAATACTCTCTGATTTAGCTGAGATGATACCTAGCTTACTAAGCGTAGAATCTTGAAGTAATTGAAATGACCCAGGATCAGTCTCTACAATATTGACAGCGTCTACTAAGAAACTATGTAGTTCCGGGAACTCACCAGCAATATCTTGTGCGTACTGAGAAGTAGCAATATTAGTAAAGTACTTGCCGGCTGGTATCGTATCTCCAACTCCCCACGATGCTCTCTCTTTAGCACTCATCCCTCTATAGAGTTTTATCTGGCCTTCGATAGCTTCCCCTCTAAGGGACTTGAGAGCGGAGACATACATTGCTTTCTGTAAAGGAGTTTTGAACACTTCTGTGTCATTGATATCCATTACGTCATCGACGTGGAGTTTATTATCATGCGCCCACACGCTCATAGAGGGCAAGTCGACTCGATCCTGGCTATAGATAGACTGTTTACCGAATTTGACATCAAACATACCGTAGTCACTAGCATTATTATCCAGCAGAGTCGAGAAAAGTTGATCAATGTCGCCTTCTCGTAAGCGTTCAGCTCTTTTCCAACTCGCTGCGCTAAACACGTCTTGCGAGCCTAGATAGTTAAAACCCCTAGGAGTTAAAGTAACATCTGATTGACCAGCAAGAGCTTCTGAAATTTTACTAGCTAGAGATCCGTAATGTTTCTTGTAGTTTTTGAGAACGTACTCATGTAGACCAGCTACTTCAGCTTCAGTCCCACCTCCGTCAAGATGGAGACTAGTAGCTGTATCCATTATCCTTTTGAGGAAATCAGAATCCTCAATGATTGGACCAATATTCTGTGTTGATTTGTTAATGCTTACCTCGCCGCTCTTTACCAGTTTTTCTGCCTCTGCTTGCTTAGCAATAGTAGCGGCTGTCTGCGTACCCTTCTTAGTGCTAACACGCTTAGCAGGGAACGCGGCTCTAGATGCTGCCATACGTTTTTCGGCCTTAGCTATAGTACCCTTAGCCCCAATTAGCTTCTGTATATCTTTAATGAAAACAGTACCGTGGCCTGCGCGCCCAGCTAGTGCTGCTGCTTCTTCTTTCGTAAGGAACTCAGACTGTTTCGGACCGTGCAAGAATGATTGCAGAACGTCAATTGCTACTGATTCAGACCCAGGCCGGAACCCGGCGTCGGGATTAACCCGTAGTGTACTAGGTGCCCGTTCAGCAGCTTTAGCTAATGCTGCGAACTCTCGATAACTACGAGTTGTTGATCCAGACTTGAGAGTTTTAGGCTTTAAACCAAAGCCTTTCAGAGCTTCTGAGCCGTGCAATATCAATTCATTAAGATTAGAAGTGTATCCAAGATTGCCGAGAGTAGCAGAAGTCTTAGTAGCCGCCTCAACCAATGAAGCTAGTTTAGTGTTAGCATCATGCAATCCAACCGTTCTGATTTCTGTATTGTCGACAACAATCTTGTCATTCTTAATTCTCCATGCAGTTCGTCTAGCCTCTAATACTTTAGCAGCCTTTTCTAAATGCTGCTTCTTAGTTAACCTAACACCAGTCGATTGACCAGTCTCTTTGAGGCGAGTAGCAGCTTCCGCTTCGCGCTGGTTAATAATCTTTTGTTGTGCAGGTGAAATGATATCAGATGTAGCTGCTCTAGCGGCAGTAGGTCTAGCGGCAGTAGCGCTCCTCATCTGAGCAGTTAATTCAACACGCCTAGCTTTGTTAGCTGCTTGCTCTGCTTCAGTTAGACCGGTTCCATAGTCACCAAACTTCTCTTGCAATTCATTGTACTCTCTACGCCAAGCCAACATATTAGCTTGATGACTAGCTCTTGCAGCTTCCTCTGCATCAGTCTTTACTACCTTGCTGACAGGATGCGGATGTGGAGTAATACCGAAAGCGTTTTGGCCTATACTACCGGGCATTCCCTTATGTATAGCGTTAGCCCTACGCGCAGCATTACGAGCAGCTACTTTAGTCGCAGAATGGTAACTTAAAGCGCTAGCTCTCATGCTGTACGACATAAAGCCGCTTTGGGCCATTCCACTAGCTAGGCCACTACCTAGTATCGGCAGGCCCATAAACATTGCGCCTTCTCCAACGCGAGCTATTTCAGCTTGCTGTTTAGCGGATTGCTTAACCCACGGAACGTAAGCCTTGCCTATAGACTTCGCGTGTGCGCCTGTAGCACCGTAAATAACAGCATCAACATCTCTCAGAGTGTCACCTATTCCGTAGTGCTTCTGCTTTTTAACGCTTGATATCGCGGCGCTCTTAACATCGTGAAGAAGATCGCCAGTCCCATAGCGCTTTGCTTTACCCGCTAGACCTGCTATACCGTGGCCTATACCAGATAAACTTAGTCCCTTAGTTTTACCGGGATGAAGCTGCTCAGGAGTAAGGTGTAGACCCTGCGTACCTAGCAAGTCATACCCAGGTTGCCCCGGAGAATACTTACGATATCTACTAAGGTAATCCCTACCCTTAACATGCATAACTGAAATCGTACCGTCAGAACTCTTGATGAACTCTACATCTTTCATGCCGAGGTAATTCTTCGCAGCGACTACGCCACCCTTAGCGAAATGCTGTACCTTGTTGAATACTGCCTGTGGGTGGTTGGCCGTGCCAAGCATCTGCGATGCGTTCTTGATGTGGCGCTTGTTAAGTACGACCTCACCAGGAGTGAGCATAGCGGGTACTGTGTCACCGCTACCAGTACCGGGGATAATACCGCCACCCGCTCTGCGATACGGTGCGCCCTTCTGACTACCCTTTGGTGTCATATTAGGAGACTTAAGAACTGGCGCAGGAGGGCCAACGACGTTCTTACGGACAAGGTTAGGATTGCCAAAGAAGTCTGATCCGTTAATCTGAGTAACATAACCGAGGTACTTCAGCATACGCTTGTACATCTCTTCTGTGATACCGAACGGAGTATCAGTTACCCACGGATAATCATTGTAGTTTTCAGGATGCTTTGCCATATCTGCTCTATCGGCTGAAGCGGAGCCAACTTTAGGCTTAGGCATTTGGGGTAGTTTTGGGGGTGCGGGGGGTGGATTACTTGCAAACCAGTTAGCTAGAGACTCGTTGTAAGCCTTGCCATACTCAACAGCAAGTTGCTGTGGATAAGTACCAACTAGATACTGACGATATCCATTAGAAAGCGTACCCTCTTCATCCTGCAAACCTAGCATAATCCGAGTTACAACATCCTTTGGGTAAGTAGCCCACAGATCCTTTAGTGTTTTTATGTCAGCCTTAGTTGCTGCCTCAATATCGGTCTGCATCTTATCCCAATTAGTTTTCCACTGCTTCAATTCCGCTGGTGTTGCTTTAAGCATAGATTGAACAAGTGGGTTAGAAGCTACTCCCTGACTCTGTAGCTCCAACACCATCTTGTTGTACTTAGGGCCGAGCCTCTTCTTTAGCATATCTAGA
>Ga0315277_10005501_pt1 | contig 16675 bp, 14 predicted proteins | sample YL17G05_15_MG_FD_203695 | JGI IMG/M metagenome (GOLD analysis project Ga0315277, IMG submission 203695) | Sediment microbial communities from Yellowstone Lake, YNP, Wyoming, USA - YL17G05_15 | ecosystem: Environmental > Aquatic > Freshwater > Lake > Sediment | place: USA: Wyoming | collected... | reverse complement strand
CGGTGACGGACGTCGACGACCTGTTCGGTACCGCCTCGCAGTACGAGGTCGATTTTGCGGACGTCAAAGGCCAGGAAAGCGTCAAGCGGGCCCTGACGATTGCCGCCGCCGGGGCGCACAACATTATCATGTTATATAGGCAAAATATTTGGCTCTTTGAAGTACCTTTTGGCGGACCGGGTCATATCCGAACTGCGGAAGAGAGGCGAGTTGACGTCTTTTCTATGGGGTAGGTTAGATGGTCGCAAGAAGGCATCCATACTCGCACACATACTGTCAATTGAACATTCCCACCCGCTGACAAACGAAGTCATAGCCTAAACCCATCCTGAGACATAGCCGAGAAGGGGCCGAGCAGCCCCGCACAGGGGCGTTCGGGCTAAATCGGTAGGATTACCACCCCGAAGCCCAGCAGGCGGTGAGAGGCGGCGAGATTCTCGTGAACATGCTCTTAAGGTCGCAGCATCGACAGACGATAGGAGATAGGTGAGATGTAGGAGGTTCTTCCACTGGAATAGTCCTATAACGGAGTATTTGGAAACCAAAGGTTCATAGGTTGAGAGGATTGCACTTTAGGTTATACTGAAGCGTATCACTGACAATCGAATAGAGTACTGAAGTCTTAAGCGGTTCGGCTGAAACCGGCAAATTTCAATAAGGGAACTGCCAAGGCTGGTGCTCCTTTGCCTTTGGGCAATAGGGGCATCGCCTGCATGTTCCCCGAAGGCCCTGCCGGGCCTCAGCCGGACATGATGTGGCGGTGCCCTTTTTCTATTTCACCCCACACAAGCCCCTCCCGCAGCAATCTGGGCAACGTAAACGCTCCCATAGCGTTGAAACATGCATTTTGCAGACAGTACAAAATCAAAGGAGGTAACATGAACGCGCACGAAGAAAGCCCCACGAAACAAAAGAAACATACCAGGTTGAAATTTTGGATGGTGTTTCTTGCTTTCTGCACCAGTGTTTTTGTGGCGTCGATTTATGGTCCGAACCTACTATTCTCACCGCAACAGGTACAAGGCGGGCAAGACGAGATGGCTGCAAGCCGAACAGTCGAGCACGTTGAAGACCAAATCAGAAGCTCGCTGAATACTGACAGCCAAATAGTACGGGCAGGACTTCATTGCACATCCCTACGACTCACACGGAAATCACAGAACGAGTACGCCGGATTGGCCACACTTGATGACGGACAAGAACTCTGGATTGAAGTCACTGACGAAGGCACTGACTATCTGTATAGAGTCCGTCCACTGACAAGACGAACGGAGCCATCAGGCAACGCCGAAGCAAAGCGCAATGAGGAGACGCAGCCCAGAAACGACACCGACAGCGTCACGAACAGCGCCCTTCCTGGATATGAGTCAACTACAATTGGCAGCGCATTCAACGCTTTCTTCAAAGACCCTAAGTGGGAATTGAAGGTCGCAGGAAATGGGGCTCGATACGTCCTTTTCACTGGATGTTTGAAGAAGGACATGTTCCCACCAGATGCCGGCAATTTTCCCGCAGAAGCACTCATGGCAACCTACGGCATCGACTGGTGGTGGAAGAACGGAGATACTGTACGGATCAAGTTCGCCATTTCCTCAGACTCATCCTCCTTTGCCCTCTGGTCTGTGCAGATGGGTGATGGCGTGGAAATCAGGAGCACTGATTGGGAAAAACGAGGGGTCCTGGATATCCTTTTTGAGGCCATCTACAAGATACAGTAGGCGGTTTTGCGTAAAGGTCCATTCGGCACACAATCAACGACGGTAGGCAATCGTATCTGTCGTTTGGTGACTTGGAGTCCGCATTACGCTTCCATATGCCCGGCGTTCGTGCGACCGGCATGGGTCTGGGCCGCCCTTTGATATGGCTGAGAAGGGGCCGAGCAGCCCCGCACAGGGGCGTTCGGGCTAAATCGGTAGGATTACCACCCCGAAGCCCAGCAGGCGGTGAGAATCCTTGGTATCTCTACGTCGCCTTCGTGCTCCACCACGCAATCTTGTCCGTAGGTGAGACGGTGGAGCATCTTTCATTGCGCAGTACCGATAACTTGGCGATGCCAGATGCATTCCAACAATCTCCGAGCCCTCGTATAGTCTTGAATATGGCAGTATGGCACCGCCATTGACGACCTCTCGGTGGCTGAGGATACACTGTAACGAAGATACACCGGTCAGAAAGCATAGGGAAACTGGTTAGAAACCTGTGGAAAAGCACTACCACAGCGTCAACAACTGACACCAAGATTGCAGAAAATACTGACACACCCCCGCTTCATCTGCCGAAGGAGTATATGCGCGTAGACAGCAATCCGCTAACTGTTGCACTATTGGACGGAGAAGAAACGCAATGGCCGGTGATAGAAAATGGAGAGGCGTGTACTTAGAAAGGGAATTCATATTGTCGAGAGCTTTTCGAGAGCTTCGTACGGCTACCGCATATGTCGTACTGATGATCTTCATGACCAAGCGAGTCATGACGAAATGCCATACGAGCAAAAGAGGCGGATGGATCGTGGCAAATAACGGTGAGATCCAGTTCACATATGGTGAAGCCCGAGAAAAGTGGGGAATATCAGATGACCGCTTTTCGCGAGCTCTCGATGAGTTGATCGAGAAGGGTTTCATTGACGTAGCTGAACCAGGAATCGGCGTTCACAAGCTGGCTACCCTCTACAGCATTTCTGAGCGGTGGAAAGACTATGGCACCGACAGGTTTGTCAAGAGGGAGCGGCACAGAGGTCCTATCAATCATGGTTTCAAGAAAGGCAATCGTCTTGGCAGAAACTGCCGTCGTGCAGAATCAACCGTTATCTAGTAGAGTGGTTCAACTGTTGCAGACCGGGCGAAGCCGCGTGAGTCTATGTTAGTCAAGTAATATGGATGGTCCCTTCGGGAATTCCAGCTTAACTCTTTCAAATCAAGCAGTTACAAATGTCCCCTGTACTATTCCATTCTCTCTTCTGTTTATGTGGGTGAACAACAGTATTCTATAATAATCCATCCATCCCCTGCCCGCATACGCTTCGGCAGTATTGCTATCCTGTTGATGTGACCCCAGTGATCGAGAGACGATGAGAATGAGAGAGCAAGTGAGAGAGTATGACTAACTGGGTGAGAGAAGGTCACGTAGTGGGTAGACCAAGACGCTCCCGTGCCTTCCTGCGGTCCTCTGGTGAGAACAACTCCTCGTACTCTGGTTTTACTCCATAGGCCCCTACCTCAGCCCTGCAAGGGCAAGACCGTACAGGCAAAAAAATATAATATGTTTTTGGTCCCTTTTCCTAATGCTCATTTATTTATATATGGAGTGTCCCTGAGATGGGGCCTGACGCGCAGTTTGCACTGGTACCTTTCCCTGAATCTCCACGAATATCGGGGTACCGTAATTGAGGTGTGTCCAGCATACACCCTGCCTCGATTTCGATCAGCATCTGGCGGAAGTTGCTCTTACACTTGCGAGCGAGTTTGATGTAGTCTTTCAGTGGCTTATTCCCGTCGAGATTTTCCAGGACGGCAATCTCCCGGCATCGCTCCGCAAATGGCTCTGCGAGACCTTGACTCGTCAGTTGAATCTCGATGCAACGGGAAAGCAGTGGCTGCGCATCAATCTTGGCTTCAAACAGTTCCTGCTCTCCTACCTGAGTAGTTGTGAACACCACGACGACTTCATCAGGGAGCCTTTCGAGAATTCCCAGAAGGCCTCTGATGACATGTTTTTTCAGTCCGTGAGCTTCGTTGATTATGAATGCTGTTGGGATGATGGGCCGAAAGATTGAGACCGTGCGAATCTCGCCATACTCCGCACCGTCAACTTCATCTGCACTATTGAATTCCACTACTGATGTATTGGGGGGACCTTGCTTAGCGAGTATTCTCGCTACAGTAGTCTTGCCGTGGCCGCTACCGCCGCAAATCCACCAAGCCCGACCTCCCCAGCCTCGGGCAAGCACTTGTTTGATTCTTCTAATAGCGTTGTCCTGCCCAAGGACTTCGTCAAAGGACCTAGGCCGGTATTTCTCATGCAAATAAATCATCTTCGCATCCTATGGCTGCTATTCAGCCCGATGATGTACTTGAACATGTAGCGCCATTGGCCAAAAAGAATCGCTCCTTGTGTGCAGGATCGCGTCCAATTCGATGCTCACGGCAATCCGAGGCGGTGATGTCTCTGCTGTCCGCACAAACCAAGTACCGTAACTCCCCCGATTCAATCAGGAGTATGCCCGCCGTGGTGAAATATGTAAAGTCAGAACACAGCCCTGCTACATCTCGGAGATAGAGAGGGTTGACATCAAATCCAACCTCAGAATCGGCATCGCATGACACCTTTAGTTCCTCTTCAAGGTACTCAATGTTCGTGTATTGTGAGGCCACAGTGCATTTGTCCTTGTACAAACGGAAGGAGATGCGTTTATCATGCGATTCAACGTCCGCAAGAAACGCAATATGCCGCTCTATAGCACCCGCCACTTGGTCGGCACAACTAACCTTCACAGAAGGTGAGCCAGACGCGGGGAGGAAATTGCGAAGATCACGAAACTGCCCGTTGTAGGTCAGGCAGTCGATATAGGTTCCATCGTGTAACACAACTACGAACCTCCCGGTACTGGCGGAATAGCCTACCATGGAGATTTCATCCTTGACCCTGTTCATGACATCAATGAGCATGACGGGTATAGAACACCTCATCCCGGTGAGACTTGTGTGCAATGACCACAATACTATTCTCTGTCTATCGGTACTCTGAAGAATATCTTCGTCAAGTAGTACACCACACAATGCTTTCTCTGTAGCAAACTTGGAAACTGCGAACTTGCAGGCGTCAAGACCCTTAACGAGTCCCGATATGGTGTCAGCTTCATTACAGGTGCAATCGGGCGTGACAACACCTGCGGTATAATTCATGGGGTAATCTGCAAAAACCGCATTGACTTTTCCAGCGTTCACATGAATACCCCTGCCCTCGCGGATTAGCTCTATGTTCTCGCAATCTACGCTCCGTAGCAACTGGAGGAGAGGCTTCCCAAGGACTCCGCACTCAAAATCGAGATCGGCAGGAAACTGTGTGCGAATCACCATAGCGCCATTCGTCGCCCAGATAGTACCCCGGCTAATCTGAAGATATTGGGTCCCTGGCACTACACGGTTCTTCCCCACTGCGGGATACACCTTCTCCAAACGGCTCACGAACTCGGCTCTATTCACTTTCATGGTCTGTCAACCACCTTACAGAGAAGGTCAAGTCCGAAAACATATCTCACTATCCCGGACGGCCGGGAACGACTCTCGTCGTTAGACTCCTTCTAGCAACGGAAGATGGGCGCCAAGCAAGAAAGCCCTCCTCTATTCACCTACATCGGTTGATTCTCCGGCTCCGATTAGACATTTTGCGGCGTCGAGAGGAGGCCGAGCAGCCGTTCTCAGGCGTTTGGCATTTACAGATGGAGGAATCACCCCAGTGTTCCCTCAGACCGCGAGAGGGCCAGATTCCAGGTCTGAGCATCGTCGCCAGAAGAACGGGGAAAGCTATGTTCGAATACCGGTGAAAGGTGCGGATCGTTACAATGTTGTCGCAGGCATTCCCGATTGTCGGATGCGGCTGAAGTTAAGGAGACCCAGAAATGAGATGCGTCAAGCACGTCATCTTGTTGGTGTGCCTTTTTACGGCGTCAGTTCTAGCCGAAGACGACCCTAATCTCATTCGAATAGCGATGGTGTCGTTGAAGAACTTCGGGCAAGCAAAAGCCAACGACCCGCCCAAGCTGCGGTTTATTGCGGACCGCATTGCTGAGCAAGCCAAGTACGGCGTCTGCGCTGTGGATGAGCTTCAAGACAAGGACGGGTCGGCTTTTCTCACGCTAAAAAAGACCGTCTGCAAATCGGCGGGAATACCGATTGAGATGACTTTGTCGGCCAAGGTGGGAGGAAGTAAGAAGGAGCAATTCGGCTTCTTCTGGAATCCTCAACTAATGGACAAGAGCGCAGATGTCCAGGTCTTTGAATGCAATGAGATCGAACGGGACCCGGCCTACGCAACATTCAAGGCCAAGCTGGGATTCGATTTCACGCTGTGTGTGTTCCACACCCGGCCTGACAGTGAACTTGCCGGGCTGCGGAAGGAGTTGGAACACCTTGACGAAGTCTTTGACGCAATCCAGCAGCAAGATAGCTCGGAGGACGACATAATCTTCTTGGGGGACTTCAACGCATCACCGTACATGCGGCCCAAACAGCCGGTCGCCATCGCTGAAAGCATCGGGGATTTTGCCCCATATGTCCGTTGGGTCATTGAGGACGCACCCACCAACACATTGCAGAACCGAGTGTATGACAACATCTTCTTCGATGTTCGCCATACAACTGAGTACATCCCCGGCGGTCAGAATGTGGTTCGGGTTGACCAAATGTGGTGCGACTTCACGTCCACTGACCCGACCGCTCCAAGCGATCCGGCAGACCGACCGAAGTACCTTCAACTGAAGGTGATGGACCACTGCCCCGTATACGCTGAATTCAGAGCAGATATCGACGATGACTGAAGATGAACCGCCGTTGTCACGCTTGCTCACCATGTGCAATTGATTGGCTGGTGCGAAAATGAGCAAGAAGAAGCGACGCTTAGTAGCGAAGACCGGGGAATGTCGTTATGTTTGTACGTTAGCAGAGCTATACCGTTGTCGGGCAAAGGTCGTACGGGGAATGTCGATTTATGCAAGACCGCGAGGATAATCATGAATATAGGCGATGAGGTATTAGCGAAATACGTACTAGTAAGAGAGCTTGGCTTCGGTGGCATGGGCACGGCCTACCTTGCGAAAGGAAACAGTCCCTTTGACAAAGCCGTGGTAAAGACCATACTCCCCGCCCTAAGAGACTGTGCCGACGTTTTCCGGCGTTTCCAGAGAGAAGCCAGAATACTGGCCCGGCTTAGCCACCAAAACATTGTTAAGATCTTGTTTGCTGATCTTGAGCATAGTCCTCCTTTCTTTGTCATGGAGTATTGCGAGAGAGGTAGTATAGATCAAGTTGCTGCCAGCCTCGGTCTTGACGACACGCTTGATTTGGCGGTGCAGGCCATGCGAGGCGTCAACCATGTGCATGATCTAGGAATTGTTCACAGGGACCTCAAACCTACCAACATACTGGTGAACGCTAAAGGAACAGTCAAAGTAGCCGATTTTGGCCTCGGTAGGTTCTTAGAACGTGACTCTACCGCGATCACTGAGTCAAATAGGGGGTTGGGGACTCCCATCTATATGGCTCCCGAGCAAGTCAGAGGTGCAAAGAATGTTGATCACAGAGCAGACATCTACTCTTTCGGAGTTGTCCTTTCCGAACTCTTGTCTGGATGCACGCCGTATGCATCCCGTGACGAGTTGAGAGAATGTATCCGAGCGCGTTTTCCCGAAGCATCTTACACGCAAGCAATCAGCCTAGTCCGTACTATCGACCATGCTGTGGCTACGGATCCTAATGATAGGTACCAATCATTGGCAGAACTCATTGCTGCGATCAAGCCCACCGTTAACGAGGATACCACGTCGGCATCGCCACAACGTCTGCCGACCGCTGACGCTTTTGAAGATATCTTCAGCACAATAACACCAGATAAGTTCTATCTGCTTCGACGCGTGATTTCTGGTGATTTCACTTCCGTAAGCCCCGACGACAGAGAGTTATACCTAATTGAGTGGTTAATGGACCACGACCTCGTTACAGGTACTGAGTCTTCATGGGGTGTTGATCGCTATGGTTTCAGTGACTTAGCTGCCACTGATATGGGAATGCTTGTCGAGGCGACTATAGCTGGCACGAGTAGAAACCGCCCTGAGATAAACAGCATAATCGAGAAATATGTGTCTCGTAAGAGTACCGACAAGGGAGATGAACCACCGACCGCAGCCTTCTAAGAATGCCCAAAGCACTACGATAGAAGGAGGCAATGTGGAGACCACCGTATGACAACCTTTCTCGCCTACGCGAGCGACTTCCAGGTGTACCCCGACAGGGGTGAAGCGTTCGATTATCTCTCGCGTCTGTTGGGCGGCCTCAGACGAGTCGAGTTTACCCTGCGAGTTGACGACCCTTCGGTGAATCAGGGACAGATGACATCGGATTTCGACAAGGCGATGGAGAGGGCGATACTGGCTGATGGCGCAAAACCCTTCGACCTGAAGTTGCCGTCGCACGTCCCGCAGGAGTACGACTTCGCGTTCACCTACAGCGGGCGTACGGTCGCGGTGGAGATTGAGAAGACGAACCGCGAGAAGATTCTTCGCGACATGCTCAAGTGCCACATGTATCTACAGTCCGGCGCGGACTTCGCGATCATCGGGCTGCCGAAGAACTACCCGCATGCGCACGGGGTTTGGAATCTTTTCGAGTTTGGCACCGACCGATTCCGCGAGTGCAATACCTACGGCTTCGGAACGCCGGACAAGTTGGGAAGGATTCTGCTTCTTGGCTTTACACAATACGCGGCGATATCCAGCCAACCACTCAGCAGGACGACGCGGGAGATGATACGACGCAAGGCCGACGCAGGGGAGGCCGGGCCATAAAGAATCACTATCCCAGGACGGTACCCTGGGTCTCTTTGAGAACGCAGGCAGAATCTGCCCGCCGAGCCATAAGATTTGATCTATAAATGATTCCTTGTTATGACTGGCGAAGGGCGACGGGCAGATTTGGCCGTCTTGGTGGCAGGCCTGCCTTCTATGCTCAATCGACACTGTGTGCGTTACGACTTGACACGTTGGTTGTTCTCGTAGTGCACTCAGTCAAAGTCGTCCGGGGGCAACAGATCAATTGTCATGCCCTCAAGACATCGAAAACGCTTCAAGAGATTACCGTATTCCTCATCCTGAGAAAGCCACTGATAGAATTGGCCGAGCGCAATCTTTCTCAGTTGCTTTGTGCTTTGTACACGTCCCATCCCGTTGCAGGTCCCAGAGATGCAGCGAGGGTGATCCGCCGAGGCTATCGACACATGGCTTAGCGAGATAGGTTGTGTGACAACAATGTCGTAGATGGCTCCTGGCTTCATTGCCAGGGTGTCACCGTCAGCCTTTTGGAAATACGCCGTTGGATTGACGTTTCTCCACACCTTCTTCCCGAAGCTGTATATCGGGATACGCGCCTCATATTGAACAAAGAAATAGCGATTGCGATCTGTGCCTTGTCGTCTCAAGACCATGAAATGCCGACCATCCAGCACTCTCAGCGGAAATTCCAAGAGGAACGGCCCGTAGTAGTTTCCATCGTGGAAGTAGTTCAAGCCCACCCATGTCCCAGGGGCCGTCCACGTACCATGTTGTGGCAGTTTCAGGGACCACTTACTTCGTAGGCCGAGCTCGTTTTCTTCAAGTATCTTCTTTAGCGCCTCTCTGTGACAAGCGTGATAAAGACTGCCGCCAAGTTGACGCGTCAACTTTCTCGTCCACATGAAGTACCCACGAAAATCAGCCTGCTCGAAGGCCCGTCTATAGTCAGGTTCGAGAGCCGTAAGGGTATTAGGTACATTTGCCGCCATGATCAATCTCCTACCGGGCTCGCGCGTCGCCTCTTATGCTTAACATCATAGATGATTTCTGATGCTAAGGTCATTACTTGTCAATGTAGTTGAAGCGGCGCGACATTCGTCCAAACTTGAACGCCAAGTAAGCGAAACGCCCGTACTGTTCGTAGGGTTTCACTGCTTCTTTCTCAGACACTTCTCGGCCATTGAAATGCACTCTGCGAAGATAGGATAAAACCTCAGAATCAACAGGAATCTTGGAGTAGTCACCCAGGAGCACCAAGATGTGGTTCAGGGCGTATGGTCCTATCCCCCATATACTCTTGAGATTTGCTCTGACGCGATCAAACTCACTGTCGCGTACCCAGTCATCAAGTGGAAGCTTTCCGTCAGCCGCTAACTTGGCAACAAGTCGGATGGTTCTAACGCGGTATCCGCATGAGGTCTTGGCAGCAAGACTGGCTTCAGAAACAGTGAGGACTTGCTCAGGTGTCGGGAAGTTGCCGCCCTCCAGCAGGCACAGTGCTTCGCACATCCGTTTCGTGTTACGCCAATCGCAGTTAGTAGTACACACGGTCTTAATTACGTCTTCGAATGCCGAAGCACCGCGAAGAAAGCCTCCGCACTTATGCCGATGGACAAAGCCAAGAATGCGATCACCCTTGCATGCGGCGTGAAAATCCGAGAAATCTGTGTCGAGTTGAAGAATGCGCCGTATCTGTTTCCGTAAGCACGTTCGGTCGGCTGTCGAAACCGCACTCACACAATCTAACCTGGGCATATCTTGGCAGCGTCCTTTAGAGATCGATGGCCGATGGCAACTGGCACACTGGCTCCGGATGCAACGCGCAAAGGGCGTGATAGTAGCTGCGATTCCTCTTGCCAACCGTAGGGAGCAAGGAATACCCAGCCATGGGCAAAGACCAGCCTATACCAGTCGAAAGGTCTTGCGCTGATGCGAATACTTGGGCTACTCATTCACTTCGCACCGAAGGTGCCTCTGCTATCTGCCATGTCTGTGTACGCTATCCCAGTAGAGGGCAAATCACAACCAAGCCAGTCTTGTGCACAGTCTATCAACACAACTACAGTCCAGCAACACGTTCCCAGTCTGTACCGAACTTCTCAGATGAGCATTCCCCTGGTGCGGTGAAAGACAACACCAAGTACCAACCTTCGCGGAGCTTGGGCACCGCTAACTGGACGGACTTCATGGATTTGAACAAGGTGCCTTGACTATTCCGGCAGCTCTGCTACGATATCTATCCTCTGTTGTCTGCGTACATACTCGTTAGATTGGAGTGACATGATGCCGACCCAGGGTTTTCTCCGCACTATCGCAAATCCGCACTCTGTGATTACGGTGATTGACAATGGGTTGCGTTTTCCAGAGGCAATAGCCGTGATGAAGGCAAAGTACAACGATGACATTCTCTATTTCGCTCGCTTGGTAGATTCATCAACCAGCAGTGCGGACTTGCTCGCCAAGATTCGCTCAGGCAACATTGTGGGCTCGACACGGATGTCTCTTCTGAAGCTCTTCCGGCGCTGTGTCTCCACTGTCTGCGACACTGAAGCGAGCAAAAAGATACGAACCATACCGACGGAACGCATCGTCGAGACTTGCGGGCACACTTTCAAACCCATATCAACGCTGAAAGCACAATTTGCCCATCTTACTGACGAACTGGTCGCAGTCCTCTCCGTGTCAATGGGTGAGTATGACTCTCGCGGACAGCAGGGCTATGTACTGACAGGCCTGTTTTTCGACTGGTTTGAGGAGCACTTCCACGAGGAGTTTACAATTCAGGGACCGAGAGGATCGGGTCCTGACGTGGAACTGAGAACTGTAGTCAGAGACTTCACGGGCGCATGCCCTTGTGATTTCGTGATTCGTAACTACTCTGACAGTCAAGTGCTTGCCGTGGGATTCGCACGGTATGATTCAACTCGGGGAGGGGCACAATCAGACGACAGAACAGGTGGAAATGTCAACAAGGTTGACAAGATCCGCGATTACTGCACGAAACACAATACTCTGCTTCGAATTGTGTTTCTATCCGACGGCCCAGGCCTGACGCATCCTGACACATGGACGGAAGCAAGCGAGCTTGACGGTCTCTGGGAGGACAATGTGCGAGTATGCACGCTGAAACTCGCCCCAGAAAGAATCACGCGGCAGTGGCTCCGAGGCAGTAGATAATCAAATGGCTGCCAGTTCGTTAAGTTCTTCCTTGTAGTGATCGATCAAGTCAGCATCGACGTAGAAGAGAAAATCCGACGTGCACGGTTGGGCACCGCAATCAGCAGCTTCCATCGGTTCAGCAAATAGATTTTGATTCTGTCCCGACGTATACGCTTTCTGTTCCCGGCGATTTACATAGTCACCCATTGCCTTAAGACCGTGCCTCAGACGACCCAAGGTAGCCTTGAGCGCAGCAAAGGAATCGTCAATACCGATCCACTGTCTGTCGCACGTATCGGCTGCCTGCAAAGCAGTACCAGACCCACAAAATGGGTCAACAACCAAGTCCCCCGGATCACTGCTTGCGAGGACAATCGTCTTCAACATGTCGATATTCTTCTCGGTGGGATACCCCGTGATGTGCACGCTCTGATGATGCGCGTCTCGGAAATCCGGCCAGTAGTCAGTAAGCGGAATCTTTTTGTCGTTGGGCAGATACACCTTACGGCGGGGATTGCCATTTGAGGACCAGTGAATCTCTCCCTTGGCGTCCAACGCATCCAACTTCGCAGGTGCATACTGCCAGTGCTTCCCTGCGGGAGGGGCCACGCCACGCCATGCCATGCCCGTCTCACCTCGTCTTGTTCCAGGAGCGTGAACCGGAACAAGTTTATATCGGCCTCGCGAATCCATTTTTGGATACTCTCGCGTGATCCAATCCCCGTCAGGTGTCTCACCAGGTTGATGCCACTTGTAGTTGGCCGAACGCGAGTAGAACAGGATATAGTCATGTATGTTGGCGTAGTCGTTCTTCGTGAAATTCTTGCTGCTACATTTGCGCCGCACGATGAGATTACGGAAGTTCTTGCGACCGAATACCTCATCCATAAGGACTCTCATCTGACCGACCATCTGATGGCCTATGTGCAAATACAGCGATCCAGCATCATCAAGTAGCTCGTGCATTAGGATGATACGCCGCCGCATGAACTCGATGTAGGCCGCCTCGCCGAACCTGTCTTTATAAGCGTGCTCCAATTGACGAGAGTGAAACTCCATGCCGGTGGCAAATGGAGGGTCCAGGTAAATGAGTGTAGCCTTTCTTTTGGTGCGAATGAGGTCATGGAGTGCATAGAAATTGTCTGCAAGTACGGCCCCATTGGGCGTCAGTCCCCTACATCGACTGATTACACCCTCGCAAGTAATCGACGCAAACGAGACACTCACAGGTGCCAGAACCGCATCTTCAGAGATCTTCCCTTCATACTCAAGGAAGACTCTTTGGTCATTGGCTGGCAAGGGATGAGGGTCCTGGTGATGATGAGATGCTAACGTGGCATCAGGCCCATGCTTCTCGTGATTACTTATGCCAGTTGCCATCGAGGTATTGCACTCCATTACCGAGCGAATCAAATCGATTACAGGATGCCAATTGAGCTATACAACGTCGCATGTAGCCTACGTCCCTGGGCCGATTCCACACGCGTACAGCTTTGGGCTAAGTATACGTTCGCCGCATTGTCTGTCAAGTGATCCCTCACCAGGCCAGACCCTATCACACTTGGGGCTTCTGTCGCTCAGTGTGCCGAACCTTCTTGGTGCTGACCCCGGCATTGTGCTCATCCAAGAGGTGTTTGATTTCTTCCATGACTCTCGCACGTGCCATTTTCTTGTCGGGATGCTGACGACCCCATGCCTCAACGATCTCATCAACGCTCTTTCCCTGCTCAAGCTGCTCGTCGATGAAAGCAGCCTGCCTCCCAAGCCGGTGTCCGTACTTGTTCCTCCCTCCTCCTTGCTGTTCCAAGACACCCTGAAGGTGCTCTTGCATCTTGGCGGAAATGCAGATTCCCTTCGTGCTCTGGCTCGTCGTTTCGGTCTCTTGTGTCATCTCTATCTCCTTTCATGTAACTGGTGGTAGTGTATCCTGTTATATTATAATTGGGGCTTCCGGCAAGCCAAAGAGAAAAAGGAGCAGAAAAATGCCGGGGTGATGAGAACCCCACCGCACTCCGTAAATAACTGGTAATCGGGCGGCAAAATACCTTGCCCATGCATGGCGTATTTTTCAGGGCGTGAAATCGCACTCGCGACTTCGCTATCAGGGTAAACCACTGCCAACGAGGCGATACTGTCCTGCTTCACGCTCCTCGTCGTGAATGCATCTACCAAAAGGATCAAATACAGTTGACTTATGGGGCATTATAGGTTATAATATATACACAATTACGCCATAGCGGCTGAGGTGCCAAGAGATGAAGAGAACAGCAATCTACTTGAGGGTGTCAACAGAGAACGGGCAGCGCTTCGATAGCCAGTTGGACGACTTGAACCGATGGATTGACCTACACAAGCCCGAAGCACTTCGCTGGTACAAGGACATGTTTACCGGCAAGACCATGGAGAGGCCCGGTATGCAGGATCTCATGGCGGACTTGTACCGGGGTGAGCTTGATCGAATTATCGTTTGGAGGCTGGATAGACTCGGACGTACTGCGGCGGGGCTTACGAAGCTGTTCGAAGACCTGACACTCCACAAGTGCAACCTGATAAGCCTGAAAGATAACCTCGACTTGTCTACTCCTGCCGGTCGTCTCAATGCCAATATCATCGCAAGTGTGGCCGCATACGAGACGGAAGTCAGGGCCGAGAGGGTGAAAGCTGGACAAGCGGCTGCAAAGGCCAGAGGCAGAAGGTGGGGTGGCAGCAAGAAAGGTGTCAGGAAGGGAGGGACGGCTGCCAAGGTGAAGTCAGTGCTCGCCTTGGTCGAACAGCGTGTAAGCAAGGCAGAGATATCGCGGGTGGTCGGAATATCCATCCCGACGATCAACAGCATACTGGAAGAACATCGTGGCATACATAACACGGATTCCTGTACGTCCGAAAACAAGGGCGCTTGACTATCGCCGGTGTCAGGTGGCCGGAGATTGATGTCAGATTCACAGAAACAACGCGGAGCAGCTAAGTACAGGCCTTAGCATAGCCGAACTACTGATAGGCCCGGTGGTAGGCGTCACCACTGGATATCTGGCAATTAGAGACGCGTGGGATGGAGGGCAATCATTCATGTCAACACGCCGCCAACGTGCGACATCACGGGCAGATAATCTCACTACAGGGTCGGATGACCGAAAGGCCGCCATCTATGTGCGAGTATCCACCGACATCCAGACAGATAACACATCTCTTAGGAACCAAGAAGAAAAGTGCAGGCAATGGTGTCAGTCTTACGGCTATACGGTCTACAATCTGTACCGTGATGAGGGAATTAGCGGGGCCAAGAGTGAAGAGAGAGCAGCTTTTCAGGCTCTGTTGGCCGATGCTGAAGCTGGAAGGTTTGAGATCGTTGTCTGTTCCCATCTAGACCGCTTTGCCAGAAACCTTCAGGTGCTCATAGAGACAGTAAACCGCCTCAAACGTTGCGGAGTTCGCTTCGCCTGCACTGAACAGCATATAGACACTTCGCAGGAACCGTTCGGGACGGTTTTCCTCCAATTGCTCGGTGTGTTCGCAGAATGGGAACGAAGCATTATAGCCGAGCGCACCAAGTCTGGTAAGGTATGTGAGATCAGACAGGGGCGATTCATCGGAGGACAGATGCCCCTTGGTTTCGAAAACACGCGTGACGGAGGCGTGGCCGTCAATGAGCTTGAGGCTGAGGTTGTGAAGCAAATCTTCGACTTGGCCCAAAACAACGGTACACTGACAATCGCACGCATTCTCAATAAGAAGCAGATTCTGCATTGCCGGACTAAGATACATTTCCCGAATAGGTCGCGGTACTGCAAGCGGTACGAACGGCGACGGAATTCTCAATACTGCAAGGTCTCGCGGGCCTGGGCGGATTTCGACTTATGTGAGGCATGCATTGAGGAATACGGCGGTCAGTTAGAGGTGCTCCCCGCTTGGCACAACTCCGTGGTGCGAAAGATTCTGCACAACAGTAAGTACACGGGGAAGGTCACGTGGGGTCGTGATGTTGAGGGCTTCAATGCGAATCTCTCCATAATCTCCCAAGAGAAATTTGAGCAGGTACAGCACCGTATGGAGCAGTTTGCCCAAAAGCCTAGTCGAGCCAAGACGAGCCCGCATCTGTTGACAGGTGGTCTTTTGAAGTGCTTCTGCGGTGCGAATTTCATTTGCCTGCGAAAAAGGGACGGTTTCTGGTACCAGTGTGCAGCCAGGCGGAACAAGAAGACCTGTGAACAACGGATGTTCAAGCGAGATGCACTTGATTCTAAAGTCATTGAAAGGGTCCAGCTTCATATCACAGAGCAGGGCATAGACCTCGTAGGCACTGCATCGCAGACCGAACAGTATCGGCGAAAGAGGGAAATTGAGAGCCAAATCGAATCCTGTAAGCGAGCGTTCAAAACTCACGAGGAGAGATTACAGCGCATTACCGAGCAGGCAATATCCTGCCGGCAGGAGAACCGACATGCCCTATTGGGGCTGCTGGAAAAGCAAGCACAGGACGCCAGCAGGCAATTGACACTCGGTAGGGAAGCCCTTGCGAGCCTAGAGGCGGGGCTGAAGCTTGAAGCAGACAAGGATTATGAGGAGATGCTCCATAAGCTGACCTCAGCCGACGGCAATCAACTGGACTTTCTGTTGAGGCATTGCTTCAACACAGAGGCTGACACAGATCTACGGAAGAACCTTCTTAGCAGCTTTGTTAAGAGAATCGTAGTCGACGAGCAGGGTCAACTCACCTTTGTTTGGCAAGACCAAAATTTCGCTTATATAACATCATGATGATCGGTCCGCCGGGCGCGGGCAAGACCATGCTGGCCCAAAGGCTGGCGACAATCCTGCCGCCGTTGAGCCTGGCGGAATCGCTCGAAACCACCCGCATCTACTCCGCCGTCGGGTTGCTCAAGAAAGAGCAGGCCCTGCTCGCCACCCGCCCGGTGCGTGCCCCGCATCATTCGGCCAGCGGGCCGGCGCTGATCGGCGGCGGGTCCTCCCCGCGACCGG
>Ga0315277_10005500_pt1 | contig 16678 bp, 8 predicted proteins | sample YL17G05_15_MG_FD_203695 | JGI IMG/M metagenome (GOLD analysis project Ga0315277, IMG submission 203695) | Sediment microbial communities from Yellowstone Lake, YNP, Wyoming, USA - YL17G05_15 | ecosystem: Environmental > Aquatic > Freshwater > Lake > Sediment | place: USA: Wyoming | collected... | reverse complement strand
TCAGGCGCCGCGATTCTTCGCTCAGATTCCAGAGCAGCACCCGGCGGGCACTGGGGTACCAGGCGCAAACAACCGGCTCGTCTTCCTCGACGTGCGGCACGTGTCCGAGGGTGCCTGCGATCCGGTGCTTCCACTCGAACATCGCTTTCAGAGATTCCTCCACCACGAGGGCGTCGGCAGGACGCGCGCAGGCGGAAGAGCGGCAGACCCATTGACCCCCGCGCGTCCGCAGGCTCCCCTCCCCCACCGCTCGCGCGTCGAAGTTGCTGAGGAACGTCCATCCGTCATGGGCAGCCTCCGCCGTGACCTCGAACGGTACTCCGACGGCGAGGAACAGGCTGAAGGGTTGGTCGTTGCCGACCATGCGGCTGGCTTCTCCCCAAAAATGTTTGAACGGGCCGCGGGGTTTGTGCCCGGCCACCAGTGCGTGATGATTCGCCTGGACCTTCATCGCGGGCTTCAACACCTCCCAATGCGCCCGCGGAAAAGGCGTGACGCCGCTCATGAACATCGTGTGCCGCACGTCGGCCAGCGTCGAGACGACGAGCTTCGCAGCCATGTTCCGGGCCGAGAGTTTGTCGGCGGGGAAAGCCGTCGTTTCGCTGTAAGCCAGTTCCGGGCGCGCAAACCGCCGGTGCATCAGCGCGCTGAACAGCTCGTCGGCCTTGCCCTTCACCGGGCCAAACGAGCGGTCGTCAAACATCAATTCGCCCACGCGGAAGGGTGCGTTCGCGTAATCCTTCAGCCGGATGCCGGCCTTTTCGGCGCCGAGATACATTACCATGATGCCAAGGTCGCCGGCGCCCGCAGCCTTGGCTTGCGCACGGAATGACGCGGTGAGTTCGTCGCAGGTGAACTCGACCCACGCGCGCAGCGAACCCGTCAGCCGGCGTTGGCGAACGTCGTCGAGCAATTCGTTCCAGCGCGCCGGCGCAAAACCGCCGCGTTTCAGGAAACGCTCGCGATGTTCCGGGCAAAAGCAGCCGCCGATGACGCCCGGCCCGCGCGCCAGCCGGAAATCGTCATCCACAAAGAAGCGCCCAAATCCCGCCCGCCTCAGCATGCGAAGGGCGGCGACGTTTTCCGCCGTGGCCGGTTCGTGCAGTGAGGTGCCGGCGTAACTGCCGCCGTCTGGCCGGCACGCCAGTCGCCAGTGCCGCGGCGGTGTGAGCGGGAAGTTGCCATCCGTCGCGCCGAGCGAGTCGCCCGGATGACCGAGCGGCACGTTGACGACATGCACCGCGAGTCCGGCGCGCTCAAGTTGCTGCCGCGCCGCACGAAGTTTCTCGATGGTCGCGGGCCAGTGGCCGTAGAAGAATCCGGCCAGCCAGACGGTGTCCACGCCTGCGGCGAGAATCGTGGGCAACAACTGCGGATCACGCTCGAGCGCGTCCGGCGACAGGCAAAGGTGAAAGCGCCTCGTCTTGCCGCGTCCGGCGGCGAATGATGTCCAAGGATCGAGCAAGCAGCCGAGGCTGGCTGCCGTGCCGAATTTGAGCAGGGTGCGGCGGTTCAGAGTCATCGAGGTAACAATTCGTTCGGAGTTGGTAACTCGTGTCCTGCGCGAATGGTACTCAGCGCCCTCAGCTTTCGAGGTTCACGGTTCCGGCCCGGAAGTCCACCTCCAACCGCGTGCCTTGCAGGAAGTCCAAACCGAGCAGGCCGTCCACCGCGGCGCTGGGCGGAAGCGTGTGGCACAGAATCGCGAACTCACTGCGCGTTTGTCCCAGTGCGGTGATTCGGCGCAGGGGCAGCCGCGCGGCGTACTCGACGCCGCTGCCGGTCGTGACCTGGACCCGCTCCTGTGCAAGTGCCGGGTCGTAACCCAGCGACACCAGCACCCCCGCATTGATCAAGGTGCCGGTTGCGCCGGTGTCGAGCGCCAGATGAAAAATGCCAGAGCGCGCCGGCCCGCTGATTTCGACGGGAAGAACAATCAGTCCGAGCGTCGGGTCGAATGTCTGCTTCACAAGACGATGGCCGTGTCTTTCGGCATCTTGCCGGTGAACAGCACGGCGAAGCGTTCGGGCTTCAGAGCCGCGGCCTTGCGATAGATCTCGTCCCGATCGTGGCTGTGGGCGAGCACTTCGCCCTGTCGCACATTCAGAGCGGCATCCGTCTGTGGATTGCCAACCAGCACCCACTCAGCATCGAAACGCGACTCGATGTCCTTGATCGTCATCACCTCATTCATAACCCGGCTGACGGTAACGAATCCGCGCCGTTTCCACAAACGCCAAATCCTGGCGCGGTCGCGGTCAAAGCTGTTTCACCACGGACTCGATGATCTGCAAGCCTTCCTCCGCATCGGCGCGGCTCAGATTGAGCGCGGGCAGGAAGCGAACGACTTGGGAACCGGCGGGAATCGCAAGCAGTCCCGCGGCATGGAGGAGGTTCGTGAACCGCCCGGCCTGCGTCTTCGACGGATCGCCAAGGAGGTTCGCGATGTCCGGTGTCAGTTCCATGCCGAGCATCAGGCCCAGGCCGCGCACGGTCGAAACGATCCGCGGATACTCGGCAGCGAGCCGCTGCAAACCGGCTTTGAGGAACTCGCCCATCGCGCGCGCGTTCTGGTCCAGGTGTTCGCGCTCGATGACTTCCAAGACCTTCAGCGCAACGGCGCAGGCGAGTGGGGAACCGCCGTAAGTCGTGCCGTGCGTGCCGGCGCTGAGCAAATCGGCGTATGGCGCGCGCACCCAAAATGCGCCGATAGGAAAGCCGGCGCCCAGCGACTTCGCCATCGAAATGCCGTCCGGCAAAAATGCGTGTGGGGCGGACATTCCGGTCCACCGGTTCGCGGAGTTTTCCAACTCCGTGGTGCCGGCGGTTGGAGCCGCTGTTCCGGGGACTGGAAAGTCCCTGGAACCGGCAGGCTGGAAAGCCTGCCCCAGACCCTCCAGAATACGCTGCCAGCTTTGGCATCGGCCGGTGCGGAAGTGGCCGCATTGCACGCTGTCCATGAGCAGGAGCAGCTTCTTCTCGTCGCACAATGCGCGCAGCCCCAGCAGATACTCCGGCGTGGCGGGCGTGATGCCGCCTTCTCCCTGCACGCCTTCGACCAGAATCGCGGCCGTCGCCGGCGAGATCGCCGCGCGCATGGCGTCGAGATCGTTGAACGGCACCTGCCGGAAGCCCGGCGCCATCGGCTCGAAACCTTTCTTCACCTTCGGCTGACCGGTTGCCGCAATTCCGGCGAGTGTGCGGCCATGAAACGAGTCGAGGGCGGTCAGGATTTCGAAACGGCCCTCGTCGTGGCCAAACTTCCGCGCGAGCTTGAACAACCCTTCGTTTGCCTCGCCGCCGCTGTTGCAGAAAAAGATTTTGCCCGGGCCAATGTGCTTGACCAGTCCTGCCGCCAGCCTGCCCTGCGGCTCGTGGTAGTAATAGTTCGAGCAATGGATGAGCCTGCGCGACTGCTGGACGAGCGCCTCCGTGATGGCCGGGTGCGCGTGACCAAGCGAGCTCACCGCGATGCCGCCGCCGAGGTCCAAGTAGCGTCGACCATTCACGTCGAAGAGATGGCTGCCCGCGCCGTGGCTGAGCGCGAGATCGAAGCGGCCATAGCTCGGCACGACGTGCTTCGTGAACAGCTCGCGAATCGTCTCGAACTGGTTGCGCACGATCGGCGGTGGCGGCCGAACAATGTTCTTCATGTTGTCTTCCGTTGAATCAAGAGCGGCAATGTTTAGAACCGCTGCGGCGGCGTGCAAAGCGAAATGTTCGTCCGCCAGCGCTGCACGGTTGTAGCCTTGACAACATCCGGTTTGCGTCGTGAAGTTGGCGCCGCCGTCCGGCACGAGCCGGCGCGGCGAGAATTCGGCACACCATGAAGCGACAAAACCTGAGCATGCACGTCTTAGCCGAAATGATTCTACTCGCTGCCAGCGGTGTGCTGGCTTTGCTGTTGTGCGCGTCCGTTGAAACGGGCTGGGCTGCGCCAGCTACTCCCAGTGCGCCCTCCGCTGGATTTCGCGCTGGCGCCGCCGCCAGCGTCATCACGCCGCCGCTGGGCATTTCCATCAACGGCTATTTCAACGACCGCCGCGCGCAGCACATTCACGACGAACTGCACGCGCGTTGCCTAGTGCTGGACGACGGGAAAACCAAGCTCGCCATCGTCGTTTGCGATAGTTGCATGATTCCGCGCGAGGTGATGGACGAGGCGAAGCAGCTCATCGCGACGCACGGCGGCATCCCGGCTGACCACGTGCTCATCTCCGCCACCCACACGCACACCGGCCCGACATGCACGAGCGTTTTCCAGAGTGACCCGGACAAGGATTACCAGCGGTTTCTGGCCGGACGCATCGCCGACGGTGTCCAGCGCGCGGTGAACAATCTGGCGCCGGCGAAGATTGGTTGGGGCGTCGGCAAGGTGCCGGGTGAGGTATTCAATCGCCGCTGGCGCATGAAACCGGGCACGGTGCCGGCAAATCCATTCGGCGGCACCAATGACGTCGTGAAGATGAATCCATCGGTGGGGAGCCCGGACCTCATGGAGCCGGCGGGGCCGACGGATCCGGACGTATCGGTGGTGTCCGTGCAGACTGCGGACGGCCATCCGCTGGCGCTGCTGGCGAACTACTCGTTGCATTACGTTGGCACGAGCCGTGGCAACGACATCTCGGCGGATTATTACGGCGCGTTTTGCGACCGCATTCAGCAACTTCTTGGCGTGGACCGACAGGACCCGCCGTTTGTTGCGCTGCTTTCCAACGGCACGAGCGGGGACATCAACAACATCAACTTCCGGCAAGCGGCACCGGCGCGGAAGCCGTATGAACAAATCCAGCACGTGGCCGACCTGGTCGCGACAGAAGTCCAGCGCGTTTGCCAGGCGATCCAATATCACGAAGCGGCACCGCTAAGCGTGGCCCAGACGGAGATTCGGCTGGGCGTACGCCACCCCACCGCAGCAGAGGTGGAACGCGCTGAAGGAACCCTCGGGAAGGCGCAAGGCCGCAGCTTGAGCAGCGCGGAGGAAATATTCGCGCGCGAAACCGTATTGATCAAAGACTATCCGGCAGAGGTGCCGGTAATTCTGCAAACGCTGCGCATAGGCAACCTCGGCATCGTGGCAATCCCATGTGAGGTGTTTGCGGAAATCGGTTTGGAAATCAAGGCAATGAGTCCTTTCGAGCCCACGTTCACCATCGAGCTGGCCAACGGCTACAACGGCTATCTGCCCACGCCAGCGCAGCACAAGCTCGGCGGCTATGAAACCTGGCGGGCGCGGTCCAGTTATCTGGAAACCGAAGCCTCGCCGAAAATCGTCAGCACGGTGCTGGATCTGCTTGGAAAGCTGCGTTAGCCACGCTCACTCCTTTTGTCGGGGTGAAACTATCGCGCTCGGGGTTTTCTCGAGCTTGGCCTGGGCTTGCTTGCGTCGCTTCTCCCAATCGTTCCACGCCGCGGCCCAATCTTCACCCACTAGGTTTGTGCGGGCGATGGGCCAGAGGTCGGTGAGCGCCTTGAGTTCGCGCTGCGCCGTGTTGTGATCACCCCAATACAAATAGGCCTCAAGCAGGCAGAGGTGATTTTCCGGATGCTGCGGAGCCAGTTCGACGGCACGGCGCAGGTGATGGCGGGCCTTCGTGCGGCTGCCGATGCTCGTCGGCCAGCCCGGCGCTTCGAAGTAAAGCAACCCGAGATTGCGGTCCGGCCCGGCGAAATCGAGACGCTCGTCAAGACTGCGAGCTGTGCCGAACTCGCGCTCCATCTTGCTGACGAGCTTCAACGCGCCGAGCGATTTGGTCCGCGCCATTTGCCCCAGGTTCATTGCGTGGTAATAATGTGCCTCGGCAGAGGCTGGTTTCGAAGCGATGGCCCCCCGGCAGGCGGTGATGCCTTGGTCCGCCAGCGTGGCGCGTTCGGTGGAGTTGGTCGCAAACTCGGCGCGGTCGAAACAGACGCGGCCAAATTGCCAGGCGAGTGTAAAGTTCGTGCGTGCGGTCAGGTAATTCGTGCGGGCAATTTCGTAGTTCCGGTCGACGCGGACAAATTCCGCGGTGGTTGTGTGCTCCGCGGAGGCGACCCCGTGCGAGCCTATCGCCATCGCGAATGCGCCGGCCCAAACCAGCCCTCGCCGGCGGCGATGGTGATTTTTCGCATGCGGCCTTTGTGCCGGCGCCCGCACGAGCAGGCATGGCGCCCCGGAATTAGCAGTTGCAGACACGGCGATGCGTTTTATAGTGGCGGACACGTGAAAAGACCAGACCTGAAGCAATTGGGCATTTTGTCGGCCTTGGCGCTGCTCTTGGTGGTGAGCGCCACGGGCTGCGGCGGCGTCCACGCCACCGTGCCGGTTTCGCCGATGATGTTCATGCAGAACCCGGCGCCGCCCCCTGCGCCGGCTGGTCTCGCGGCGCCGACAATTGCCGCGAATGACGCAGCCGCCCCCGGTCAATAAACTATGCGTTTCCCCTTCGCGCTCTCGGCCAAAATCGCCGGGCACATCATCAAGCACAAACTGCGCAAGACGCCGAAGTTCGCCATGGTCTTGCAGCTCGAGCCGCTGCACACCTGCAACCTCACCTGCACCGGCTGCGGCCGCATCCGCGAATACTCCACATCGCTCAAGGACATGGTGCCGCTGGAGAAATGCCTTGAAGCTGCGACAGAATGCGACGCGCCGATGGTAAGCATTTGCGGCGGCGAGCCGCTGATTTATCCGAAGATTGAAGAGCTGGTGGACGGCATTCTCAAACAGGGCCGCATTGTTTACATCTGCACGAACGCTCTCTTCATGCGGAAGAAGATGTGCGATTACCTCGCCGCCATCTATTCGCCGACGCTCGAACCGAAGCTGAAAGAATTGCTCGAGGCGAAGCTCATTTCCGACAAACAGGCCGAGACGATTCGCAAGGGCAAGACCGACGCCCGCCCGGTCATTGCGCCGACGCGTTGGATGTACTGGAACGTCCACGTGGACGGCCTCGAATTCACGCACGACCTCATCGTCGAGCGCGAAGGCGTTTTCAAGGAATGCGTCGAGGCGATTAAGATGGCGAAGCTGCTCGGCTACCAAGTGGCGACGAACACGACCGTGTATCGCGAGACGGATGTCCGCGAGATCGAAGAGATGTTCAAGTTCTTCTCCTGGCTTGGCTGCGACGGTCACACGATTTCGCCGGGCTACGACTACGATGCGGCGAAGAAAGACATGGCCCGGCGGCTCGGCAAGGATCCAAAGGAATTCTTCCTGACGCGCGACATGACGCGGCAGAAGTTCGCGAAGGTTCTCGACTGGGGCAAGGCGTTCACGATCTTCGGCACGCCGGTCTATCAGGAGTTCCTCGCCGGCCGCCGCGAATTGACCTGCACCGCGTGGGCGATTCCGACCTACAACATCAAGGGCTGGAAAGCGCCGTGCTACCTGATGACCGACGGCCACTACGCCGGTTACCAGGAGATGCTCGACAAGGTGGACTGGAACAAATACGGTGTCGTGGATGGCGTGGCGCGCGACCCGCGTTGCGAAAACTGCATGGTCCATTGCGGCTACGATCCCAGCGGCGCGCTCGGCACGAACTACCAGCGCGGCGACAACTGGAAGAATTTCAAATACAACTTCTGGCCGCGTCCGCAGCCGTATCCAGGCGGCCCCGAGTTGGCGAGACTCGCGTTCAACGGCGATTCTATTGGCAAAGGCCATCTCGCTCAAGCCAAGGCGGCAGTCCAAGCCGCGGCCGTCACCAGCGACGAGCGCGACGGCAAGTCGCACGTCGGCACGTTTTGCGGCGCGGGTGACTCGAAAGAGCGCGATGCATTGCTCGCAAAGATCGCGGGGGCGAAGGGAGAAAGTTGACCGGCGCAGACACCACGAATCCCCAGCACTCCATGGCCAAGACCCTTTTCCTTTCCCCTCCCAGTTTCGACGGCTTCGATGGCGGCGCGGGTGCGCGTTACCAGGCGCGGCGCGAGGTCACCAGTTATTGGTATCCGACTTGGCTTGCGCAACCCGCCGCGCTCGTGCCGAATTCCAAACTTCTGGACTGCCCACCTCACGACATCGGCGTGGCCGAATGCCTCCGCATCGCGAAGGACTTCGACCATGTCGTCATCAACACTTCCACGCCATCTCTGAAAAACGATTGCAAAGTTGCCGAAGCCATCAAGCAACAGAAGCCGGACACGAAGATCGGCTTCGTTGGCGCGCACGCCATGGTGTTGCCCACCGAAACCCTGAAAGTCTCGCCCACGATTGACTGGGTCGGCCGCAAGGAATTCGATTTCACCTGCAAGGAAGTCGCCGAGGGCCGCGAGTTTGCAGGCATCGCCGGCCTCAGCTACCGCGACAAGGACGGCAAGATTCGCCACAACCCCGAGCGCGATTTGATCGCGGACATGGACTCGCTGCCCTGGGTGGCGGACGTTTACAAGCGCGACCTCCAGATCGAGAAGTATTTCATCGGCTACCTCCAGCACCCCTACCTGAGCCTCTACACCGGCCGCGGCTGTCCGGCGCAATGCACGTTCTGCCTCTGGCCGCAGACCATCGGCGGACACAAATACCGCGTCCGCTCGCCGCAAAACGTCGCCGACGAAATGGCCTACATGAAGAAACTCTTCCCGCAGGTGCGTGAGTTTTTCTTTGACGACGACACCTTCACCGCAAACCTCCCGCGCGCCCGCGAAATCGCGAAAAAGCTCGGCCCGCTCGGCGTCCATTGGAGCTGCAACAGCCGGGCGAATCTCGACTACGACACGATCAAGAGTTTCAAGGACAACGGCCTCCGCCTGTTCCTGGTCGGCTACGAAAGCGGCAACGAACAAATCCTGAAAAACATCAAGAAGGGCGTGACCACGGACGAAATGCGTCGTTTCACGCAGGCATGCCACAAAGCCGGCGTGGTGATTCATGGCACGTTCGTGCTCGGTCTGCCGGTCGAAACGAAGGAAACCATCGAGGAAAGCATCCGCTTTGCGCAGGAGCTTGATGTGTTCAGCTTGCAGGTTTCGCTGGCCGCTCCGTATCCGGGCACGGAGCTTTACGAGCAGGCCCGGCTCAACGGCTGGTTCACGAAAAAGGACAAGACCGATCTCGTGGAAACCGACGGCTTCCAGCAAAGCTCGCTGGAGTATCCGGAACTGACGAAAGAAGAAATCTTCGAGAGCGTCGAGCGCTTCTACCACCGCTACTACCTCCGCCCGAAACCGATTCTCCGCATCATCAAAACCATGCTGGAGGACAAGGACGTCTGCGTCCGCCGCCTGCGAGAGGGCTACGAATTCTTCAAGAGCATGGCGCAACGGCGAAGTGATTTGGAAGCCGCGAAAGCGGCGACGTAAGCAACCTTCCGCTTCGACCTTGAGCGCCTCCGGGACCGTCGGATGATTCCGCCACGGGCTTCGCAGATGACTCGGGGTGATTCCCAATGGCTCTTGTCAGGGGGCCGGGTTTCTCTGATTCTCAGCCCATGTACTTCCCGAAATTCTGAGCCAGAGGAGAGTGTGAAGGGCAAATCTCGTGGCGCTGGTCGGATCGCAGTCCGGCGGAGGCGCAGACGCTCGCCGTGGAGGCCGCGCAACGCATCGCGGAGCGCATCCGGCAGGGTGACATCCCACAGCGGCAGAAAAGTTATTATCCCGGCCGGCCTTTCCGCGAGCCGGTGCTGCGCGAAGTCAGGAACGCGGGCGGTGAACTGGCCGGCGTCATCACACGCAGCTCGTACGGTTGCCAGGTGCTGAACACGGCCCGCGTGATGTTTGTGCACGTGGACCTCCCTGAACGAAGGCCTTCGGGTGGGCTGCTGAAGCGGTTGTTCGGAAAGCCCGAACTGAAACCGCCGGAAGGAAACCAGAACAACGTCATTGCCAAGGCCGAGATGTGGACGCGGCGGAATCCGGATTGGGGTTGGCGCATCTACCGCACGCGCGCCGGCTTGCGCCTGCTGGCCACGCACGCCGTGTTCGATCCCGAAGCCGCCATCTCCGATGGCGTGTTCGACGCACTGGGTGCCGACCCGCTTTACCGCCCGCTCTGCAAGGCGCAGAAATGCTTCCGGGCGCGGCTCACGCCCAAACCGTGGCGGTGCGGCATTCATGACAAACCCGAGCGCTGGCCGTGGTTGGCGGACAAGGCTGAGAAACGATTTCAACTTGGGAGAAGAAGTATCACGGCGCAGCCGCTGATTGGGCCACCTGCGGGTTGGTCCAAGCCGCCGGCAGCCGGGACATCCATCCGGACGCCAAGCTCGTCATGGCAGTTCACGACGAGGCAACACGGACGGGATCGAAAGCCCCTCTTGCGTAAGTGAAGGTGCCCGCCGGGACTATGGAAATCAGTCGGACCAAGCCGGGTTAATTCGGTTGATTGAGGCGGGGGATTCTGCTACACGCAATCGCGGAACGGAGAGTTCTATGGGCCAAAGTTCTGCAGTACCTTTTCGGGTCAATGAGCCCAGGGTTGGGTTGCACATTGTCACGACCGTCTTACCAGTACTCTTGGTTACCTTCATGGGATTCCTATCTGCTCAAACGGCCTTGGCGGTTGGTGGCAGCGTGTACGCCTGGGGCTACAACAACTACGGGGTGTGCAATGTGCCGGGTGGCTTGACCGATGTCGTCGCGGTGCGATGTGGAGACGATTTCAGCATGGCGCTGCGCGCAAACGGCACCGTGGCCACGTGGGGAGACACCTCGTGGAGGCAAGTGCCAGCCGAAGCGACAAACTTGATGGCGATCTCGTTCAAGGGTTCCGGTTGCCTAGGGCTTCGCCATGATGGCACGGTCGTGTGTTGGGACGGGACACCGGCCAGTCCCAGTGGCACCACAGGCATCGTGGCGATCGCAGCCGGAGGCGGCCATTATCTGGCGCTCCGGGAGGACGGAGAACTGCTGGCTTGGGGCGCGAACAACTACGGGCAATGCAACATTCCGCTGGAGGCAATCGACGTAGTGGCTATCGATGCGGGATATACGCACAGTCTCGCGTTGAGAAAGGACGGGAGTCTGCTCGCCTGGGGGGAGAACCTCGGCGGAACCACCAACATTCCTCCAGAGGCGACGAACATCATAGCCATCTCCTGCGGACCGGATTTCAACCTGGCATTGCGCGCGGACCGAAGAGTCATTGCATGGGGGTTGGACTGGGGAGGGAATTTACCGGTTCCGGAATCAGCGACAAACGTGGTCGCTGTTAGTGCTGGCGAGATGCCTGATTTTGCCATTCGTGCTGACGGTTCCGTGGTGGCTTGGGGACGCAATGATAATGGCGAACTAAACGTGCCGAGTGGACTCCAACCCGCATTCGCAATCGGCGCTGGCAATTTTCATTCCTTGGGAATTCGCGTTGTGGGTGGCGTAAGCCTGCTGCGACAACCCACTGATCGAATTGTCGGGGCTGGAGATTCAATCCTGTTCAACATTCCTGCTGTTGGCCGGACGCCGTTGTCGTATCAGTGGCGATTCAACGGTACGCCGATGAGCGGAGAAACATCTCCCGTGCTTCTCTTGCCCCGGATTCAGAGCACAAATGCCGGGAACTACGACGTCGTGGTGCAAAACGGGTCCGGCGCCGTCACGAGCCAGGTGGCCAGCGTGACGATCCTCCCAGCGGCGCCGACCATTACTTTGAATCCGACTGCGCGGCTGGCTACTTACGGCGACACGGCGCAATTCATGGTTCGAGCCAAAGGAAGCGAGCCTTTGCACTACCAATGGCAGTTCAACGGGGTGAGCCTGTCAGACGAAACCAATACCACTCTTTCAGTGACAGGCGTGCGTTTTGAGAGTGCAGGAAACTATCGTGTGATCGTGACAAACGAGCTGGGCACGGCGACTAGTGAGGAGGGACGGCTGGAAGTCACGCCCGTGTTCGCGTGGGGTGAGAATCCCTCAGGAGTTCTCAACCTTCCCTTCGGATTGACGAACGTCGTTTCGCTGGCGGGCGGGGAGAAACACTGCCTAGCCCTGAAATCGGACGGTACAGTCATCGCCTGGGGGGATGACACCTACAATCCCGCCGGGCCGCTTTTGGACGGGTCGAACTGGGTGGCAATTGCGGCGGCCAACGGGTTCAGCGTCGGTCTGCGGTCGGATGGGTCTGCCGTGGCATTTTCTGATGTGAAGGCGACCAACGTCATCGCAATCGCCGCCAGCCAGAATTACAGTCTCATGCTCAAGGACGATGGCGGCCCCCCTCTGGTGAACGGTTGGTACTATCCACCCACACCGCCTGCCAGCGCGACGAACCTGATCAGCATCGCTGCCGGATCCACCCACAGTCTCGGGATCCGGCGGGACGGCTCCGTGGTGGCCTGGGGCGACAATTACTACGGTCAGACCAACACGCCCGCGTCTGTCTCCAACGTTCTCGCCGTGGCGGCTGGGGTAGGCTATTCTCTCGCCCTGCGGGATGACGGCACAGTTGTCGGGTGGGGCAACAATGTTTGGGGGCAGCTCAACATTCCACCGGAGGCCACGAACATCGTTTCCATCGCGGCCGGACCGGGACACGTCTTGGCAATTCGTGAGGAGGGGCGTGTCTTTGTCTGGGGCAACACGAATTCCGGCCGCGGGATAATCCCATCCGCCTTGAGCTACGCGGCGGCGGTAGCGGCTGGTTACAGCTACAACTTGGCTGTGATGGGCACCGGCAACTTGCGTTTCACAAGACAGCCTCGCAGTCAAAATGTTAGTGCGGGTGATCGGACCGCTTTCAATGTCAGTGCAGCAGGCGCTGGCCCTATGACGTACCAGTGGATGTGCAATGGAACCAACGTGCCCGGAGCCAACCACGCATGGTTTATCATCCCTGACACACAGGCTGCAGACGCGGTGGGCTATGCGGTTGTGATTTCGAACGGTTTCGGTTCAATCACCAGCATCGTCGCCACATTGACTGTAAGCCCCAGTGCTCCAGTCGTCGTAAATCCTCCCGCCAGTCAATTGGCCGTGCTCGGCGGGTCTGCCGCGTTCGCGGTTTTGGCCAAGGGCACTGAACCCATCGCTTACCAGTGGCGTTTCAATGGGAGCGATCTTCCTGGCGCGACGGCCAGTCCGCTTACCATCACAAACGTGCAGTGGACAAACACCGGAGCCTACGACGTGGTAGTGAGCAATTCTCTGGGCGCCGCGACCAGCACCACCGCAACGCTCACGTTCCAGCCCACGGTGGATTCGTTCGATCTGGGCGGAAACAACGCCGTGTATGCCTTGGCTCCGCAGCCTGATGGCAAGGTGCTTCTAGGCGGCACCTTTACGACTTTGGGCGGGCAGCCACGCACGAGTCTCGCCCGGCTGAATCTGGATGGCACCCTGGACGCCACGTTCAACCCTTTGGTCGCCGGGGCCGCGAGCTGGATCTTCTCGCTGGCGGTGCAGCCCGACGGGAGGATTTTGGTGGGCGGCGCTTTCACTTCCGTTTGCTGGCAAGCGCGCACCAACCTGGCTCGGCTCAATCCCGACGGCACGCTTGACCTGTCTTTCAATGTCCCGGTCGCTGGACTTTCGGTAAAGTGTCTGGCATTGCAGCCGGATGGTAAAGTGATGCTCGGCGGGGAGTTCACAAGTGTGCTCGGCCAGCCGCGTAGCAACCTGGCTCGGCTCAACCCGGACGGCACACTCGACAACGCGTTCGCTCCCAGTTTTAACACTGGCGCCTACCTGTTCGCGTTGGCTTTGCAATCCGACGGCAAAATCTTGCTGGGCGGAGGCTTCACAACACTAAACGGGCAAGCGCGGACCAACATCGGGCGACTTAACGCGGATGGTTCGCTGGATACAGCGTTCAATCCCGGTACTCCTGGGAACCCGTTCAGCTTGGTGATGCAGCCGGATGGGCGCATTCTGGTTGGGGGCGGCTTCACCGCGCTCGGCGGGCAAACCCGGAATCAGATCGGACGACTCAACGCGGACGGCACGTTGGACGCGGTCTTCAACCCGGGAGCGAACGGCAGGGTGTTCGCCCTGGCCCTACAGGCGGATGGCAAGGTCCTCGCCGCAGGCGAATTCACTTCCCTTGGTGGCCAAGGCCGCAGTCACATTGGCCGGCTGAATCCAGATGGCACCTTGGACGCGACGTTCAATCCTGGGGCCAACTCCGATATCTTTGCCTTGGCGGTGCAGCCCGATAGCAGGATTCTGGCCGGAGGATACTTCACGAACTTCGGTGGTCAGGCCCGCAGCCGGATCGCACGCGTCAGCAACACGGCACCAGCCACGCAGACCCTCACGCTCGGTGACACGAACATCACCTGGCTGCGTGGGGGGGCCAGTCCCGAAATCTGGCGCGCGACTTTCGAGGCTTCGACCAACGGCACGGATTGGTTGAGCCTGGGCGATGGGGCTTACGGCGCGGGGAACTGGCAGTTGAACGGCATTGCTGCACCACCGAACGCCACGATTCGCGCGCGGGGTTATGCTTCGGCCGGTTATGAAAACGGCTCGGCTTGGTTTGTTGAAGACGGCACCGGCCCGCCTGCCTTCAGTCTCCAGCCTGCGAGCCAGTCCAACGTCTTTGGCACGACCGCGACCTTCAGTGCGCTGGCGGTTGGCACGCCACCGATTACCTACCAATGGCGCAAGGATGGGACGAATCTCACGGATGGCGGACAGGTCTTTGGTGCGTTCGCTCCGACACTTAGGTTGTTTAGCGTTTCCGGCGCTAACCGGGGCGGCTATTCCGTGATGATCAGCAACAGTTCCGGAAGCGTGACCAGCGTTGTTGCCACATTGGCGGTGACAGACCCGTTCATCACGGTTCAGCCCGTCAGCCAAGTTGTCACCTCCGGGCAGACGGCGACCTTTACAGTGACGGCGACCGGGACTACGCCGCTCAACTTCCAGTGGGGCAAATACGGCACGAACCTGGCCGGCGCGACCGCGTCGTCCTTAACGCTGACGAATGTCCAATGGGCCGATGTCGGAGATTACCATGTGCTGGTTAGCAATGGTTACGGAACAAACGCCAGTACCGCCGCGGCGCTGGCCTTTGCGGCAGGGCTTGACACTTTCAATCCAACAGCAAGCGGCACGGTTTACGCCCTCGCGGTGCAGACCGACGGGAAGATTTTGGTGGGCGGCGACTTCGCCAGCGTGGGCGGCCAGACGCGCTACAACGTCGGACGTCTGCTCCCGAATGGCGGCCTGGACACCGCATTCAATCCCTATGCCGGAGATTCTGTTTACACCCTGGCCATGCAGACTGACGGGCGGATCCTGCTCGGAGGCATCTTCCCCACCATGGGCGGCCAGACGCGCTCCCGCCTTGCCCGCATCAATCCTGACGGTTCGCTGGACGCCAACTTCAATCCTGGCGCCAATACCAACGTCAATGCGCTGGTCGTTCAGCCAGACGGCAGAATCTTGGTGGGCGGCGCTTTCACGAATCTCGGCGGGCAGGCGCGCACGTATCTTGGCCGGCTTAACGCCGATGGCTCGCTGGACATGGATTTCAATCCTGCGGTCAGCAGGATCGTATATTCGTTGGCGATACAGCCGGATGGGAAGATTTTGGTGGGCGGGGCGTTCACGAACCTGTGCGGACAGGCCCGCAGTTACCTCGGGCGACTCAACAGCGATGGCACGCTGGACAGCGCCTTCAATTCGCCGGCCAGCACCAACGTGTATTGCCTGCTGGTTCAACCAGACGGCAAGATTCTGGTGGGTGGTGCGTTTACCAGTCTGGGCGGGCAGAGCCGTACGTACCTTGGCCGGCTGAATGCCAATGGCACGTTGGACAACACTTTCAATCCCGTGGCCAGCAGCACGGTGTACTCCCTGGCCTTGCAGGCCGACGGCAGGATTCTGGTCGGAGGCAATTTCACCACCCTCGGCGGACAAACGCGCCGGTACATCGGCCGGCTCAATCCCGACGGAACCGTGGACGCCACGTTCAATCCCAGTGCGGGCAATGTTGTCTATGCCCTGGCTTTGCAGGCCGATGGTAGCATCATAGCAGGCGGCAGTTTTACCACTTTCGCCAGCCAGTCGCGCTCCCGTCTCGCTCGCATCAGCAACACGTACCCTGCCATCCAGAGCTTGGCCTTCGATGGTTCTAACATGACTTGGCTGCGCAACGGCGCCAGCCCCGAGCTGTGGCGCACCGCGTTCGAGTTCTCCACCAACGGGAGTTCTTGGGCCAGCCTCGGCGACGGAACTCGCATTCCGGGCGGATGGCAATTGCCGGCCGCTGGGGTGTCTCCCAATGCCACCATCTTCGCTCGGGGTTTTGTCGCGGCCGGATACCAGGGTGGCTCGAGTTGGTACGTGGAGACAGGCGCAGGCCCACCAGCCATCCGAGCCCAGCCAGTCAGTCGCACGAACAACGCGGCGACGGCAGCAACGTTCAACGTGGTCGCGGTGGGCGGTCTTCCGTTGGACTGTCAGTGGTTCAAGGACGGGGCCAGCTTGACCAATGGCGGCAATGTCTCCGGCGCCCAGAGCTTTAGTCTGACGGTCAGCAATGTGCTCGGCGCGGATTCGGGCCAATACCGGGTGGTCATCACCAACGCCTCCGGCAGTGTCACGAGCTTGGTTGCCACCTTAAACGTGGTGGATCCGTATCTAAGCAAGCAGCCCACCAGCCGCACGAATAATGCCGGCACCACGGCCACATTCACCATCCAGGCGGCAGGCACGGCCTTGTTGAACCTGCAGTGGTTCAAAGATGGAGCCGGCTTGGAAGACAACGGCAACATCTCCGGCACGCACACGGCAACACTGACCTTGAGCA
>Ga0315277_10005498_pt1 | contig 16680 bp, 16 predicted proteins | sample YL17G05_15_MG_FD_203695 | JGI IMG/M metagenome (GOLD analysis project Ga0315277, IMG submission 203695) | Sediment microbial communities from Yellowstone Lake, YNP, Wyoming, USA - YL17G05_15 | ecosystem: Environmental > Aquatic > Freshwater > Lake > Sediment | place: USA: Wyoming | collected... | reverse complement strand
GCCGGATGAAGGGTTTCCTGGCCAACGCCCTCAACCTGAAGCCCATCGTTTCCGTCGACGTGGACGGGAAAGGGACGACGGCCGGAAAATCCTTCAGCCGCCGGGGCAACATGAAGAAGATCCTCCCGATGATCATGAAGAAGGCCGCGATCACCCTGACGTACGAATGACAGAAGCCTCCTATCTCGCCGCCTCCATGGCGTCGGTTTTCCTTTATATGACCTTCCTGTTCGTCCTGGCGCTCATTAAAAACAACAACTCCATCGTCGATATCGGATGGGGCATCGGTTTCATCCTGGTCTGGTTTGTGACGTTCTTCCTGGAGCCGGGCGGAACGGCCCGCCAGCTACTGACCGGGGGGCTCGTCATGATCTGGGGCGTCCGGCTGGCGGCCCACATCTTTGTCCGCAACAAGGGCCGCGGCGAAGACTTCCGATACGCCCGGTGGCGGAAGGAGTGGGGGAAATGGTTTGCCCTAAGGAGCTTCGTCCAGGTCTTCTTGCTCCAGGGTCTCTTCCTCCTGCTCGTCGCCTATCCGGTCATCCTCATCAACCGGTCGCCCGAAAGAGCGCTGGGGCCCCTGGACGCGGCCGGCCTCCTTCTCTGGATGTCCGGCTTCGCTTTCGAGGCCGTCGGCGACGCCCAGCTCAGGCGTTTCAAGCGGGAGCCCGCGCAGAAGGGCAGGATCATGACGCGGGGGCTCTGGAGGCTCACGCGCCACCCGAACTATTTCGGCGAGTCCGTGATGTGGTGGGGGATCTTCGTCATCGCTCTTTCAGCTGAGTGCGGCTGGGCCGGTGTCATCGGACCCTTGGTCATCACCTTTCTCCTCACGAAGGTTTCAGGCGTTCCGATGCTCGAAAAGAAATACCGGGGCAACTCGGAGTTCGAGGAATACGCGCGGACGACGTCCGCCTTCCTCCCCTGGTTCCCGCGAAAGACTGAGAAAACCTGAGCGTTTCAAGCTACAGCCAGTTCTGGATCGCGCCCCGCCCAGACCCGCCCTCTAGAATCCCGGACTGATGCTGAGCTGGAAATGCCAGCCCCTGTCCGGCCGCTGGAAGGGGTAGACGTAGTTCACTCCGAGGATGAGATAGCCGAAGAGGTTCGTTCTCAGGCCGAAGCCGGCGCTCGAGACGGGCTTCTTGTCTTTGATGCCATAGGGAGCGTCCCCGCTATTCCAGGCAACTCCCCAATCGTAGAACCCGTAAGCCTCGATCGGGAACGGCCCATAATATCCCTTCCCTATCCCCAGGACCCTGAAGAGCGGGAAGCGGATCTCGGCGTTGGCGACGATCATCTTGCTGCCGTAGAGTCTATTGCGATCAAATTCCTGGGCGTTGCTCGCGCTGAAAGATTCGTATCCCCGGACCAGGTCCCAGTAGCCGATGTAAAGGGGCCATAGCCGTGTGTCCTCGGCGCTCTTGCCGTAGCGCCCGTAATGGAGGGCCCGGAAGGCCATCGTGAACGGTTTCAAGGGCACGAAGTAGCGCCGGTAATCGGCCATCGCGGTGACATACGAAAGAGACCCGATGGTGGGCGAAACTTCAAGAATATAGCTCTGGCCCAGGATAGGACTCGTGGCCCCGAAGATCGAGCTGTCATAGACGAGGGCACCCGACGCGTAGCCGTAGCTCAAGCTTTTAGGAGTGGGAAGAGTTTGCTTTTCGTATAATAGCAGGGTGTTGTCGATGATGGAATAGGCGCGGGTGTAGACCGTCCAGTTGAAATCCAGGAGGCGGTAGCCTCCGCTAAATTCCAGACGTTGGACTTGGGTGATAGGATAAAGGGCGAAAGCGGACAGGTCATAGTTGATCTGCCGGTAGATGTTCTCTTCTTCGATATAGGCCGGCTCTCCGAAAACCTTGCCCATAGAGACCGTATAGTATGGCCAAGGGTATGAAATGCGCTGGATGACGGCGCCCCAATTCAGCCGATGCTGGCTGTTCAGGTAGGCGACCATTGCCCCGGTATCGATGAGGCGGTTGCTGGTCTGGGCCATGGTGACCAGGGTGTGGTATCCCAACATGTCGCTCCAGAACGCGGCGAGCCCCCCCGCCCCGTAGCTCCCGTAGCGATCGACGCCGACGGCGACCGTCGGAGGGCTGACGTAATCGAGGCTCAGTTTTGGCCGGTAGCCGGAAACCAGGAAGTTGGTGTCCTTGGGCAGGCCGAACAGCGGGTTCTTCAGCAGACCGAGCAACGAGCCCTCCGCCTGTTTCCGGGGAGGCAGAACGGCCAGGTTCACATCCCCGAATTGGGCCAGGAACGACTGTCCTTCGAGGACCTGGGGCGAGTCGATCGCGTAGATCGAGTAGCGGCCCTGGTCGTATGCGCTGAAGACCAGACGGCCCGTAGCCTGGGCCACGGAGATCGCCGGGCTCAGGTCGGTGATCCCGCTGATGCCCGTGTAGAGGTTGGTGATTTCGTAGATCTTGCCGCTGGCCAGGTCGGTCCTGTAAAGATCGGTCTTGCCGTTCTGGTCGGACAGGAAATAGAGGCTCTTCGAGTTCGGCGACCACTGGGGATTGATGTTCTTCCCTGTCGGGAAGGCTAGGACCTTCTTGACCTGACCGGTCTCCGGGTCCATTAATCCCAGCTCATAGTTGCCGATGTCCATCCAGTCGAGGTTGGTCGAGAAGCGCTCCGTGATAAAAGCGATTTGGCGGCCGTCGGGGGACCAGGCCGGCTGGAGGTCGCCAAAAACGTCCCTGGTCATCTGCTTCACGATCGAGGCATTGAGGTCGTAGATGAAGATATCGGAAACCCCGCCGGCCAGGGCCGAGAACGCGATGAAGCGGCCGTCGGGAGACCAGCAGGGGTTGAGGATCTCGCCCAGTTCGGGGAACGGGATCTCGCGCTCGATCTTGTTCTTCCGGACGTTGATCACCGTGAGGAGCGGCCGACCCTTGGCGACGGCGCCGAAGACGAACCGGTCGCCCTTGAAATCCCATGAACCGGCGGACCTTATGAACTGGAGGCTCTCGAAATGCGGGTCGACGGCCGTGGAAATGATCTTCCTCTTGATCTTTCCCGTTTCCGCGTCGGCCAGATAGAGGTCCACGGAGAAAAGGTCCCGGGTGGACAGGAAGACCATTTCCTTCCCGTCCGGGCTCAGGGCCGGAGAGATGTTGTAGACGTTCATCTCGGTCCCGATCTCGAGGGGTTTCCCGGTCTTGTCCAGGGTCTGCGTCTTCTCATAGAGCGGCGTGTAGGCGTCCTGCATGGCCTTGTGCCAATCTTCGGAGATCTTCTTCAGCTTACCGCCCAGGCTCATCTCGAGGACGACCTCAAAGCTCCCGGAGCGTCCCACGGTCTTCATCATCTTGCCGATGACTTCGTCGCCCAGGCGGCCCGTGATGTAGGACCACAGGGCGTGTCCGTAACGATATGGGAAGTACTTTGAATTTTCTAGCTTATTGATCTGGGGCAGGTCTTTCCTTCGGGTCGTGTCCCTCATCCACATGGCGGTGTTCGGGTCGACGGGCCCGATCGATAGGAACTCGGCCATGCCCTCGATGAACCACAGGGGGATCCGGAGGGAGTCGGAATTCTGGCGCTGATTGTCCGAATGCCCCTGGGCCATGATATCGTACTGGAAGGCATGGACCAGCTCATGCCCGATAACGTGGTCCGTTTCTGACATCGATGCCCCGTAAGGCAGAACGATACGGCGCTTGAAGGACTCGGTGACGCCGCCGGTCCCCTCCCCCATCGTTCCTGGGATGACTGTCGTCTGCTGGAACTGCGGGCCGCTCGAGTAGAGCACCAGGGGTTGGCGGCCCTTGAGCTCATGGTTGAACATCCGGGCAAGCCGGGCGTACCAGCGCTCGGCCATCAGCCCGGCCTGCTTGACCGTCTCCTGGTCCTCCAGATAGAAATAGATGTCGAAGTGCCGGGTCTTCATGATCTTGAAGTCGAACCGCTGGTACTGAACCTTATTCCGGCCGAAGTATTGGGCCGCGGCGGAAGACGCCAAGGCCGTAAGCCCGAAGGCTAATGCCAGGACAAGTGCCAAAGGCCTTATGCGAAAACGGGAACTCATCTTTATCCTCCTAGATGACGCTATTTTACTCCAAAAGCGGAAAACCTCCAAAGCCGAACCGGGGGGCGTCTCTCTTCGGCCATCTTCAATTTCCATTCCTTGATCCTATAACGACACAGGGGGCCCTCGAGTTTCAAATGAGGGCTCCCGACACAGGACCGGAACATCGGCTTTATCCTACAATTCCTATAATAATGATACATTATTTTTCTGGAAAATCAAGGGTCCTCCCGGGCGCGGCCCGTCTCTTTATTTGACCTCGGTTCGCCACTTGCAGTAAGATGGCGAAGAATTCATCATGACACAACAGATCGTCGTCATCCTGGCGGTCATGATCACCGCCTATATCATTGCCAAACGGAAGAAGCTGTCGGTCGAGTTGAGCATGTTCTGTTCAGCGGTCGTCGGCGGCATGGCCGGGGCCCTGCTCAAGACCCCTCCCCTCGCCGATCTCCCGCGTCACCTTGTCGAAGGCGCCTTCACTTACCTTGATGTCATCCTCGTCTTCTTTACGGCCACCCTGTTCATGGCCATCGTCAGCGAGTCGGGAGGCATCACCTACGCCGTCCGGGCGACGCTCAAGCACTTCGGCCGCCGGCGCCTCGCCGCCCTTCTCATTCTGATGATCATTGTCCTCATCCCCGGGGCCCTGACGGGGGCCGGGAGCGTGTCGCTTCTCGTCGTCGGCGCTCCGGTGGCCATGGCCCTTGACGGCCTGGGTGTCCCGAAGAAGAAGATAACCGCGATCCTCTTCATCACCGCCGGCCTGAGCGCCGCCGCGCCCCCGGTCAACATCTGGGCCATGGTCCTGTGCGCCGGGACGGCGATCCCGTACGTCGGTTTCGAGCTTCCGCTGGGCATCCCGGTCCTCGTCCTCGGCGCATTCACCGTGCTTTTTCTCGGATGGAAAAAAGAAGGCGGCAAGGACATCGCCCAAGCCCTCAACGAGATGCCGGAAGCGCCCAGGGGCATGAAATGGTGGAGGGTCGGCCTTCCGTTCCTCGCCTTTTTCGGCCTCGTCATCGCTTATAAAGTCAAGCCCTTCGCCGTTCCGATCTTCGGTCTGGCCCTTGAGTTCGTCCTGGCGGCCTTCGTCGCCTGGGCCACGAGCCCCCGGAAGATCGATATCCTCGCCGTGTCCCGGGTCACGGTCAGGCGGCTCCTCCCCCTCCTTTCCTCGATGACCGTCATCGGAATGCTCCAGCAGGTCATGACGGCGACGGGAGTCCGCGGTCTTCTGTCTTACGCGGTCATCTCCATTCCCCTGGTCCTCCTCTTCATCCTCTTTCCCGTCATCATCCCCTTCTCCGAAGGCGTCCTCACTTACGGCGGCGCGGCCATCATCGGCATTCCCCTGATCTGGTACCTGGATTCGCTGGGCTATCACGCGACCGTGGTCATCGCGGGACTCAGCCTGCTCTGGCCCCTGGGTGACGGGCTCCCGCCCACCGCCCTCATCGGCCGCTTGAGCCTCTTGGTCACCGACTCCAAAGAGTCCTATTCGACCTTCCTGAAAAGCACCTGGGTCCCCTGGCTGGTCATCACGGCCGTGGGCCTGCTTATGGTCATCTTCAGCACGAAGCTGGCGTTCCTGGTCAAATGGAGCATGTGACAAAAGAAGCGAGAAGGGCCGGACAAACCGGACATGAAAAGGAGGATTGAATGAGCCTCGTCATCATGATCGCGTATGATGTGTTGTGCGCGTTCCTGGCGGGGTTGCTCTTCTGGAACTTCGTCCGGGAAAAGAAGAGCCGGGACGACCTCGTGCTCTACCTTCTGGTCATGGTCCCTCTCATCCTCAGGCTCCTGCGGATCAAATGAGGGACGGTCAAGGCATGAAACGCGAAAAGATGTTCAAGACGGCCGCGATCGCCCTCACCGTCGGCCTTCTCGTTGTCGGAGGGGTCCCTCTCTACACACACCGCCACTTCGAAACCCCCGTTGTCAAAGGCCCGGGTGTGACCCGAGTCGGGAAGCTCAGCGAACATCTCCCCCGGCTCAAGGGGACCATGGCCGACACGAACGTCTTTACCCTCGAAGGGAAGGAACCCGGCGGCAAGGTCCTCCTCATGGCGGACACCCACGCCAATGAGCCGGCCGGGCTCCTGGCCGCGCTCATTGTCATCGAGAACGCCGTCGTCGAAAAGGGCACGGTCCTCGTCATTCCCGTCTTCAACAACAGCGCCAGCCGGACGACCCGGCCGGGCGACGGGTATCCGCTTTACTACGACATTCCGACCGATTGGGGTTTGAAGCGATTCCGGATGGGAAACCGCGACGCCTCTCCCCTCGACCAATGGCCCGACCCGGACGTTTACATCCATTATCCGGAAAAGCAGCTCCTGTCCTACATCGACGTCCGGAACACGAACAGGACCTGGCCGGGAAGGCCGAACGGTCCTCTCATGGAACAAGTGACCTTCAGCGCGATGGAGATCATGAGGAAGGAGAACGTCGATATCGCCGTGGACCTTCACGGGGCGGAGACCATGTTCCCGGTGACGAACTGTATCGTGGCTCCCGAAAAATCGATGAGGATCGCGACTCTGGCCTCCCTCACCGTCAAGGCCATGGAGGGATTCGATAGCCACGTCGAGCCCTCCCCTTCCGGCTTTCGCGGCCTGTCCCACAGGGAAGTCGGCGATCACTCCGCCACCGCGCCATTTCTCCTGGAGGCGCCCATCCCCTTCCTCGACCAGCCCACCGGTCCGAAGACGGAGAAATTCCTGCTCGACGGCAAGGACGATTTCCTGCTCAGCCTGGCGAAAAAGAAGAGGCTGTTCGTCCCTTATGACGAGTCCGGTTGGCCGATGGAGAAGCGCGTCGGCCAACATCTGTCGGTGACCCTGGAAATCCTGCGTCAATACTCCAAGAAATCCCCTGACCGGGGCATCGTCGTCCGCGGTGTTCCCCGCTATGGCGAAGTCATAAAGAACGGGGTGGGGCGCTACTTCCATGATCCGAGCCAAGCGGGGACCGGAAAGGTCATTCCCAATTGACGATATCAAAACGGCCATATAAATCCAAGGTGCTCAAGGAGGCAGGAATTGCATAAGACGCGTTGGCTGAGGTTCTTCGTTTTCGCGGCCGTCCTGGTCGCGGTCTTCGTTCTCACCCGGGGCCAGGCTCCCGAGACGGTTCCGACCGACCTGGATTTCGCGGGCCGGAGCTGCACGTCCATCCTGGTCGGGAAAAACGCTTCCGCGGACGGTTCGACGATGACGACACATACGGCCGATTGCGGGACCTGCGACTGGACCTGGCGGCACGTCCCGGCCGCGGACCACAAATCCGGCGAGACGAGAAAGATCTATCATATCTCCCAGTACAAGACCTGGACGCCCGCCGAAGGTCTCAAGTGGGACCTCTACAAGAAGGGGTTCACCGGAACGGAGATCCCGGAAGTCGCCCACACTTATGCCTATCACCACGGGATGTTCGGCTACATGAACGAGAAGCAGGTCGGCATCGGCGAATCCACCATCGGGACGCAGAGAAAGATGATCAACGCGACCCCATCGGCGCTGCTTGACATCAGCATGCTGACCCTGCTCGGCCTGGAACGGGGCCAAACGGCCAGGGAAGCCATCAAGGTCATGGGTGAACTTGCGGAAAAATACGGCTACGGCTTTCATGACGACGGCGAAATGCTGGCCGTCTCAGACCCGAACGAGGCCTGGATCTTCGAGATCATGCCCGTGGGCCCGCTATGGACCCCCGGGAGCGGCAAGCCCGGCGCCGTCTGGTGCGCCCAGAGGGTCCCGGACGACCACGTCAGCGTCTGTCCCAACGAGTCCAGGATCGGCGAGATCGACCCCGGCAAGCCGGATGATTTCATGGCCTCGCCGAACGTCGTTTCTTACGCCGTCGACAACGGCTATTACGACCCGAAGAGCGGCAAGCCGTTCAGCTGGAAACGGGCCTACTCACCCGCCGAGGGGAGCGCGGTGAGCACGGACGGCCGCCGCCAGCGCCTATGGCGCTTTTTAGACCTTGTCGCGCCTTCGCAGAAGTTCAACCCGGAAACTCCCGACATGGACTTTCCCTTCTCGGTCAAGCCCGACAAGAAGCTCTCGGTCCAGGATATCATGGCCATCACCCGCGACAAGTCCAGGGGGACGCGCTTTGACACGACGAGCGGAATCCGCGGCGGCCCGTTCCAGAACCCGAACTATTACCGAGCTACGAGGACGATCTGCGTCTCGAACGTCGAATACACGACGATCACCCAGTGCCGGGACAGCCTGCCCGACACGATCGGCGGCATCATCTGGATATCCTTCGGTCCCCAGGATACCTCCTGTTACATGCCGTTATACGCCGGCATCTCCGAGATGCCGAAATCTTTCGCGGTCGGCGACCACTGGACCCTCGACCGGGATTCGGCCCGGTGGGCCTTCGATTATACCGATTTCCACGTTCAGGCGGCCTACAACGCGGCCATCGAGGACGTGGAGGAGGCCCAGGCGAAGTATGAAGCGGCCGTCGCCGCCCGCATCCCGGAGATCGACAAGCAGGCCCTCGATCTCTACAACAAGAAACCCGCCAAGGCCGCCCAGTTCCTGACGGGTTTCTGCCTGAACAACGCCCAGACGGTCGTCAAAGCCTGGTGGGATCTCGGGGACGAGATCCTCGTCAAGTATAACCACCTCGCCTTTTACGATTCCCAGAAGAGGACCATCGGCCGGATCAAGACCGCTTCGCCCGCCTGGTGGAACAAGGCGGTCAAGGCGATGGATATCCTCCTCGAACCCGATAAGAAATAACGGAGGTTCACATGAAACGAACGACATTATTCCTGATCATGGGGATCGCGTTCCTGGCGGGAAGGCTTTTCTCCCAGAACGTGCCGAAGGCCAAGATGCCTGTGCTGACGACGTCGGCCGGACAGAGCCCGGACGTCGAGACGCTCAATATCGTGATGGAAGAGGCCGGGCTGGGCTACGACTATTGTGACGTCCCGACCGCTGAAATGCTCGGCACGGGCGTCGGACTGGGCGGGAAGGAATCCGGCCCGGGTTTCCACGTTGAGATCAAGAGCGACCTGGCCAAATTTCCGAAAGGCACGCCTTACAAGACGGTCATCTTCGCCATTGGCGCCTCACTCAAAGGCATGGGCGCCTCGGGCCTGACCTTGGAAACCGAGGAGGCGCGCCTCAAGAAGCTCATCGACACCTGCAGGCAGAACAGGATCTTCGTCATCGCGGTCCACCTCGGCGGGGAGTCCAAGAGGGGCGCCCCCAAGAGCGACAATGAACGGATGATCGATGCCGTGACCCCATATGCCGACTACCTTATCGTCACTAAGGACAGCAACAAGGACGGCCGGTTCACAACGGTCGCCAAGAACAAGAACATTCCCCTGTCCGAAGTCGAGTACGCGCTGGGGGTCGTCGATATCCTGAAGCAGGTGTTCAATTAGCCCGATCTCTTCCGTTTCGGGCAAACTCAATATCCAAAGAACGTGCCGGTCCGGCGTTCGGTCCGGGGGGCCGACGGAATTTCCTTATTGGAGCCCCCCGCGTCTTTCACGGAGATCGCGGAGGACGTCCAGGGTATAAAGATCGTCTTCCGGACCGGAGGGCCGCCGAAGAGATCAGGCCGGGTGGGCCTGATGCTTCTTTTGGGCGGCCTTCTGGAGTTCCTGACCCTGGCCGGCCAGCGAGAGGAGCTTGTCCAGCATCATCCGGACCTTGATATTGGCCAGCTTTCTCTTGCCTGATCGCTGGGTTTCGAAGTGGTCCCTGACGTAGGCCTCGATCTCGGCTTCCGACATCATCGTTTTGATGAACTCATCGTTCATGAGTGCGGCTTTGAGCTCGTCCGGGCTCTCGCCGTGAATGATGATCCGGTTCTCCTCGAGGGCGCTGGCCTTCCACTGCTCGAACTCCTTGGCGGCGTAGACCGGGATCGGCCCCAGGAGCTTCTTGGCTTCTTTGAGCGTCTCCTCGAAGAAAAACTTCCCTTCCTTGTGGAAATTCCTGGCCCGGTAATAGATCGGATCGCCGGCGGCCACATCGTCCTGAAGGTATCTCTGGTAAGCCTGGATGGATTTCGAGAGAAGCTCCTGGCTCCTCGAAACTTTGATATAAATATTGCGTTCCGTGAGGGATGTCATTCCCTTTATCCCTGTCGGAATTAATTAGCACAAGCCGCGAAACATGTCAAACCTCGGCGATCCCGAGCGATACCGGTCACTTCTTGATGATCGCCGCCGCGACGACGTTGGCCACTTTGCTCCTCATGGCGATGATGTCGCCCTTGTCGTCCGGATGGACCCGGTTCGTAAGGAAGATAAGGGAGGTTTGGGTCTCCGGATCGATCCAGATGGAAGTCCCCGTGTAGCCGGAATGGCCGTAGGACGCGGGACCGAAAAGGTCCCCCCGGACCGTCGCGAGATTCGAATCGAGGTCCCAGCCAAGCCCCCGCCCCGTGCCGTTCACCCGCGGGAAGATCTCGGTCATCCGTTCCACGGACAAGGGGCTGAGGATCCGGACCTTTCCGGATTCTCCTCCGTTGAGCATCATTTGGGCGAAAACCGCCAGGTCATCAGCCGTGGAGAAAAGCCCGGCATTCCCCGAAATCCCGCCCTGGAGCCTGGCCAGGGGATCATGAACGACGCCGCGCAGGGGTATCCCGTCATAGACCTGGGTCGGGACACAGCGGTCAAGGAATTCCGCCGGAGGGTTGTAGAACGTGCTCTTCATGCCAAGGGGCTTGAAGATGTTGTCGGCGGCAAACTCGGCGATGGTCTGCCCGCTGACGGCCTTAACGATATAGGCCAGGGTGATGTAGTTCAAGCAACTGTAGGTGAAGGCCGTGCCCGGGAGCGATTCCTTCCGCACGCCGGCGATGTGCTTGACCATAAGGTCCACGGGGCATGGGCTCCCGTATTTCAGTTCGACCTCCTTGGGGTCGGCGTAAGGCTGAAGGCCCGAGGTGTGGGTCAGGAGGTGCCAGAGGCGGGCGTCTTCCCCGGGGATCCCTCCCTCGAGGATATAAGGCGCAAACTCCGGGACGTAATCCTTGACCTTGTCCCAAAGCCTGATCCTGCCTCGCTCGACGAGGATCATGATGGACGTCGCGGTGGCCACGGGCTTGGTGACAGAGGCCATATCGAAGATCATGTTCGTATCCATGGGCCGTCCTTCGGGGACCCATTGGCTCTGCCCGTAGGCCTTCCGCCAGACGGTTTTCCCCTTCCGGGCGACCAGGAGAACGGCGCCCGGAAAGTCCTTGCGGGCCAAAGCCTCGTTTATGAGCGTGTCGAGAAACGCCAGCCGCCCCGAGGCCATCCCGACCTCTTCCGGTTTGGCCTTGGGCAACCCCTGGGCGAAACCGGCCCCGGCCCCGACTGTGAACAGTCCCAGGATGATCCAAAGGCCGATGCGTCTTTTCATGGTGCGTTCCTCCTTCTCATATTCACCGGACCGCGGCTTCCGATCTCCAGGCCAGGCCGTCTTGACGGATATGCCAGCTCGCGCCGTCCTCATTTCTATAGACCGCTTCGAAAATCCCTTCGGTCGTCTGGATCAAGGGTGGGTAACCCCAGCCGCTGACCTTGAGCGCCTTATCGGACCCGAGGCCCAGCGCGGCGAGGTCGGTCGTGAAAGAACCGTTTGCGTCCCGATAGGCCCGTTCCCTGTAGTAGATCTTGCGCAAGGCCCACTTGACGGGTTCTTCGAAGGCGTCGGCGAAAAGCTCCTCCCCTTTGCCGACGACCTTGGCCGAGAACTGCACGAACCCCCACATTTCCGGGTAATGGATGTTAATCAGGCCCTGGGGGGACCAGATCCAGTTGTCTTCAACGTAGGGAATCCCGCTTGCGGGGTCCTTGGCCTTCGCGTAGCGCCCATCGGCGGTCGTGACGCTGTATTCCACCCTGGAAAAGTTCACCCTCCACTGGTCGCCGGGGTCGGGGCGTTCTTTTTTCTTCGGGGCAAGTTCCCTGAGAACGGCCCAAGGAAAAGCGACTTCAATCGTCCAGCCTTTGTCCTTGTCCTTCGGGTTATTGATCGTCCCGTTGACGGATACGGCCGTTTTGAGCCCCCGGATGTCCCAGGCGTTGACGGCTGCATCAATATCGTCCCGATAGGGCATGAGGAGCAGGAGGTCCCAGACCGTGTTAAGGGCATTCATCTCGAGCTCGCAGTATTTGTGGGTGTCCCCGTCCGGATCGATGAAGATCTCGAAGTCGTTGTCGTTATACACGACCGAATCGCGTTCCGTGAGTGTCGCCCAGACGGCCGGTTCCTCAAGATCGGCGGCGATGTAGAAGTATCGGTCGTCCCAGAGCATCTTGACCCGGGTGCGAAAACGCGGCCGGGGCTTGTTCGCTCCTTCGATGTCGACGAAACTTTCCGTCCATTCCGCCTTTTTCCAGGAAGCGTCATCGATCTTGCCGTCGAGCACGATGGGCTTCTGGACCCTGTAACAGACATAGAAACGGGGATCGAAGGGAACCTTCGGTTCGGAGACCTTCAGCTCATCCGCCAGTCCCGTCCCCTGGCCCAGCAGCAACGCGAAAAGAAACGCGAGCATTATTCTCCTCCTATATCCTACTTGAGCCGCTTGATGATGTGCCAGCCATACTTGCTTGTCACGTGATCGTAAACCGCCATCCCGATCTCGCCGACCTTGAGTCCGAAGCCCACGTCGCCGAAGGCCTTGACCATGCGGGTGCGGGAGAATTCCTGGTTCGCCGCGTCCGGCGCCGTGCCGGCGTTGGCCATGCTGTAAATGCCAGGATACGCGTCGTTGGTGTATTGCCTGACCAGGGCGTCGAAATCCTCCCCCTGCCGGGCCCTCATGAGGAGCTCCTGCGCCAGTTTCTGCGCGTCCGTCAGGCTCCTGGTGATCCCGGCGTCCGGGATCGTCCCCTGGAACGCGATCAGGATGTGCTGGACCGTGACGTGCTCGGGCTCCGGGACCTGACCGGAGAGAAAGGCCGAGACAAGAACGAGGACGGCGATCCCGACGATCTTTCTCATGGGTTCCTCATGATGATCATAGGTGGATGAATTCTACGGGGTTCCCGCACCAGGCGAGGAACCTCTCGAAATCGGCAAATGACAGGCCCAGCGTGGACGTGTTGGTGTTGGGGTGGAAATTAACGCTGCCGGCGCTTCTAAGCTCCGCGTCCAGAACAATCCGGACCTCGTGACCCTTGTCATGGATGAGTCCAAAGGGCGACACGGAGCCAGGTTCCAGCCCCAGATGTTTCATCAAACGCCCGGGCGAGGCAAAGCTGAGCCGGTCCTCGTTGAGCTTCGAGGTCAGCGCTTTGAGATCGACCCTCCTTGAGGCCTCGGCAATGACTAGGTAATGACGGTTCCCCCGGTTGTTGCGTAAGAAGAGGTTCTTGCAATGCGCCCCGCGCAGGCCTCCCCAATATTTTTCAGCCTCCCCGACCGTGAACACGGCCGGGTGCTCATGGCGGACATAGGAGATCCCCAGTTCGTCCAGAGCTTCGCGGACCTCCCTTTCGATCTCATTCACCGTCGCATCCCTGTCCTTCGAATCGCTTATCGCATTTGCCCATAGAGATCATCGAGCTTGACGCCCGGCCCCTTTCTATGACAAAGGGAGGAACAAAGTCAAGGCTTGGAATGGGGGGCCGGATTCCTATACAATCGGGGCATGAACGATAAGAATTCCGGCTCCATCCTCCTGACCCCCATCGACATCGGCCCGGTGACGGTGCCCGACCGGTTCGTCCGTTCCGCGACACACGATTACATGGCCAAGGACGACGGGTCCATCACGGACCGGCAGGTCGGACTTTTCGAAGAGCTGGCCGAGGGCGAGGTCGGGTTGATCATCACGGGACACGCCTACGTCCAGCCCTCGGGCAAGGCGAGCCCCCGGCAGATCGCCATCCACGATGACCGCTTTGTCCCGGGCCTGGCCAGGATCGCGGAAGCCGTCCACAAGCATCCCTCGAAGATCTTCGTCCAGCTGGCCCACGCCGGACGCCAGACGAAGAAAAAAGACTGCGGCTCGGTGCCGGTCTCCCCTTCCGCCGTCTATGACCCGTCCTCCAGGTCCATGCCAAGGGAGATGACGCCGGCCGAGGTCAAGAACCTCATTCACGACTTCATCGCCTCCGCACGCCGCGCCCGTTCGGCCGGATTCGACGGTGTCCAGGTCCACGCGGCCCATGGCTATCTCCTTTCAAGCTTCCTCTCGCCCCATACGAACCGCCGCCGGGACGAGTGGGGCGGTCCGCTTGAGAACCGCGCCCGGGTGGTCGTCGAGATCATCCGGGGGATCAAGGACGCGACAGGGGCGGATTTCCCCGTGATGGCCAAACTGAATTCGACCGACTTTCTGGAAAGGGGTCTGACCCCCTGTGAGAGCGTCGAGATCTCCCGCATCCTGGAGGCCGAAGGTCTTGACGCGATCGAAGTGAGCGGCGGGATGGCCGAAGCCGGCAAGGGATCGGTTTGGCAGGGACTTCGTTCCGAGGACCAGGAAGGATACTTCGTTGAGAATGCCGCCGCCATCAAGAAAGCCGTTCATATCCCGGTCTCAGGCCTGGGGGGGATCCGGACGCTGGCCGTCGCCGAGAGGTTCGTCTCGGAAGGCCGGGTCGACATGATCTCCATGAGCCGCCCCTTCATCCGGGACCCTCACCTCGTCCGCAGGTTCCGGGAGGGCGAAGTCACCGCGTCCGAATGCATCTCCTGCAACAAGTGCTTCAACCCGCGCGGCATCCGCTGTGCGGAAGTCGATGTCTAAAGGGGCCTTATGGATTCAGGTCCCGGAAAGCGGCTTCCATGAGGATGAAGAAGGCCTGGCCTTCGGTCGCGGTGCCCGGCGCCTCGAACGTCGGCGATCCGCAGACGCCCTGGACGAGACCCATCCGGTCCACCTTGGCCCGGGCCGCTTCCCTCATCCTGTCCGCGTACGGCCCGTAAGAGACGTCGATCCAGCCGCCCTTGATCCCCCTATAGATGGAATAGGCCATGATCTGGGACAGGTTGGTTTCGACGAAGGACTTCGGGTCGTCGACGACGTCGTGAAAATATCCGTCGGGGCGAAGATAAGCCAGGCAGCCGTCAATGACGTCCTTGATATAGCCTTCCAGTTTCCTTTTTTCAGCCGTCATGTTCAGGGGCAGGGCCCGCAGGACGCGCGTCATGCCCGCGGCCGCCCAGCCGTTGCCCACGCCCCAGAAGGCCTTCCTGGCGAACCCGTTCAGGCTGTCATCCCAGATGTGCGAGAAGAGTTTTTTCTCCTTGTTCCAGAGGAGCCTGCGGAATCCTTCGATCTGTTTCAGGGCCTCTGCGGGCTGTCCGGCGACCGCGAGGTAGGGAGGCGCCATGTACATGGAATCGATCCAGACCTGGGGTTTGTCGTCGATATGATAGAAGGTCCCGTCCTTCGTCTTCGGGGCCTTGTGGAGGAAATAATCCAACATCTTCTCCGCGCCCGCCTTGAGAACGGAGTCCCCCGTCAGCTTCGCCGCGTAGAGGACAGGCTCCCCGTTCGATCCCGGGTCCGTGACTCCGTGATTATCGCAAACCTGGCCGAGCCTGCCGTCGTCAGAGATCCGGATGACAGCCTCTTTGGCCATCAGGATGACCAGGTCGGCGTCGCCCCATTCCAACAGAGCCTGGGACGCCACCCCCTGTTCCCAGGCCTGCCTCTGCATGGTCAGCATCGCGGTCCTGACCCTCTCGACAAGGGGGTCGGGACCGGGGCCTTTCGCCGTCTTGGGCGCTCCGTTCGAGGAGCCCCGCCCGAGGCCGATGCCCGCGGCGCCCCCCCAGGCCAATGTCTTTTTTAAAAAGTCCCTTCTTTCCATTCTCTCCTCCTTCCGTCAAAGGGCCCATTCTTTCTTCGCGTCATTATACGGCAAGCGCCTGGAATCGGCGATGGAAGATTCTTGGATATGGCCCGGGGCAGATGTATAATTATAAAATTGAGGATTCGATCCCTCCCGCCGGTTCCACCCAATCCCCCCACATATAACCCAGAAGGATCAACAACTTACGGGTGGACCCATGTCAAATTGGCCGTTAGTCCCCGTAAGCTATTTTAAGCCCTTTTTAGCCGCCAACACGTCATGAATCTCGACAGTCCTTCTTTGCTTCAGCCACGCGGGAAGGACCCTATTCCGGCCCAAACCTTGACAGGAGATCAAGGAGCATTTAGGTTTGAAATGATGGAACCGCAGGCCCACGGCAAGTCCCGAATGCCGTATATCCCTTTACGGCAGACCAAGGCTATTCAAGCGGCCTGCCCGAGGAGGTAGAAATGAATCCACTCGATGGCATCGATCCTGTTTCTAAAAAGCCGATCATGAAGCGGATTCGAGAAAGCCGCAGAGCCTACGACAGGAAAAAACAGCGCGCCGAGTTGTTAATCCGAAATCCGGAATTTCTGAAGGAATATCAGGTATTACAGGACCAAATGAAAACGCTCCGACCTAAAGGCCGGAGAGTTTTCATTAATTAAAAATAGAACTGAATTATAGCAATATAGAGTAATAATTTGTACTGATTAATTAAGGAATGTACGATAATCCGTGCTAAATTAGGTCTTTGTTTCGACCAATTCATCCTGCACGTTTTCGATCGGCTTTTGGCACGATCGCGGGGACACGGCTGAAGAAAAACAATCATTTGCAA
>Ga0315277_10005497_pt1 | contig 16680 bp, 17 predicted proteins | sample YL17G05_15_MG_FD_203695 | JGI IMG/M metagenome (GOLD analysis project Ga0315277, IMG submission 203695) | Sediment microbial communities from Yellowstone Lake, YNP, Wyoming, USA - YL17G05_15 | ecosystem: Environmental > Aquatic > Freshwater > Lake > Sediment | place: USA: Wyoming | collected... | reverse complement strand
ATTTTATGCATCCTGGCTGTTTTAGCAGGATTTTTCTTTGCTTTTTTTGATTTCCGCTGGTATCAGGAAAAACCTCTCCCCGAATAAACGGTTCATATAATTTAAGGGATTCAGTTAATCAATAGCCCCCGGCTTAAGCCGGGGGCTATTGATGGCCAAGGGCTTTGTTTAACCGTTTTAACGGTTTATGAAATCCTAAAATTGCAAAAATAATCTTTGTACCATCCTACCATGACGATGGCTATGCAGATGCAAACTTTACAACAAGACTTTGAGAAAGCTAATGGATTTGATAGTTTGTTGGAATCATAAACAAAAATGGAGCTCTCTGGTTTTTAGGGGGCTCCAATGTTTTTAAGAGCAAATGGATTAATCCTTGAGGCAGCGGATACTGAAACCATAATTTTTGTAATCACGGGCAAAGTATACATAACTATTACTAAAATATAAGCTAAAACTATAAGCATGAGTGGAACTATATTCAGTGGACCTCCAAAAAATACTAATAAAACCTAAACTACCAAAGTAACCAACAAGACTTCGGCCACCTGAAAGTAATGCAGAGAATCCACTGGTATTTGTTCCTACTCCAGAATCAGTCCCTACTCCGATTGACTTAAGTGCGTTGCCATTACCCCCCACAGCTGTACTGCACGTATGAAATTCCATATATGTAGGTATATGCCAACCAATTGGACAGATACCTTGAGAACCCTCTACATTTGTATATTGCATTGCTTCATCCCATTGATATAAACCTCCGTAAGTATTGCAATTTGCAGGGGCATTATTGTAACAATATTTCTCAATGATGTAATTATCTTTTGCAGTGTCACTCCCTAGAATCATTGTACCAACATCAAGATTTTCTCTCAACCAACATTGGGGACCTATTTGTACTGTTTTGTAAATTTTACCAGAATATTCTACTTTTGGTATGCCTGGACAAGATTTTCCTGTTGTAAATTTCCAAACAATTGACCACCTAAATTCTCCATAACCGTTTATGGCACTCACTCTCCAATAGTATTTTGTCCGATTACTGAGTCCAGTGACATCCTTGGCATATGTCATACGTCCATTGTGGATATATGAAAGAGTTTTAAATAGACTATCGGTTGATATCTGTAAAATATAATCTTGTATATTTCCATTTTCTGCCCAACTAAATGTCATTGGTATATCAACATCTGTAGTATCATTTGGTGGATACAATAATCTTGGTGCCTGCAATTGATTAACTGTTTCTGGTGGCAAAGTATTTTCTAGACATCCCTGCATGAATAGAAAAGCTGGAATGAGAAGAATAATAAATGTTATTTTATTTCTGCACATTATTTTACTCTATATTGAGCCACGATTGCATCACTTTTATTTTGGTGGTCCATCCCACTTATAAAAATCATCTCGGTTTTTGAGGGCGTCAACTAACCAGATGGGTGGGGGTCCATTCCCATCATAGGAGCCCATATAGGAGGGTTTACCTCGCTCGTACCTGAAATACCAAATTGGTACAAAACGTCCTATCGATGTAAAAAGATATGACCAATTCTTTCCGTCAAATCTCGGATATATTGGGAAGATTTCAAAATCCGGGAAAATTGCCCATTCGGCTTCTGCATATATAACACCTGGGAGTGTTCTATAGAGTTCTGCGAGCCTCACTGGGTGAAGATATCCATCAAAATGTAACATAGTCCAACCATAGACTACCTCATAATGTTTTGGACGTAGATAAATATCAAACTCATTCCATGCATTATACGTTCCTTGATTTAATTTCACAGTGGTTGAATCATCAAACTCAATGCCCAGTTCTGATATCACCCAGGGTGGTATAAAACGCCAGGCTTGCAGAACGCTGAGTGAATCATAGTGAGGAACTTTATCATCAAACAAATAGCGTATATAATTTAGAGAAAATAAAACTTCAGAAATCAAACTATCTGATGCACGTATCTTACCAGAATACCAAACAGCAATCGTGGCTGCCTCAGCAGAATCTTCATGTGAATAATGCAATTTAATATGGGTTGAACCCCTTGATGCAACATTTCTTGTCTTAATGGGATAGTCTGATGAGATATAGTCATTGCATGAAAATGAAAGGATTACAAAAACTATGATGAGAAAATATTTTTCCATTCTCATAATGGACCCCTTGATTTCAATAGGTAACTTAAATATAAAGGTGAATCGGTTGAGTGAACCACATACTCACCTTACCACCACCATTTTCTTTGTCTCAATAAACTCACCAGCCACAATCTTGTAAAAATACACTCCACTTGGCACTCCTTCAGCATTCCAGGCTACATTATAATCTCCAGGTTGTTTTCTTTCATTTACAAGAAGAGCAATTTCTTGACCAAGTACATCATAGATATTAAGAGTCACATCGGTTGCCTTTGGTACAGAGTAAGTGATTTGAGTTGAGGGATTGAAAGGGTTGGGGTAGTTTTGATTCAGAGAAAAAGTTAATGGTTGAACTAATTCACATCCTTCTACACCTGCGGAAGATAAGATTATTTTTCCGCACTGTTTAAGCCTCACCCAATATCCCAATCCTGGCTTGATTGTATCCGCAGTATCTTTAATACCTCCTGGGATATATCTGATAAAATCGGAAATGATGATTCCTGGTGGCTCACTCTGAATAGATTTTACAGGGACAGGCACTGATATTGAACCAATAAGTTGCCAGTTATAATCCAAATAAAAAGTATCTCGGTCAATAAAATCACCAGAAAGAATATATTCGCCAGGTTCATCAAACTCCATTAAAAATCCCTGCCCATAATAAACTGTAGTAGCAGTTTGCCAGCCATCATTATATGTGAATGCATCAGATGTAGGGTACCCGTACCGCCAGAAGATAGATATTGGCGTTCCTTCATTCTTTACAGGAATAGATAAGAGGTTCCATCCTGAATCTACATGCATCGTATAAGTATACTGGGTAAACGTGTCGTTTATGATTAGCAATAAACTGGCAAGAACAACTATATACTGTATCAAGTGCCTCAACTTCATACACCTCCAAGTGCCTGAAAGTTCTTTTATAAGATTGCCTCTTAAGATAAATCTATCAAGATTTTTACTTAATGTCAATTATGCTGGTAAAACAGGCTGGATTTGCACATTATTTAGATACTCCCATGATTTGCTCCCTTGTTTTTAAAATAAACTTGCAGAGATTAGTTCAGATTACTACCTTCTACCAATCCCAGCATTGGCAATCTCTCTACCGCATCCTTCTTCTTCTCATCCAATACCTGAGCATATACCAGTGTCGTTCCAATCTTCCTATGTCCCATCAACTTACTGATGGTTAAAATATCTATCCCATTAGTTGCTGCAATCGTTCCAAATGTATGTCTGGACCAATGGTAAGATATCCTCTTCTTTATCTCTGCATGGCTGCAGTCATTACCGGATTTTTCTTTGCATTTTACGATTTCCACTGGTACCAAGGAGAAACCCCTCCCCGATTAAACTTGTTTTAGAACACGGATGACAAGGATGAAACAGATTAATACAGATAAACAATCTGTGTTAATCCTGTGCTTTTTCTGCCTGTCCGCCGAAACGCAGTGTAGGCGGATGTCATCTGTGTTCGCTTTTAAGATCGTTCGTAAAAATCTTCCTTCTAATTTCCGGTTTCTTCCCAAAATTTAATAATAATCCGACCTCAATGTCGGTTGCTTTTAAATAATTGATCAACTGACACTCATGTTCCTCTACAAGTTGTTCCGCAGCTTTCAATTCCAGAATAATCTTGTTATCAACGATTATATCGGCATAAAAATCGCCAACTTCTTCATCTTTATAAAATACTTTGATCGATGGCTGATCCTCGACAGAAAGATCCTCACTCTTTAATTCGATCAGCATTGCACGGTGGTAAACTTTTTCAAGAAAACCATAACCCAACTGGTTATATACTTCGTAAAAACATTTTATTATGCGATCGGTTAAATCTTTGTAAAGTAATTCCATTGATACCTCCTTGATGAAACAGATTAACACAGATATTGTTTTAATATGACTTGATGCGATTGGTAGAAAGGATTAGCGAGGAATGGTTGTACAAATTTAACTATTTTGCAACCTAAAAGCGAACACGGATTACACAGATACAACAGATAAACACTGATAAGGAATCAGTGTAAATCTCGTGCTTTTTTTGCCTGTCCACCGAAATCCCGCAAGGCAGGATGGAGGCGGATGTCATCTGTTTACCCGTCGAAGTCTCAAAGAGACGTAGGCGGGTGTTCTCTTTTTACTAACATCCCCCCTCCAAATTGGAAATCCCACAAGATTCCGTTATCTTATATAGTATAGTAGCAGATGTATCCCACTATCCCCCATGTATATCAGATTTAAGGTAATAATCTCACTTGCTGTCCTTTTTCTCCTTCCATCCTGCCGTGACGAGGAGAAAGTCCTGGTTACTTCAAAGAATGAACTCTACGTTTTTCTCGATACGCTGGAAAAGCGCTATGAAAACGCATATTCATCGGTACAACGTGCACTCATGTATCAATCCGGTCTGACTGATTCGAGCGTAACAGACAGCGGCTGGTCCGAAGCGGCAAGATTATTTCTCGATACATCCGTCTACCACACCATAACGGAGTGGCACAATCGGTCGGGTTCACTTGCAGATGAGGAGCTGGAACGCCGGCTCGAGTTGTGGTATCGTGTTTGTTTGGGAGGTAAGATATTCTTCGATCCCGAGATCAATTCTCTACGGTATAAACTTTACAAGAGTTATAACGAAAATCTGAGCAAGGGGCGACTCCCTTTACCATCCCTGCTTTCGGCCCGCTTACGGAAGGAGAAGAGTCCGATACGGCGAAAAGAGATTTACAACCGCTTTTATCTTCAACAAGCGAATCTCATCCCCGATTACATTCATCTTGTGAAACTTCATAATGAGAAAGTGAGAGAGTTAGGATTCCCGAATTACTATTCCTTTATGTTATACCTTGAAGCGATCGATGAGCTGTGGCTTTTACAGACAATAAAGAATCTGGAAAAGCATTCACGTGCAACTTATTATGCGATGCTTGATATTGTAAAAAAGAAATACCGGACGGCCAAACCGGCACCTTGGGATATTGATGCTATATACGGCATACCACCGGAACTCTCTCATAGGTACTTCCCTGCGGATTCACTCCTCGCAAATCTCAGGCAGTTTACAGCCAGCATCGGTGCGCCTATCGATTCTCTTCCCATACACCTCATCGATAAGAGAGGATCTGCAACAAGCAGGTGTTTTGTCATTTCCACACCAGACGATATTCGCCTCGTTGTAGGAAACAGGAGCGGTATGGAAGCATATCGGGAATGCCTGCACGCATTTGGCGAGGCTTTTCGCGCCGTGACGATCGAGGCACAATATCCGATTCTAAAAGGATATCTTTTCATTCCGGGCGCCGTATCCGCTTCTTTTCATGACGGAGTAACGCGGACCTTCCAGGAGTTCCTTGACGATTCACTCCGGCTCGCTGACATCCACGGCATCAGAGAAAAGGATCTTCAGGATTACATCAGCAGGCGATCGATGGCAGACCTGTATAACATTCGCTCGCTCATACGGGAATTTTTTATGGAATATGAGTTATACAAAGATCCTGATCAGAATTTAGACACTCTCGCATCGGTTACGTACAGAGAGTATCTGTCAGATTCATCACTCGGGAATGTACAGCTCCGTTTTACACCTTCACTTCAGCATATCAATTTCAAAGGCAGTTTTCACACAGCCATCCTCCGCGATGTGATTGCGGCGCAGTTGTATGAAGCGCTCATGAATAAATTTGGAGCCGACAGCGCTTACATGCCGGAAGTGGCTGCATGGCTGATCAATACTCTCCACCGCGGCGGAGAGTTGCAGGAATGGGACGAGCGCATAAAGGTCGCTACGGGAAAGTCGGTGGAACCGGGAGCATTTTTGCGAAAACTTCGGATTGAGCATACTAACATCCTCAAACAATAAGGAATCATCTCACATGAAAGTTATAATCGCTGGTCTGACCATTTTACTGCTGTGCTGCTTTTCTCCCATGAGCGCACAAGAGGATATCATCAACTTTTATCCTGTCGCAGATACTCTCTGTCTCTACCCGGAGATACAACAGCCGATCGACACCATCTGTCAGAAGCAAATACCCCAGTACACAACGAAAAAAGTAGGCAAAAAATTCGTCAAAGACACGACAAAGTTCTATGTTTCATTTCTGGGTTACAAGGGACAGAAGAAAGTTTTCATAGCAGCTTTAACAACGAAACCGATAGAAAATCCAAACTCCGATATCATGAGGATAGTTGATTTCGACGGCACATCTCCAAAACTTGGGAGGGTAACAACATGGGGATATGTTTTCGACCGGAACAACGACGGAAAAATTGATTATATGGCGCTCGTCGATGGCGCGGCCGCGTTTAAAGACGACGGGATTCCGCTCGATTTCCCCGTGAGGGGTCAGAACCTCACTCTGCCGCAGCTTGAAATTTACATGAGTCACTGTAAAATAATCTTCAATCACTGGGCTGATGACAACTTCGACGGAAAAATAGATGCCGTCGTTCACACCGACATGGATCCCGTCCGGGATTGGGTTGAGCGGAGATTGGTGATACGCAGTACAAAATTCGACGGCACTTTTGATAACGTATGGTCATTCCAGAAATATATCACAGAAGATCGCGGAACCGTTGAATACTCCAAAACCGCCGTTCCTTACCGTCCTCTCGGAAAACTCTCCGGTGAGATTACACAAGCCACGATGGATGAAAAAACCGCCATTCTCAGTATATTGAACAGCGCTGCATTGAAGTGCGATCTGGGAGAGGATGTTAACAAGTATTGAAAACGGGGATCAGCTATTATTAGTTTGCTTGTAATCCCCGTCGAGATGAAAAGAAAATTAGACGCCCAAGTCAAGAAAAAAATTATTAGGGAGCCTGGTCCATTTTATGAAGAAGTTTCCCTCACTGTGAGCACAGAATATTAAAAAATTCGTACGCGGATGCCGGCACTTATAGGGAAATACTGTCGCGGCTTCTCATGAATTCCGATAACCGATTGTCCCTGAATGTACGCCGTGAAATTCTCGCTAATCGGTACCTCAATCCCAACCGCTATGTTCCATCCTATCATGTGACTATACCCACCGTCACCCAACGTATCCGATTTAAAGGAGTCAGATGAAAAAAACATATATCCCATCCCGAAACTGAAATAGGGAGCAATCGGATCCAATATCGATGTGAATGCACCTTTGAAATTGATCATTGCGGTGAAGCTTTTCGCATCGACATCCGCTTCCGCTTTGAACTTATTATAATCTAAATTAAGAGATATTGCGGTATACCCAAGTTCACCCGGTGGAAATATAATGTTGTATCCGATTCCGCCGCTCCATCCGGTTTTTAAAGTATCTCTGAGCCCGCCCGGCATATATGGAAATGACAATCCACCCTGCACCGTTACTTCATGTTTTGATTGTGCCCCTACCTCTGCAGATTGAGTACTATCAACCTGCGATAGGGAGAGCGACGAGACAGCGAGAATGATGACGAATAACGATAACGAACGTTTCATATTATTTGCCTCACAATAATTTTTTTAAGTACCAAGATTTGGGTGGATATACAATGGTATGATTATACAAAGATTTTTCTGCAAATTCAAGGGCAAAGCAAAAAAAGAGAACACGGATAACACAGAAAAGGCACAAGATTTACACAGATAGCATATCTGTGTTTATCTGTTTGATCCGTGTCATCCGTGTTCCATTAGCTAAGAGTTAATGCAGACACATCAGCTTAAATATCTCTAAATTATGCAGATTTTCCAGCAACATTTATTACACAGATGTTACATTGACTTTTCAATGAGATTATTATTACATTTCTGACAGCTTTTCAAAAATAGGCTTTTCTGTGAATATATAAAAGCCAATCCTCCGGTAATGAGGGAATACTGATTAGGATATGAAATACTTTGCCTATATTATTCTGTTTTTTTTGATAGTTGCATATCTATCTAGTTGTGTTGGCATACATGAATCATCTTCAAAACAATCAGCGATACCAGACACAACCAAAGCCGATTCATTAAGTACTATTAAGGATAAAGAGAAGGAAATAGGTGCTGTTACTATTATGTTTTTATTTATGGTATTGGTAATAATAAAAATCCAATTATATCATTAAAAAGAAAATATTTTCTGATTAGAGAATCATGTCAAGGGAATTGGTATAAAAACAGGTTTTGGAGTAACATTCATGATAAAATCATCATTTCTATTAATTATTTTCCTATCAATTTTACTATATTCATGTTCCCAAGAGCAAGATGTGACCATGCAACCGCCTGCCATAGATTTCTCAACTCCAGAGAATTTAATAAAGTCAATATGGGAATATCAAAGATGGGATTACACTGCATCCAATGAATATAGTTGTAAATGGTTAGCTAAGAATACAGTTCCTCAAGAAAAAAAACGCATAGAGAACCTAAAAAAATATTTCAAAAAAGGTTTTGAAGGAATTATTATTGGTAAAGTTGAATTTGTAAATAATACAAGGGCTATTGTGTTTACCATTGATTCATTAAATGAATATATTTTGCCTAATGAAAAATTAATATCAAGCAAAGTAAAATATATATTAACCAAAGAAGCTGGGAAATGGTTGGTAGAGGATATTATGACTCCATGTATGTATTGCAATGGAACTGGAAGGGTAATTGATTATGATACATGGGATAGACAAAAGCGTAAAGGAACGGCACCAATAAAAATATGTATGGTTTGTGATAGTGCTTGTTGGAGAAGTAATTACTTTGATAAACTTAATAATGAATAGAGTCTTGTATTTGGAGTTACTTGCCAATAAAGAATCATATACCCCATAATGCATTGATTACACTCCTGCTAATAACTGTGTTTCTTCTGTCTGGTTGCACAGATGATAATAAGCCAAAAGTAAAGGTTGTTTCATATGAAGAACTTAATAATAGGACTCAAATACAAAAGGAATTTTTAGGTATTAAGTGGGGAGCTTCAAAAGATGAAGTTATTAGGAAAATGAAAGAAAGAGGGTTTAATAATTATGAAGACCTGAAACAGATGAATATAGTTAGGTTTGATAAAGGTATATATATAAATCACCCTGTAAATAATTGGATGTTTTACTTTAACAGTAATAGATTTTATTGTGTATCTATATCTTTTTTTACTCTATATGATACAGTTTATTATGACAAAGTTATTGATGATATATTAAACGCATTTGGAAGACCAACAAGTCACAAAGAAAGTCCTGAAGAGTTTGAAAACAAATATGATTTAAATCCCATAGTTATTAATTTTTCAAAAACTGTAAGCAGCGGGATGTTTATGACCATAACTAATAATGAAATAATGAAACTTGAATAATAATTATAATTTACATTTCACATACTAATCTCCAACCACCCTGCTAACTATTTTCCAGTTTATTACAGTCCATTAACTTAGAATACCTACCTTTTTTTAATATTCAAGTCAGTTGTTTAATTTTATTTTGGGGATACTCACGATTATCTTTAAACCGTTAAAACGGTTAAGCAAAGTTTACGGCTCTCATTAGCCCCCGGCTTAAGCCGGGGGCTATGGATAACTTTCTACTAAGGGTAACTTCGGTTTGACAAAGATGACCTTCTCCCGCTCTAAAGTGACCGCTCCGCGGGCAATACCTTTCGGTTTACGAACGTATTTCCGCTCACAGTAAGCGACGGGAACCGTAGACGCGTTCCGCATTTTACTGTAATAAGCCGCGATGCCCGCCGCCTGATACACAATCTCTCTGGGTACATTCTCTCCTTTTTTCATCTTAAGTACTGTATGCGAGCCGCTCGCGCCGCGGACATGAAACCAGAGATCGTGCGGCGCTGCGTGTTTCATCGTCAGGAGATCATTACTGGCGCTGCTCTTACCAACCCACACTTCGTAACCGTGCTCAAGTGAAAATACCCGGAATGGAAGCGGGCTTTTCTCCTTCCCCTTCTGGTCGAGATTCAGCATGCGCAGGGCATCCTTATGTTCTTCGAGAATACTTTTTACCCCGGTAAATGTCTCAGATTCGAGTACGGATTTCTCAAGCTCCTTCAGTATCGCCAGCCTTTGCGCTAACTGCCGGGATCGGCGCTCTGTTTCCTCACGTTCCTTGGTTATCTTTCTGGCTCTCTGAAAATATTTCTCGGCATTTTGAACCGGCGCCAGCGCCGGATCGAGTGGTATGATAACCGTATCGGTTGGTTTATGTAAATCCGGAACTTCAACCGATTTCATTCCTTTAGTTATGCGGTCGAGATGCGACAGGATGAGTTGACCATAGTACTCCAATGCCGCAGGATCTGTCGGCTTTTGGTTTTTTATCGAGCCAAGAGCTTTCTCAATCTTCCCAATTTCGATTCCCACTTTTTTCATCACTGGCTGTTTTTCTGTCTGTCCTCTACGCGAACGGAAACGACCGACAAGAATCTCTTCAACCGCTTCATTGATTGTATGAAACTTTTTCTTCTCGTAATGTTCCATAGTTTTTAGTTTAATTACAGAAAGCTGAGCAACTCCGCTTTCACTGATGTAAACAATTGGCGCCGGATTCCGCAACTCAACGCTCATTGCTCCAAGCTCAATGCTCAACGCTCTATGCTCTATGCTCTCCGCTCTCTGCTCTTCTTCCTCAACTTTCAAATCCTCCAACATACCTGCCCTATACATCAGTTCCTTCACATACACAGGCCCAAACTGCGGAAAGAGTTCTTTCAGCGCTCGCGACAGATTTTGTCCCGTATGCTGGCGGAGAGCCTCGGTAAATGCAGATTCATCGTCAAATATCTTTTCATCGCATCGCCGTTCAACAGCAGCAAGGAGTGTACCTGTAAGCTCTCTGTTCCTTTTAAAACTCTCAACGATCCGGTCTGTATCGTCGACGAGTAAGATATTGCTCTCGGCTGTATTATAAAGCCGGATAATGATTCTCAATCCACCCGATACCGATACGGTCAGCGTACGGTCGCACGGGTGAATTGCGATTCCTTCTATACGTGAGTTGTTAAGATTATCAAACAGGGACACTGAATTTTTTCTGGCGCGTGTAACGGCTCGCCGCAGAAGAATATAATTAAAGCCGGGTGAGACAGAAATGCAAAGTGACATCTCTTCTTCCGGTACATTGCTAGAGATGTGATTTGTTATTACAACCACCAGCTCGTTTTTTTGCTGGGAGTATAATTCCGTGATTGTAAAACCCCGAAGCGCGGCATCGAATTCTTTTACAAGCGCATTCAGGACGTAGTACTGTACCAACATTTTATTTTTCTCTCACCGATTTTCAACATAAATATAGACAAAAGGGCCTCTTTGTCAAAGGCAAGAAAGGATTTGTCTCTATTATTGTGGAAAAGCTGTGGAAATGTTTTCCTTGACGAAGGGGGGAATATTTTGTACCTTACAAGGGGAATTTTGTCCAAAAGTGAGCAATCCATCATGATTTTAAGTATGACAGGTTTCGGGCGGGGTGAAGCCGCAAAAAACGGTACAACCGCCACAGCGGAAGTAAGAAGCGTAAACAGTCGGTACCTTGAGGTGACGACACGTCTTCCGCGTACAATAGCACTGCGCGAGAACGAAGTTAAAGAGGTTATCAGGACAAAGTTTATTCGCGGAAAGATCAACGTTGCGCTCTCGATTGTATCCGAGAACGGCGGCGAAGCGCCTCTCAGAGTGAATAAAGGCGCGGCGAAACTGTACTATTCCCTGCTCAACGATCTTCGGAAGGCAGTAAAAATTCAGGAGAAGGTTTCTCTCACTCATCTCTTACAGTTTCCGGATGTTCTTGAGGTCAACGGATTCAATAAAGGCGACGAGGGCGACTGGAAACTGGTAAAAAAATCACTCACTATTGCTCTTGATGAAGCTTTTAAAATGCGCGAGCGTGAAGGAGGCGAACTGTCGAAGGACCTAAAGCAGAGAATTAATGCCATCGAATCAAGAATCACACAGATCGAGCGCCTTGCCGGAGAGCGTGTCCCTGAAGCCCGATCGCGCCTTGAAGAGAGACTCCACGAATTGCTGTCCGACCCGTCCATCATCGATGAGAAGCGTTTGGAACTGGAAATTGCCCTTATGGTAGATAAACTCGATGTAACGGAGGAGTGCGTTCGTTTCCGGAGTCATAATAAATTCTTTCTCAGCGCTCTTAACGATTCAGATTCGCCCGGCAGGAAATTAAATTTTCTTACGCAGGAAATGAACCGCGAAGCAAACACTATGGGTGCGAAAGCAAACGATGCGGCAATGTCGCACCTGGTTGTTGAGATCAAAGAAGAGCTGGAAAAAATACGCGAACAACTGCAGAATATCGAGTAGCCGCATGATGTGTGCTTTGCAGAACCTCGTGTGGTTGTAGCAGACACTTCCGCATCGAGTAAGCGGTAGATTTTTAAAGAGATAATCCTATGTCATCACCGAAGTTATTCGTCGTTTCCGGACCGAGCGGATGCGGGAAGACGACGATCGCCGGGGAAATCCTGCGACGGCATCCCGATATGAAATTTTCCGTCTCGGCAACAACCCGTCCGAGACGTCAGGGTGAAGTTAATGGGAAAGATTACCTGTTCATCACAAAAAAAGAGTTCGAAGAGAAGATTCACCGTGGTGGACTCGTTGAATGGGAAAATATTTACGGCGAATACTACGGAACATTAAAGAGTGAAGTCGACAGAGCCGCAAAGAGCGGGCACCCGATCATCTTCGACGTAGATGTAAAGGGCGCTCTTTCTATCAAGTCGCGGTATAGCGACCAGGCGGTGATCATCTTCATCAAACCGCCGAGCATTGAAGCGCTCCTCGATCGTCTGCGCAACCGCCGTACGGAAACACCTTCGGAATTAGCCAGACGGAGTGAGCGTTTTAAGATGGAGCTTGAACGATCGAAAGATTTTGATTACTGTGTTGTCAACCACATACTCGAAACCGCAATTACCGACGTTGACAACATCATACGTAAGAACTTATAACCTAAAAATCGAAAATACATACACAAATAATCATTCACAGAGGTAAGCTGTATGCCCATCAAACCATTGGACATCGAAAAATTAAGCAACAAAGCGGACAACATCTACGAAGCAATCGTTATCCTCTTAAAAAGAGCCCGGCAGATCAATGAGGAGATGAAGATCGAATTTAACCAGCGAATCGAAATGCTCCAGACAAGAATTTTTGAACCGGAGGAGGAAACCGAACAGCCTCAGACCAATCCTGATCAGATTCTCGTTGCGCAGGATTTTGAGAAGCGTCTGAAGCCGACAGAGGTTGCGATAAACGAAATTATGAATGATCAACTCACCTACCGGTACAAAGAGGATGAAACCGTTATTCAAAAAGAAGAGTGACTCCCGGTCCCGCTACGATGAAAGGTAAGAAAATCCTCATCGGAATCACCGGGGGCATCGCAGCATATAAGGTGCCTCAGCTTGTGCGTGATTTACGGAGAAGCGGCGCAGAAGTTCGCATTATCATGACCGAATCAGCGAAGGAGTTTGTAACTCCCCTTACACTCTCCACCGTGAGCGGCAACGAAGTTGTTGTGGGAACATTCCCTGATTCCGATGGAGCTGTCCTTCGCGCAGGCACATGGCACATCGATCTCGCACAGGAGATGGATTGCATGCTGATTGCACCCGCGACTGCAAACACAATGGCGAAGATCGCCGGCGGACTTGCCGATAATGCCGTAACAACTCTTGCACTTGCCATGAGAGGTCCGGTCATTCTTGCACCATCCATGGATTCCGATATGCTCCTCAGGGATGTAACTCAGGAGAACATGCGGCTTCTCCGCGAGCGCGGCTACATCCTTCTGCCCCCGGCGGAAGGAGAACTCGCAAGCGGCCTGAAAGGACCCGGTCGGCTTCCCGACCTTCCGGTGATTCAGAAAGCGGTTGAGGATGTACTGCATCAAACCTCGCATGATCTGAAGGGGAAGAAAGTACTCGTCACTGCGGGGCCGACGCATGAAGCAATCGATCCTGTCCGCTTCATTGGCAACCGTTCGACAGGTACTATGGGATTTGCGTTAGCTAATGCAGCGGCACAGCGAGGCGCAGACGTAACCCTGATTACGGGGCCAGTGTCCCATACTTCGCCACGCAACGTGAAACGCATCGACGTAGAGACTGCTCACCAGATGCATCGTGCAGTTAAGAAGTTTCACAGGACTTCTGACGTTATTATCATGGCGGCTGCTGTTGCGGATTTCAGCCCCGTCAGTGTACTGAAGCAAAAGATTAAAAAGGAAACGGTAGAGGGCGACACACTTGTTCTGCGACTGAAAAAAAATGCTGATATTCTATCAGACATTGGCGCACGAAAAGGAAAATCTATTCTCGTCGGATTTGCACTGGAAACAGAACACGGCATAGCCAATGCAAAAAAGAAATTAAAGGGAAAGAATCTCGACCTTGTCGTGCTGAATAATCCTCTCCAGGAAGGAGCGGGCTTCGGCACGGAAACGAACATCGTAACCATCATCGGTCGTTCAGGAAGAGTCGAACGGTTAAAGAAAATGTCAAAATTCGACACTGCACACGAAATACTCAACCGGGTTGTAAAACTACTCTAGTGCAGATGGCAGGTGAATTCCAGGGATTTAACAAAATTTCTCGATAACGCCAGGCGATATCTCATGCAGCAAGACGATCTTTTCGGAAAAACTGTTTACGCGGAGGGAAAGCCGCAAAAAAAATCTCCCCCGCCGAAACCTTCCGGTATCTACCCTGACGAACCGTGGGCTGGTACTGCTTCCCTCGCAGACCTGGAGGGTGAAATTCACACATGTTTAAAGTGTCCGCTCGGGCAGACACGAACAAATTTTGTTTTCGGAGTCGGCAATCCGAAAGCTGATGTCATGTTCATCGGCGAAGCTCCGGGCGCGGATGAAGATGCGCAGGGTGAACCGTTTGTCGGCAGAGCGGGACAGCTCCTCAACAAAATCCTCACAGCGATAAATCTTAAACGAGAGGAGGTATACATATGCAACATTCTCAAGTGCAGGCCTCCGAGCAACCGTGATCCGGAAACAGGCGAAATGGAGACCTGCTTCCCCTACCTGTTCAAACAAATTGAGATCATAAGACCCAAGTTCATAATCTGCCTTGGCAGAATTGCAGGACAATGGCTTCTGCAGACAAACGAGAATCTAACTGCGCTCCGCGGAAAGATACATGACTTCAACGGATACCGGCTTATCGTCACATATCATCCTGCCGCTCTGCTCAGGAATCCCAACTGGAAACATCCTGCATGGGAAGACATGAAAATGTTCAAAAAAGCATACGATGAATTGAAAGCATAGTGGTATGGCTAGATCAAAAAGAAATAATACCTATGTCCCGCCCGCCGATTCCCATTCACAGGCGGGTCGTGTTCCTCCTCAGGCAGTTGATGTAGAAAAGGCAGTTCTCGGCGCGATGCTTCTGGAGAAAGAAGCGGTACCGAAGGTATTGGAACTGCTCGATTCGGATAGTTTTTACAATCCAACACACCAGAAAATTTACCGTGCAATGATGTCGCTCTTTGAAAAGGGCGATCCGATCGATGCCGTGACGGTCATTGAAGAGCTCCGGCGGCGCGGCGATCTGAACCCTACGGAGGATCCTCTTCTGATTACCGAGCTGACTTCCAACACAACGACATCAGCCAACGTTGAATACCACTCGCACATCGTGCTCGAAAAGACACTTATGCGGAATCTAATCAGCGCTTCTACTGAAGTCGCTACCAGAGCTTACAGTGAAACCGAGGATGCACTTGACTTACTCGATGAAGCGGAGTCAAAAATATTTCAGATTTCCGAACGGCGCATGAAGCGGTCTTTCACTCCGATCAACAAAGCGCTTCACGAGACGTTCGAAATGCTGCAGGATATTCACGGCAAGCACAGCGGTGTGACGGGTATTCCGAGCGGTTTTTCCACACTTGACGAGAAGACCGGCGGTTTCCAGAAATCAGATCTCGTCATAATCGCAGGAAGGCCAAGTCAGGGAAAGACAGCATTTGCCCTTTCGGTTGCCAGAAATGCGGCTCTCCACAAAGAACGGCCTACGCCCGTTGCGGTTTTCAGCCTCGAGATGTCGGAACAACAACTGATCATCCGAATGCTCGCATCGGAAGCGCGGGTGAATGCGCACGATTTGAGAACCGGCCGTCTTCATGAAGATAAATGGAAAAATCTGAGTCGTAATGTTGGCAGGCTTGCCGAAGCTAAAATTTTCATCGACGACTCGCCAACCCTCAGCATACTGGAAGTTCGGGCGAAGGCGCGGCGACTGAAAGCCGAACACAACATCGGTCTCATCATCATCGATTATCTCCAGCTTGTCCAGGGTCCCAAAAATCCCGAGTCCCGCGAACGCGAGATCTCAATGATTTCCCGATCGCTTAAAGCTCTTGCAAAGGAAATCAACATCCCCGTAATGGCGTTATCTCAGCTAAACCGCGCAGTTGAGTCGCGTGGGGATAAGCGGCCCATGCTTTCCGACCTCCGTGAAAGCGGCGCCATTGAACAGGATGCCGACCTTGTTATCTTCATTCACCGACCTGAGACATACGACAT
>Ga0315277_10005496_pt1 | contig 16680 bp, 17 predicted proteins | sample YL17G05_15_MG_FD_203695 | JGI IMG/M metagenome (GOLD analysis project Ga0315277, IMG submission 203695) | Sediment microbial communities from Yellowstone Lake, YNP, Wyoming, USA - YL17G05_15 | ecosystem: Environmental > Aquatic > Freshwater > Lake > Sediment | place: USA: Wyoming | collected... | reverse complement strand
TGATCAGTTTTCACAGGCCTGAAAGGCTGGTTCCTGGGGGCCCTGTTCTGAGCGGCCAAACACTATATCAGGCATGTCAAGTCCGCGGAAGATTGATCCATATCGAGCAATCCTAAAATCCGCAAAATAGGCCTCGGCGGGGCCTCGGCGATGATGTTGAGGCCCCTTTTGACCGGCGAGTGTTTAAAAAAGTACGGATTCGGATGATCGATGACAATTTTCCCATGACTGGGGGCCGAGGCAATCCGAGATCTTTCGGATCGCTTCCGGAAGGTGAGTCGCGGCGGAGGCCTACACGACAGCACGCCGCACAAAGCGAGCCACCAGGAACCCAGAGTCGCACTTCCCGCGCAGCCGCACTAGTCATCCAGCACAAAGGTGACGGCTAGGTTCACCTGATACTCGACAATCTTCTTGCCATCCAGGCGCACGTGCTGCTCCTTCACCCATGCGCTGCGAACATTGCGTAGCGTCTTGATCGCCCGGGCCAGACCCTGCTCGATGGCGTCCTCAAAGCTCACGGTGGAAGTGGCGCTGATTTCCTCGACTTTTGCAACTGCCATGAACGTCCTCCTGGTATTTGCCTTTCCGCTGAATGCCGGCGGGAACGGACTCCCCGGGCCCACCAACCGTCGCCTGCACCCCGCACTGTACGGAGTGCTGCGCTGCGGCCCCGGCCCACCATCACCCACTATAAAGCCACTGCAAAAGGGTGTCTGTGTAATATTGCTCAAGGGTATGTTCGATACTGCTCACAACGCGATATTGTGCTGTGTCTCGGTTACTTTGTGTCTTTCAATTCGCATTCCCCCAGTACTCGCGCGGTGTTCAGCTTCTGGCGGGATGCCGGGGGGCACGAGGTCGATTTTGTGGTCAAAACCGGGCGCGAGAAGATCACGCTGTCGCTTGTGGCATTAGCGACGTTTTCCACCTCCGCCGCCACCACGGGAGCCGCCGCCGCTGGATCCGCGTCCACTGCTAAAGCTGCCGCCACTGCTGAAGCGTGGCGCAGACATCTGTGGCGCGGACCGGTTCTGCTGCGGAGTCTGATACCTCTGCTGCGGTGCGGGTTGTACCCGCTGCGGGGTCTGATACCTCTGCTGCGACTGACTTTGCAAGCGCTGAGGTTGAGGCGCCATGTTACGGGATCCTTGATCCCCAATGCGCCCCGCGGAGCGGTTTGCGAAGGGCGCTGCGGCGGACCTTGATCCTGTTTCTGCCCGGAACGAATTCCGAGAGGCCATCGAAGGTCCCTGGAACCGCGCGGCTACCTGCTGGTTCCGGTATGGAATGCCAAGGCGATGAACCGGATTATGCGTCCAGATCGTTCTTCCAGTAAAACCGATCCCGAAGTTGTGGCGGAATCCAAAGCGAGGGAAGAAGGAACTATTGATGAACACCGTGCGGCCAAACCAGTTCGGGCCCCAGCCCCAACCGTCCCAACCTCCCCAGCCGCCGAAACAGAAGCTGAGGTTGAAGCCGCGCCCGAAGCCGAATCCGAATCCAGAGTAATAGAGCGGGGGATAATAGCCGTAAACAGGAGGTCCCCAAACGTAGATGGGATCATAGGAAGGCACATAGATTATCTGCGGGTTGGCCGGCTCAATGACGATGATCTGCTGCCCTCCTTGAACCTCAGTCGTGACCGTCTGCTGCGGCGTGGAGGCGAGAACGCCCTTGTTTTGCGCCCGGGCGCGCATCTGCTGGACCGCGTTCATCACAATGGATCATGTTTCAACTGAAATGGATTAATCTTCGCCCTTTCGTGCATCCAGAAGTCCCGCCTCCATTCTGCCGGGGTAGCTCTGGTCGAAGATCCGGAGGACGGGGTCAGACAGAATTCGTTCTTTTGTTATGGTTTGAGGCGCTTGGTTTATCGTGGGCACAGTCGACTCTGATTCGATCCCGATTGCGATTGCGACCTCGATACCGGTACCGACCCCGAGAGTTGGTCTGATTCGCCCCGCTGTGCAGGACAGGCCAAAGCCATGACTTCCAGGCGTGGTCGATTACTGACGGGGGTGAGCAATATTGACCACATGTGTGAGCCGTACTGAACTGACACATGGATTGCCGACGGGTATAAAGGGTGTGACTCTACCTGCCAACCATAATCTTGTGGGAAGCGGGTGCCGGAGAGGGGGATGAGTATGATCTGGACAATTTTTGTGGTTCTGTTTGCTTTGTGGCTATTGGGACTTGTCACTTCTTACACCATGGGTGGATTCATCCACATCCTGCTGGTGGTGGCTGTCGTCATGGTCTTGATTCGGTTGCTGCAAGGCCGCAGAGGGATCGCCTGATAACGGAGATAAAACAAATGAAACCGATCATTTTGATTGGAATTGTATTGGTGGTGCTGGGTGCGCTGGCCCTCGCCTATCAGGGCATCAACTACACTCGCGCAGAAAAGGTGCTTGACCTGGGACCGTTTCATGCCACTAAAGAAACGCAGAATCGGATTCCCCTTCCTCCAATACTCGGAGGAATGGCACTGATTGGCGGGATTGTGTTGCTGGTAGCCGGCGCGAGGCGAAAAGGCTAGGAATCCGGATGAATGATGGTGATGGCCCAGCCTTATAGCGCAATTGCGCATTTGTATCGTGAAGGACAACGCCACCGCCTCCATGGTAAATGAGGATGCCGCCCGTGAATGCAAAGCCGGTCTCACTCTTCGTCGTCGTCGCCGCGCTGTTCTGGTCGTGTGCCGCTGGAGCTGCGCCGATTCGTGTCCGGCTGATCGAGGGGAACTTTCGCGGTTTCCTCGTGCTCCGAGCGCTGGACGGGGCAGCGATCGCCTACGGCGAGGTGAGCCAGAAACCCACGGGCAATCTGATCGAGTGTCGCACAATCCTGAGATTCAAGGATGGTTCGCTGTACGATGAATCGGCGACATTCTCGCAGAAGGGCGTTTTCAGGCTTGAGGGCTACCGTCTCGTGCAGCACGGCTCATCGTTCCCGACATTGGAGGTATCGTTCGATCGCAAGAGCGGGCAATACAAGGCGCGAAGTCAGGCGGAGAAGGACGGCAAAGAAAAGACGGCCGGCGGAAAGTTCGTGATGCCGGACGATCTGTACAACGGCATGGCGCTGATGCTGTTGAAGAACCTTCCAGGGGGCGCCGGTGCTACGGTGCACATGGCCGTCTTCACGCCGGAGCCGCGCGTGATCGAAATGGAGTGGAGTTGGGAGGGAGAGGATCAGGTGCTGCTGGGCGGCAGAGCCATGAAGACCATGCGCTCGCTGGTGAAGCTGAAGATCGGCGGACTCACCGGCGTGATCGCCTCGTTGATCGGAAAAAGCCCGCCTGACCTGCGTTACTGGCTCGTCGCAGGGGACGTTCCTGCATTCGTGAGATTCGAAGGGGCCATGTTCTTGAATGGACCGGTATGGCGGCTCGAGATGACCACGGTGGAGTGGCCCAGGTAAGTTACCGTGCCGGCGGCCGCTGATGGCGTGAAAAGATGCGTGGAATATTTGGCCGGCCAAACCGGATATCGCAACAGGAGGGATAATCCATGATACGAGGCATGGCATTGATCGCATTGAGTGGCATACTGGCTCTTTCTTCGTGCGCGAAGCAGCAGACCGAGGCCCCCGGCGCGAGCGTCGAGACGCCCGCAGCAACCCAATCCGCTGGTGCGCCACATGTTGTCGTCCATTTGGTGGACGGAAGCAAGCTGCCCGGTACGATTGTGGCAAGTTCGCAGACCGAAATGGTCGTGGCCGGCGACGACGGCATTGAAAGTAAGATACCCATGGCTCAGATCCAGTCGGTGGAATACGGCGAGGCTAAGCCCGTCCAGCCGGCCCGGCAGGCGTCCCGTGAACCTGCACCGTCGAAGATGCCCCAACAGCAAACAGCTCAGCAGACGGTGCAGCCTCCGGCACTGACACCGACCCCACCCCCAGCGGTCACCACCAGGACCTACGAGTTGCCGGTGGGTAGCGAGGTCTCGGTGCGGACCAATGAAGCGATCGACTCGGCGATCGCAGTAGAAGGACAGACCTTTGACGCTCGGGTTACGCGCGACGCAAAAGACGCCGACGGCAATGTCGTGATTCCGCGCGGATCCACAGCCCGTCTCGTCATCAAGTCTGCATCGAAGGGCGGCCGCTTCCGCGGCGCTTCCGATCTGGTGCTCGATTTGCAGTCCGTGACCATCAACGGGAAGCAGTATACGATCGACGTCGCCGACATCAGCCAGAAAGGGAAATCCGGGGTGGGCGCTAACAAGCGCACTGCGGAGTACGCCGGCGGCGGCGCGGCGCTCGGCGCCATCATCGGCGCCATCGCCGGCGGAGGAAAGGGCGCAGCAATCGGCGCAGGCGCAGGCGCTGGAGCCGGCGTACTCACACAGGTTTTGACGAAAGGCGGCGCCATCAAGGTGCCGGTGGAGTCGGTGCTCACCTTCAAACTCGACAAAGCGCTCAAAGTTCTCGCGGCGGAGTATGGTCAAGACCAGGGGGGCCGGCCAGCAGGTGATCGGGAGAAAAGTCATGTGCCACACGCAGAGCGTGTGGCATGAGGAAGCCCCCAAGATGGGGACCTACGTGCACGTCCCATGCCAATACCTATGCTGTCATCAGGCTGCGGCGGCCGGGACCTACTTGCGCAGCCGGACCAAGGAATGCCGAGGATAAAAAACTGCCGCATGCCTTCCAATCATAGGAAGTAAGCCTGCCATACCCCAAGCCCCGGCACTATCCGCGAGGTACCATGCCAAATCTACCCAGGAAACCACGCAAATCCTTATTGACATGTTTAGCCATCCGCCGGTCATAGGCTCCGTGCAATCTTGGCCAAATGCGTGAGCAATATTGAACAGACGCAGGAATAATCCCATGAGTAAAATGGTCGCAGTGGTGCCAGTGGGATGAACGAAATGAATAGAAGGCTGCACCGACATGAGCGCGAGGGGTCAACAGGAGGAGTTATGAGCGCATGCAGTTTTGACCGGCTGCTGCAACTCGTCAACAAGCAGTTGGATCTGGATGGGCAACTGGAGGTCTACGGTCATAACGACGATGAGCAATTTTGATCATACATGTGAGCAATACTGAACTGACACGCGAATGTTTCAAATGTATAAAGAGTACATTTGGAGTTGTCTGCCGGAACCTGTTCGGAGGTGGAAGGTCTGCCCGCCCAAGTGGCAGCCACTTCTTCTCTCCACATTCTGGAAAACCATGAAACCCACACCACATGAGGTGCAAGAAGTCATCTATCGCGGCGTCTGGCGGGGTGTTGGGAAGTTATACGACGTCAAGGTTGAGAGCGGATTCACGACTATCATCGTCAAGCCCGGCGACAACGCCAAACAGAGATCAATAACGACTCAAGAAAAGTTTGCCCGCCGGGAATGTAACCGTTTAGCCCCTTAAAAAGCAGCCACGGATTCCACGGATTTCACCAATTCATATGCATGCCTGCGCACATCGGGGCGCACCAAATGATGCCTTCGTCCATGCCTGCATCCTGGAGGCTGCAAGAAACACCGCCTCTTGGTAGTGCCAACATAAAATCCGTGGCCGCTTTTTGCTTTTAAAGGACATCTCGACTACCACAGGGCTAAACAGATACCCAGGCTGGTACCGTCAAGCGAGACAACCCGGACAACAAGCCCTGGGTGTCTCGTTTATAAGCCGGACAATTTAGCGGCTCATACGCCTTCGGTTATTTGGGCCTTGATGTCGGGGCCGCTTGCTTTGATGGCAACTTTCACGGCATCTTCCATCGGATCTTTGAAGGGCACCTCGATTCGGAGCAGGCCGTGCTCGTAGGACGCTTCGGCTTTGACAGGTTTCACCGGCCAACCCAGCGCCAGTGCTGAAACATACTCGACGTCCCTTGCCGGCGCTGTCAGGTGGATGCTGTCTTCCAGGATCTTCACATCGATAGTATCTGTAGGCGCTCCCGGGATGGCGAACTCTACTACCAGCCTATGTTTCTCCGCGTCCGCATACGCGACGGTATTGGGCGCAACTTTGATTCGATATTCCGACATCCTGATACCCTCCTTGATTCACCAAGTTGTTGGCTTCATGAAAACAGTCATGGTTGATGTTCCTAAAGGATCCCCCGCAAGATGAGTTTTGCGGGCTTTCGAAGACGCTCTACAATGCTGACTCCTCTTCCCACCCAGTCCTGTAGGCATTCTATCTATACCATCCTGGTAATCCGGTGTCTGTTCACTACTGATCACAAGCATGGTCAAAACAGCTCATGTCAGAGAAACTCGACGACGAGGATTTGTTGGCAGGCGCAATCATGCGGATATTGGATATTCTTTTCGACATTTTCAATGGAGCGCGGGACTTCAGATTCGGATCACGCGAGTTCCTGAAATCCGGTCACCAAAACGTGCCCGTTCCGACGATTGCAGGATCAGAATGACCCCCAGGATATTGAGGGCCGGCAGGCCGTCCACCAGCCGAAGAACATTGCGCAAGAAGCTTTTCCACAAGCCAGGCCTGCCCCCTTGCGTCCGCACCACGCGCAGGCCAAGGAGCCGTTTGCCCAATGTCGCGCCGAACCATCCTTCCAATAGAATCATGTACAAGGCCATGATCAACAGGAAGATGAGGCATAGGGGATCAAATACAAACCATCCCCTCACCCAGTGGTGATCGTGCGGTGACATCAGCCATACACCCTTGACAATTCTTGTTACGGGGAAAAAACAGGCACAGAACAGCAGGAAATCAATCAGGAGCGCCAGAAATCGCTCCCAAAGGCCGGCATGATTGACGGAGGTCTCCACCGAATGTCTCCTATCGATTGGATGTTCTCGCTGGACCACCGCCTCAAACGGATTGCTGCGAGCTTTTCTTGCGCCGCCGCCTCATGATTGCCTTCCCGGCTTCCATGATCACCAGGACCAGCACTGCAAGGCCAATCGAAATGGCCAGGTCGCGCGGCGACATGGCCACCGTAGCGAAGAGGTGCTGCGCCGCCGGCATATAGACCACCAGGAGCTGCAGAACGACGGTCAGGACAAACGCCAGCACCATCGACCGGTTCTTGAACAGGCCGATCCTGAACAGCGACTCCTCCTCGGAACGCGCCTCCAGCGCTACGGCCAGCTGGGTAAAGATCAGCGTCGTGAACAGCACTGTCTGCCAGGCCGGGTCGCCCAGACGCCACAGCTCCCAGGCAGCGCCGATGGAAATGATACTCATGACGATGCCCATGATGATGATGAACTGCACCATCCCGCGACCGAAGATGCTTTGCGTTGCCGAATAGGGCGGCCGTCTCATCACGTTCTTCTCCGCCGGTTCCACACCCAGGGCCAGGGCCGGCAGGCCATCGGTCACCAGGTTCATCCACAGGATCTGCAGCGGCAGCAAGGGCAGCGGCATTCCCAGGACAGGCCCGAGCAGCATGACCGCGATCTCACTGGTGTTGCAGGTCAACAGGTATTTGATGAAGCGCCGGATGTTGTCATAGATAATGCGCCCTTCTTCGACTGCCGCTACGATGGTGGCGAAGTTGTCGTCCAGGAGCACCATGTCCGCCGCGCCCTTCGCCACGTCGGTGCCGGTGATGCCCATGGCCACGCCGATATCGGCCTTCTTCAAGGCCGGCGCGTCGTTCACGCCGTCACCGGTCATCGAGACGATATTTTGCTGCTTCTGGTAGGCATCGATCAGCTTGAGCTTGTGCTCGGGCGAGACCCGGGCGAAGACCGAGATGTCTCGCGCCGCCTCGGCCAGCTCGTCGCCGGACATGCGCTCCAGCTCCCGGCCGGTCAGGAATCGGTCGTTGTCGGTTATGCCGACCTGTCTGGCGATGTGCCGCGCGGTCAGAGGGTGGTCGCCGGTGATCATCACCGGACGGATGCCGGCCCGGCGGCACTCCTGGACGGCTTCCAGGACCTCGGGTCGCGGCGGGTCGATCATGCCGAACAGGCCCAGCAGTGTCAGATCGCACTCCAGGGATTTCTCCGTGGTCTCGTCAGGCGGCCGGTCCCAGGTGCGCAGGCCCACGCCCAGCACGCGCATGCCCTTGGCGGCCATTTGGTCGTGGGAGGCCATGATCCTGGCCTGCCAGGTGTCGTCCAGTGGCTCGGCCTGACCCTCCACCCAGACCTGGCTGGCGATGGATAGCATGCCGTCGATAGCACCCTTGGTAAACGCCACGTAAGGCGGAATGGACGGATTGATGCGCCGTTCCCATACCGGCCTCAGGCTGGCAGGCACATCGTCCTTCGTCTGCGGCGTGCGGTGGAGCGTGGTCATGCGTTTCCGCACCGAGTCGAACGGCGCCTCGGCCACGCGCGGAAATGCGTCGTCTAAATCGTCCTTCCTGATGCCCGCAAAGGCAGCCGCCATGATCAGCGCCCCTTCGGTTGGATCGCCGACCGCACGGTAGCGGCCCGGGTGCTTCTCGTCCGGCGAAAGGACGGCATCGTTGCACAATGCGCCGGCTACCAGCAGCAGGTCCAGCGCAGGCTGGGTGCCCGCGGCCGGCACGTTGTCCAACGGGATCAGTTTGAATCCCGGTTCGTCCGCCACCTGTACCAGGTGGAAGGCGTGGTCAGCGATATCCACAGCGGTCACGGTCATGCGGTTGAGGGTCAACGTGCCGGTCTTGTCGGAGCAAATAACCGTGACGGAGCCCAGGGTTTCAACGGCCGGTAGCTTGCGGATCAGCGCGTGGCGCTTGAGCATGCGCTGCGCGCCCAACGAGAGGGCGATGGTTACCACAGCCGTCAGGGCTTCCGGCACCGCCGCCACCGCCAGGCTTACCGCGGTCAGCAGCAACTCCCGCAGCGCTTCGCCGCGCAATAGACCGAGGATGATGATCACCGCCACCAGCACCAGCGCTGCCTGCGCCAACACCCTGCCCAGCCGGTCCAGGCGCTGCTGGAGGGGCGTCTGCTCCTGCTCCACACCCTGGATCATGCTGGCGATGTGGCCCAGCTCCGTCTGCATGCCGGTCTCGGTGACCACAAACTCGCCACGGCCGTAGTTGACGATGGTGCCGCTATACAGCATGTTACGCCGGTCGCCCAACGAGCGCTCGGTCTCCAAGACCAACTTCGGATCCTTGTCCGCCGGTTCGGACTCGCCCGTCAGCGCCGCTTCCTCAACCCGCAGGTTGATACTCTGGATCACGCGCCCATCAGCCGGGACGATGTTTCCCGTTTCCAGGATCACCACGTCGCCCGGCACCAGCTGCCCGGCGGAGACCTCCTGCAGGCGGCCGTTGCGCCGCACCCGCACCTTGGGCACGGACATTCGTTTGAGGGCGGCCATGGATTGCTCGGCCTTGTACTCCTGCGTATAGCCCAGGACGGCGTTAATGACCACGATGATCAGGATTACGATCGCCTCCAGCCAGTCGCCCAGGATCATCGAGATCAGCACCGCGATGATCAGTAGAATGGTCAGCACCCCACTCAACTGCTCGCGGATAATCTCCACCCGGCTTCGGCCGGCTTTCTCGACCAGCTCATTCGAGCCGTATTGGGCCAGCCGCTGCCGGGCCTCGGCTTGGGATAGGCCTTGGCCGGGTTCGCTGCCAAGCTTTTGCAGGACTGCGGCCGCCGACATCTTGTACCAATCCGTTTTCATTGCGCCTCGTCCTGCACAAGGTACCACGATTTTCCCACATCTGCTTGTGCCCGTTGCGACCAGCGGCTGCGCATCCCTATTGAAATCCCCTGAAGTACTGCCCCGCCTGCATTTTTATTGCCCCGGTCAACCGGTATGAGCAATCTTGACCATGGGTGTGAGCAGTACTGAACTGACACGCCATTCATCTCCAAGGTATAAGAAATGCGCCGCCAGCTCTCAGCCGCAAACGGGTGGGGGGCGGATGTCCGAACGCACAGTATTCAATGAGGTGTGTCATGCCTTTAATTCAACTTGTGGTGATCCTGATCGTGATTGGAGTCCTTCTTTGGCTGGTTAACAACTACATACCCATGCAGAGGTCCATTAAGAACATCCTGAATGGGGTAGTGGTTATCGCCGTGGTTCTGTGGCTCTTGAACGTCTTCGGGCTTTTCAGCTCCATTTCCAATCTCCGTGTGGGGAGGTAGCCGCCTCCAAAAGTCGAATTCGATCTGCGTGTCGACTTGGCAGTGTGAGATGCGGAGCCATCAGGGCTCCGATCCCTGGGAAATTCCTTGTCGATTTCCAGGATAAAAGCCGCGTACAGTCGCGACGAACGCTGTTCACTACTGCTGACAACGCCTGTGACGGCAGGCGCAAGCTTTACTGCGGCAGCGCCGGGAGCAGCCTGCATGAAAAATCGAGATAAGGACCTGGAGAGCTTCTGGGACAAACCGCTGGCTGACCTGCTTCAACTGCTGCAGGCAACCCCGGCTGGGCTGACTACCGACGAGACGAAACGGCGGTTGCGTCTCTATGGTCCAAACAGCATGGCCCAGGAGTCGCGCTTCGCAGGCTTGCTTACCTTCCTTCGCCTTTTTGCCAATCCACTCGTTGTCATCCTTCTCGTGGCCAGCGGCATATCCCTGGAATTGGGGGACCAAGTTGGCGGGCTCATCATCATCGCCATCGTTCTCCTCAGCGTTCTGCTGAACTTCTTCATGGAATTCCAGGCTCGACACGCGGTGGCAGAGATTCGGAAGCAGGTTGCCACAATGGCCGCCGTGATGCGTGATGGACAGGAACGGAAACTGCCGATTGCGGAGCTGGTCCCGGGGGATATCGTCCGGCTTACTGCGGGGGACCTCGTGCCGGCGGATGCTCGTCTGCTGCAGGTAAAAGACCTGCAGGTACGCGAGTCGGCGCTCACCGGGGAGTCACTGCCCGTCGAGAAATCCGTGCGCGATCTGCCAGAGGGGAAGCACGGTGTTGGCGACGCAATCAACAGTGTGTTTCTGGGCACTGCGGTTCAGACAGGCCTTGGCACGGCGGTTATTGTCCGCACAGGCCGAAGTACTGAACTCGGAGCGATCGTGCAACATTTGGCCGCGAGACCACCGGAAACCGAATTCGGCCGCGGCATACGCCACTTTGGGTTGATGATCACCCGGGTGATCATGCTGCTCGTGCTTTTCGTCCTGCTGGTGAACCTCTATTTCCACCGCCCGCTGCTGGAGTCTTTCCTTTTCGCCGTCGCCCTGGCGGTAGGGATGACCCCTGAATTGATGCCAATGATCATCACCGTCACCCTGGCCCAGGGCGCGAGGCGGATGACCAGGAAGAAGGTCCTGGTCAAGCAACTTGCGGCCATCGAGGATTTCGGCAGCGTGACCATCCTCTGCAGCGACAAGACGGGCACACTGACCGAAGGGGAGATCGTGCTTGACCGGCACGTGGATATTCTGGGGAAGGAGGATGACAGCGTTCTGCGGCTTATTTATCTGAACAGCTACTTTGAAGCGGGCATCAAGAGCTCCCTGGACGATGCCGTCTTGAAGCACCAGCATCCCGAAATTACGGAGTATGTCAAGGTGGACGAGATCCCCTTTGACTTCAACCGCAAGCGCCTCTCGGTGGTGGTGCGGCATGGTGACGAGCACCTCCTCATTACCAAGGGCGAGGCCGAGGGTATCTTTGGCATCTGCCAAAGCGTGAGCATCGACAGGTCACCGCAGCCGTTTGATGAAAGCCGGCGCGCTGCAGCGGAGGAGACTTACAGGAAGTTGAGCGCCGACGGTTATCGGACCCTTGGGGTCGCGGTGCTGAAAATGGACAAGCGGGATGTCTACACCCCGGCGGATGAGCGGGATATGACTCTGGCCGGGTTCGCGGCATTCCTGGACCCGCCCAAGGAAGGGGTTCACGCCGTTCTCGAGGCGCTGAAACAGAATGGTGTCTCTGTCGTCATCATGACCGGCGACAACCAGTATGTGACCCGGAAGATCGCCCAGGACGTTGGGCTGCCGTCGGACCGTATTCTCACCGGGAACCAGGTCGATACGATGGATAACGCCGCTCTGGCCTTTCAGGCCGAGAACGGCGCCATCTTCGCCCGCGTGTCTCCGGAGCAGAAGAACCGGGTCATCATTGCTCTCAAGGCGCGTGGGCACGTCATCGGATACATGGGGGACGGCATCAACGATGCTCCGTCGCTGCACACCGCGGATGTCGGCATTTCCGTCATGAACGGCGTGGACGTGGCCAAGGATGCTGCGAAGATCATCCTGCTGGAAAAGGATCTGGCGGTTTTGAACGACGGGGTAATCGAGGGGCGGCGCTGCTTCGCCAACATCATGAAATACATCATCATGGGCACCAGCTCGAACTTCGGCAATATGTTCAGCATGGCCGCGGCATCGCTTTTCCTGCCATTCCTGCCTATGTTGCCGACGCAGATCCTGCTGAACAACTTTCTGTACGACCTTTCCCAGATCAGTATCCCCAGCGACAATGTCGATCCAGCGCTGCTGCACCGGCCCAAGCGCTGGCAGATCGGGTTCATTCGCCAGTTCATGATGATCATCGGCCCCATAAGTTCGATCTACGATTTCCTCACCTTCGCAGTATTGCTCTGGGTGTTCCACGCTTCCACGAACGCGCCGCTGTTCCACACCGGATGGTTCGTGGAATCTCTGGCGACCCAGACGCTGGTGGTATTTGTGATCCGGACAGCAGGAAATCCGTTCAGGAGCCGTCCCGGCCGGCCGCTACTGATCGGAGTGTTAGCGGTCGTCGCCATCGCCGTTGTGTTGCCGTACACTCCCGTCGGGAGCCTGCTGGGGTTTATCCCGCTGCCGTTGTCACTATTGGGTGCGATCGCAGGATTAGCCGTGACTTACCTTCTGGTGGTGCAAGCGGTTAAGTCCTGGTTCTATCAGCGGCATGCGCTGCTTTAAGCAGCCCGAACCGTCATTTGCCGGAGGCCACGGTGGCCGGAGACTGCAGCACTGAATAGAGGTGAGCGGAATATCCAAGGAGAAATCCATGAAAAGAGAAGTGGGTATTTGGATTGACCACCGGAAAACAGTCATCGTAAGTGTCACCGACAAGGGAGAGGAGACAATCCTGATCTCATCAGACATGGAGAAACATGTCCGGTATTCCGGGGCCGCACAGGAGGACTCTGCAGAAGATCAGCGAGACAGGCGTTTTACCGGCCATCTCAATAAATATTATGATCAGGTAATTTCGTGCATTCGTGATGCCGAATCCATCCTGATATTTGGCCCCGGAGAGGCAAAGGTCGAGCTCGAAAAACGTCTTGAGATTGAATCACTCAGCGGGCGGGTCGTTGGCATGGAAACTGTTGACAAGATGACCGATCGACAGATTGCCGCAAGAGTCCGCAAGCACTTTCCGAAACGAAGTCGAACCATCAAAAAAAATCCAAAATCAATGTCGGTGACGTTATGACGCAGGCCAATGACAGGCAACACCGTTCCGTTTTACGAAGCCTCGCCCGCCGGGCAATGATTGAAAGAGGGCTTCTTCCTGATTTTTCACCGCAGGTGCTGGCCGAGCTAGACGGAATCAAGGGTCCGGCAACAAGAACGGAAGCATCGATGCGAGATCTCAGGCACCTTGTCTGGTGTTCCATTGACAACGATGATTCGCTGGATCTGGATCAGCTTACCGTCGCCGAAGCCATGCCTGGAGGTGCCGCAAAGATCCTGGTAGCGATTGCCGATGTCGACGCAATCGTCAAGCAGCCCTCGGCACTTGACGATCATGCACGGCACAACACCACATCGGTATACACAGGCGCCGAGACGTTTCCAATGTTGCCCGAGAAACTCTCCACCGATCTTACCTCGCTCAACTATCAATCAGACCGCCTCGCCGTGGTGGTGGAAATGGTGATCGCCGGGGATGGAACGCTTCAGGGTTCGGACCTCTATAGAGCCACGGTCTGCAATCATGCGAAGCTTGCCTACCATAGCGTTGCCGGCTGGCTGGAGGGTAACAGCCCGATGCCGTCAGGGATGGCCTCAATCGATGGTCTCGACGAGAACCTCCGGATGCAGGAGCGCGTGGCCCAAAAACTGAAAGCCCTCCGGCACGCGCACGGCGCGCTTAATCTCGAAACCATAGAAGCGCACCCCCTGTTTGACGGAGATGAACTCCGGGGCTTGATAGCTGAAAGAGACAACCGGGCCAATGACATTATTGCAGACTTTATGATTGCTGCAAACGGAGTGACCGCGAGATATCTCGCGTCCAAAATGATTCCGTCGTTGCGGCGCGTGGTGCGCATACCCAAACGCTGGGACCGGATCATCGACATCGCCTCAGAGCGGGGTTTCACGCTGCCTCAGAAGCCCGATGCAAAGGTTCTGGAGCAATTTCTGGCAGCGCAGAAAGCCGCGGATCCTCTCCGTTTTCCCGATCTTTCCCTTAGCGTCATTAAGCTGATGGGCGCCGGCGAATATGTCGTCGAACTTCCAGGGGAGGGTGCAGCCGGGCACTTCGGTCTTGCAGTCAGGGACTACACTCACGCCACCGCCCCGAACCGCCGCTACCCCGATCTGATCACACAGCGGTTGCTGAAAGCGACGCTGACCGGACGCTCCCAGCCATATCAGATCGCTGAGTTGGAGGCGCTCGCAAAGCATTGCACCGAAGCGGAGGATGCAGCGAAGAAGGTCGAACGGCAGGTTGGCAAATCCGCGGCAGCCATGCTGCTGGAATCAAGGATCGGAGAACGCTTCGATGCTTTCGTCACCGGCGCGTCCGACAAAGGCACCTGGGTCCGTCTGCTGCAACCGCCCGTGGAAGGAAGGCTGGTGAGCGGCTTTCAGGGCCTGGACGTCGGTCATCGGCTCCGCGTGCAATTAGTCCACACGGATGTGGAACGCGGATATATCGATTTCAAGAAGGCGGGGTAAGGTTACAGCGAAGCAAAATGCCCTGGCTGCCAGAAACAGGTTGGAACCGGTGAAGGTTGAGGCGTGACCAATAACGCGATTTGAGCAGCAAGAGTTCGTGCGCGAACACGGGATTGGCGGGGAACTCGCCGTTCAGATCGGCAAATAACTTGCGGGCACGGTCAAAGTCATGCTCGCGCTCAGCGGCAAGAGCAAGCATTGTGCAGCCAATAAGAAATCGCAAAATAAACCGCACCCGAGCCTCCCTCGCAACTGATAATAAAGTTATCCCTTTGGACGAGCCAGACCTATCGGAAGCCGGCGGGCAGCATGGGCAGGCTGCAATGCAAAACTGCGGCTGATTCCGACTATACGCTCGGCGCCTATCCGCCTGACCTTTCCGGGGGCTTGTTGACCCGAACCCGGTCACTTCCCGCGGAACAGGAAACGAAGCCCGTTGTAGAGCGCGATCGGCATCGCGCCGACATGGCCGGCGTCCCGGATGATCTCCGCCTTCGCGCGCGGCCCTTCCAATCCTTTCTCCTTCAACGCATCCCTGAGGATCCCGAAACCCTTGAACATCTCCCACGACTCCTCATCCCCGACGGATAGGTAGATCCTCTTGACCGATTCCAGGCCCTTCGCCGGCGCTTTTTCGAACTCGAAGGCAAGAGTGTATTCGCTGTACCACATCGAAGGGCTGCCGATCAGGTAGTATTGGAACAGCTGCGGGTCCTTCGTTAGGATGTAGGCCCCCAACAGGCTGCCGAGCGAATACCCGAGGAACCCTCTCCGGGAGGGATCGACCGGGTACGCGGATTCGATGTGCGGGATGAGTTCGTCCTTGAGAAAAGTGACGAATCGTTCGGCTCCCCCGGTGATGTCGAGGGCTTTCGCGTAGGTGTGCTGTTTCGAGTAGTCATCCTTTGGGCGTGCCGGTGTGAAATCCCGGTATCGCATCATCGACCAGTCGTCCATGTTCCCCTGCACCGAGATCCCGACAAAGGCGAACGGTTCCGTCAACCGCCCCATGTCCAGGAGTTTGGGAAGGGTCTTGAGGTAATCCGAGAGCACGAACCAATCCGTGCAGTAGATCACCGGGTACTTCGGGCCGTTCGCGGCCGGGCCCGAGGGCAGAACGATCTCGATGGTGTACTTAACCCCGTTGGCCTTTGACTGGAGGTCGAAACGGCGCGAGGTCCCCTGCCCGTTACAGGGGGTGCCCAGGGCCACCACCGAGAGGATGCCGAGCCAGAAAATCGGTTTCTTCATCGTCCGCTCCTGCTGTCGTCTTTTCCCGCGGCGCGATTATCGGTCCGTTTTGCGGGTTTCCCACGAGGTGAAAGGGGGTGGAGACTTACATGTCCCTCGTTCGTCGCGGCTTCTCCGGTACTGTAGAAGAAAAATTCCGGTGAGTCAAGTGAGTGTCGGTAGATCCACGTGGAAGTGCAACGCGCTTATCATAGAACCTGAATTATGCATGCAATAAGCGATTGGACGACTCGCTGAGCTGAGAAAAACCATTTGGGGACCCCAAAAAACTGGGGTAAAAGAAAGTTTGCGAAAACGTAACTTTTAACCTCAGGAGGTCACCCAAATGGTTACGAACAGAAACCAGCATAGCTCTGAAAGCCGCGCCCAACAAGCCTTGAATGAGGTTCAGTCGAAACCTAATAAGATCGGGGCTTCCACGCCGTATGACTTCACAGCTAAGAATCTGACACCGTATGGCGGACTGCTGCCGGTGGCCACGATGCTCGAGAAAATTGGCTTTCAAAAACTCGCCGAAGAAACGCTGACCGTGGAAAGAATCACCAAGGTGATGTCGATGTACCAGTTCATTCTGGCGATCGTCATGGGTATCTACGTGGGTTTCGCACGGCTCAACCAGCTGCGCTACATCGCCCGGGAT
>Ga0315277_10005495_pt1 | contig 16682 bp, 14 predicted proteins | sample YL17G05_15_MG_FD_203695 | JGI IMG/M metagenome (GOLD analysis project Ga0315277, IMG submission 203695) | Sediment microbial communities from Yellowstone Lake, YNP, Wyoming, USA - YL17G05_15 | ecosystem: Environmental > Aquatic > Freshwater > Lake > Sediment | place: USA: Wyoming | collected... | reverse complement strand
TGCGGCACATGCCATCGAGCAAGCTGTATTGGGTGTGGACGTGAAGGTGGGCAAACTTCTGTGGCATTAGCTAGATTATAACACTTGCGCCAAGAGCTCCAGATGGAGAATTTCTGCCTGTCAAAAAAAAAGTTCTTTACCATCATAATGGACATGGCTATCGGCCTGCGCCTTTACCTGATTTCGTCCCAGGCTTTGAAGCTCATAACATGGTACCAAAGTAGGTTGAGATCAAAAGTGTGGATGCTGGGTTGTGGTTTTGTGGTAAACTTGGGAGAAAATGCAATACGATTCGTGAACAAGAGAAGGAGCCAGCGATGACTGCAGTCCGATTCAAGAAGATTTTTGAGCCAACGAACATTGGGCAGATGCGGCTGAAGAATCGCATAGTGATGCCGCCGATGGGAACCAGCTATGCTGAGGCAGGCGGCGCAGTTAGTCAGAGAATGCTCGATTACTATGAAGCGAGGGCCAGGGGCGGAACAGGATTGATTATTGTGGAAGGAAGCGCTCCCAGCCTGAAATGCATTTACGCTCGTGAGGGATCTCCATCTTACCAGGCATCTCTCGGAGACGATAAGTTTATTCCCGGATGGCGAAAACTGACGGAAGCAACCCATAAACTCAATGCCAGGATAGCTATCCAGATAATGCACGCCACCCTGGAGAACTGGGACGGTAAGCTAGTGCAGGTAGGTCCAAGTCCGGTAGTAGTACCAGCAAGGATTATGGGTCTCTTTGGAGGGCCTCCTCATGAACTCACTGTGGAGGAAATCGCGGAAAGGGTAGGATGGTTTGCCTCGGCTGCCGGACGGGCCAAAGAGGCTGGCTTTGATGGGGTCGAGGTTCACGGTGCTCACCAGTACATTGTGGCTGCATTTCTTTCCTCGGCCACTAACCAGCGCAAGGATAAATACGGTGGCTCGGTCGAGAATAAGGCAAGATTTTTGATAGAGATACTTCAGGCTATCAGGAGGGAAGTGGGCCCGGACTTTCCTGTTTGGGTCAGGTTCAACGCTCAGGAATGGGGAGTCGAGAACGGGATTACCATAGAGGAGACCAAACAGATGGTGCCGCTGGTGGTGAAGGCTGGGGCTCAAGCGCTTCACGTATCGGGTTATGGCGCCGGGTCTTATATAACAACCGCTCCGATTCCAGATGCCGCGGGCTTTCTGGTGCCTCTGGCTGAGGAAGTCAAAAAGCTGACCAAGGTGCCGGTGATTGCAGTGGGCAGGCTGGACCTTGAGCTTGGCGAGAAAATCCTCGAGGAAGGCAAAGCTGACCTCATAGCCATAGGCAGGCGCCTTCTAACCGACCCGGAACTGCCCAACAAAGTAGCCGAAGGAAGGCTCAACGGAGTCATCCCGTGCATAGGCTGTATGGAGTGTATCGAGCGGCTGGCCTTTGACGAACGCGGCGAGGGTGTCACCTGCGTCGTCAACCCTGCTTTGGGCAAAGAGAAGGCATATCAGATAAAGCCCGTGAAAAAGGCCAAGAGTGTGGTTGTAGTCGGTGGTGGCCCGGCAGGCATACAGGCCGCCATTGTGGCAGCAAAGCGAGGTCATAAGGTTACCTTGTTCGAAAAAGAGGCTAAGCTGGGTGGGCAGCTGAATATAGCTGCTCTACCTCCATTCAAGGGCGATATCTTCCCCTGGATAGACTATCTGGTCAGTCAAGTCGAGAAGGTTGGGGTGAAGGTCAAGCTGAATGCGGATGCCACTACTGAAATGGTTACCAGAGAGAAACCAGATGTCGTTGTCATAGCCGCAGGGGGTAATCCACTCAAGCCGGACATACCTGGTATTGCTAAATCAAATGTGGTTACTGCCCAGGATGTACTCTCGGACAAAGCCAGGGTAGGGCAGAATGTGGTCATCATCGGTGGGGGGATGGTCGGATGTGAGACAGGGCACTATCTGGCGGGACAGGGAAAGACGGTGACCATCATAGAAATATTGAAGCGCATGGCAAACGACATGTTCCTCATGACAAGGCGCCGTCTCATGGATGGATTAAGAAGCAAAAAGGTGACTCTGCTGACCAGCACGAGTTGCGAAGAGATAAAAGAAGGCAGTGTTCTCGTAACCACTGCTGAAGGCAAGAAGGAAACTATTCCAGCCGACACAGTCATCATAGCAGTCGGGTACAAAGCAAATGACGACTTGTACAAAGCACTGGAAGGCAAAGTGCCCGAAATATACTGCATAGGCAATTCTGCCAAGCCGCGGAGAATATTCGAAGCTAACAGCGAGGGGTATCAGGCCGGCCTGGCTTTGTAAGGGTTTCGGACAGGCCGGTTATCTGGGCGACCGGGTGGTCAGGAACAGGTTAAACATATGCCTGGGGACGGGGTTGCCCATTTGATTGATGTGCAAAACATGGCAATCTCTTGACATAGGATATGAAAACCCAATACTATGCGAGGCGGAGAAGGAAGGAGTGGGGAATGAAGCTAGTGACTTTCGGGGTTCCCACACCGGTTGGGCAGATACAGCGCATCGGAGCCATACACCAGGATCAGATTATCGACCTCAATATGGGTTATACACGTTACCTGGCTGATAAGCATGGCAATAATGTGGCATACGAAGTGGCAGCAGCAATCCTGCCGCCTGACATGATTGCCTTCTTGAGGAGGGGCAAAGAAGGAAAAGACAGGGCCGATCTGACCATAGACTATGTGGCGAAATATCAAGTCAAAGGCAGCCTGGTTGGTCCACGGGGAGAAAAGACAGTGTACGAGATGGGTGAGGTCAAGCTAAAGGCGCCGGTGCCGCGGCCGAATTCCCTTCGGGATTATCTTTCCTTCGAGGGCCATGCCAGTTTTTCCGGGAAGAGACAACTTGACAAAGGCTGGTACGAGATACCCGTGTGCTACAAGGGTAATCCCGACACTATCATTGGCCCCGACGAGGTCATTCCCTGGCCTGCCTTTACCGACCTGCTGGACTACGAGTTGGAATACGGCATCTATATTGGCAAGGAGGGAAAGAACATCCCCAGGGAACGGGCAGAGGAATATATTGCTGGCTACACTGTCTTCAATGACATCAGTGCCCGTGATATCCAAATGAAGGAGATGCTGGCAGGCGGACTCGGTCCGGCCAAAGGCAAGGACACCTGTAGCGTCATGGGGCCTTGCCTGGTGACTCCCGATGAAGTGGACCCTGGGAACCTGCGGATGACGGCCCGTGTCAACGGTGAGTTATGGTCGGAGAATAACAGCGGCACAGCATACTGGACATGGCCCCAGATTATCGAATTTGCCTCCATGGAGGAGACGCTATATCCCGGTGATTTCCTGGGCTCGGGGACAGTGGAGCATGGTTGCGGCATGGAGCTCAACCGCTGGATTCAACCCGGCGATGTCATCGAGCTGGAGGTGGAAGGCATCGGCATTCTTAGGAACCGCGTCGGCGAGAAGCCGCCGAAGCGCGTGTTCGCGCGTTGATAGTTCGGTGCATAACATGTTTGCGTGCCGTCAGATATCTGGATGATTGGATCTGAATAGGGTTAGCAGAGGGGGCACCACTATGAACAGGAAACATACAATTCCGACTTGGCAACACGGTGTCAAGCAGCTGGCTCCCAACGTATATGCCTATATTCAGGCCAAGGCTACCTGGTACTGGAGCAATGCCGGGTTCATTGTGGGCAACGATTATGTCGTGGTCGTGGACTCACTTGCTACGGTGAGCCTGACCCAGAGATTTAAGGACGAGATCAGGAAGGTCACCGATAAGCCGATTCGCTATTTAGTTAACACCCATCACCATGGAGACCACACCTGGGGGAATCATGTCTTTGCGGGGGCCACCATCATCTCGCATGACTGCTGCCGCCGCGAGCTAACAGAGGCACGTATGATGGATCCCAGTTTGCTGAATACAGTCTTCCCTGAATTCGATTTCCGGGGAATTGCCGTCACGCCGGCTCATATCACCTTTGCTAGACAGCTTACACTGCACATGGACGGGCGGGAAGTCAGACTGCTGCACTTTGGGCCTGGACATACTATAGACGACATAATTGTGTATTTGCCCGATGAAAGTATCATCTTTGCCGGCGACTTCATCTTCTTGTATTCCACCCCTCTGGGCATGGAAGGGTCCTTTGCCGGCTGGCTGAAGAACCTGGATGCTGTGACGAAACTGGGTGCCCGCACCTATGTTCCCGGCCATGGGCCGGTGTGTGGAGTGGAAGGGCTGAATCTGTGTCGTCATTACCTTTCCTTTGTCCAAGGCGAGGCTAAGAAACGATTTGACAAAGGCATGACCGTTGACCAAGCTGCCAAAGACATTAACCTGGGGCAATTCAAGCAATGGCCTAACCGCGAGCGCATTCTGTTCAACGTGGAACGCCTGTGGCGCGAGTTCCGCGGCGAAGACCCCACCGCCTCTAAGCTGAATGTTGACGAAATCTTCTTGCGGATGGATGCCATGACAAAGGCAGGAGAGCTGTAGCACAAAATTATGATTGGTTGAGAGTGACAAATAGCCCAACCTGTTCAATGTCTGACAAAATCTCGTTTTGTTAAAAGGAAAGTTTCCTCGAAAGCCTTAAGAATTTGCCAGTTTATCATCTTGCCACCATTTCTGAGCCTGGGACCTGGCGCTCACCCCCGTTATTCGATTTACCGACCTTATACCAATCCGACGAAAATCTGCAGAGAACGAAAGAAACGCTTGACAGTGCGGCGGGGGAAGATCCAGTATGAGCCAGGATTCTGGGGAAACTAAATTATTACCAGTGCATTATACTAATGGGGTATGCTTGTTTTTCTGCTGGCTGATATGGACCTAAGCGAAGAAGAGGAGCTCGTCAAACGAGCACAAAAAGACCCCGATGCTTTTGCCAGGCTCTACGACCAGTATTATCCCAGAATCTTTGGCTATGTGCTGAGGCGAAGTGCCAATCTTGAAGCTGCCCAGGATATTACTTCAGAGACATTCCTAAAGGCATTGGGCAAGCTCTGGCAATTTCAATGGCGCAATGTCTCTTTTTCTTCGTGGCTATACAAAATCGCCACTAATGAGATTAACCAGTACTTTAGAAAAGCCGAATACAAGAAATCCGTGTCGCTGGAGGAATTACAGGAACGGGGTTTTGAACTCCTGTCACCACATGACCCCGAAAGCGAACTGATAGAAGCGCAGGAAAAACTAAAACAACATCAGGACTTTCTGGAGATTCAGGGAAGAATCACTCGACTGCCTGCCAAGTACCAGGAGGTCATCGCTCTCAGATTTTTCGAGAAAAAACAGATCAACGAGATCGCTGAAATCCTGGGGAAAAGAGAGGGGACCATAAAGTCCTTGCTCCACCGGGCTGTTGAGAAATTAAGAGAAATGGACTGAGCCATCCCGTCAGACAAGAGTCAAATCTACTAAGGACCCCAAATAATGCAACCTTTTTCAGCCTTCTGCATTTAGAGTAACAGAAGGAGGAAAATAAGATGTTTGGAAGGCAAATGAAAATACAGCCGCTGCTGGGAAGCAAAGACATGAACGTTTCCGACCGAGCGAATCAGGAAAACGGACGGCACTCTTCGTCAGGGCCACTCTCTTGGTGTTTCGCTGACCGTGCACTGCCCGAATTGAAGTATGTGCTGACAATCAACGGGTATGTAACTCTCTCATAGGGAAAATGGAAGGAGGAAAAGCCTATGAAATACGAGGATTTAATTAAGAAGCTGGAAAATCTTAGAACTCCGGACATCGAGCTACGGGCCCATAGGCAGGCCCTGAAGATGTTTTTGCTCAACTCCGGGCGTTTCAAGGAGAGGACGATTATGAATTGGGCGAGAGTATTAGCCCCCATCACTGCTGCTGTGCTCTTAATTACAATGGTAGGATTCTTTGCTGCGGACGTGCAAGGGCCTCTATATTTGGGAGAGAATCAAATCAGCAAGTTCACTTCTTATGGTGAATTACAGGAATTTGTGAAAACGAACGCAGGATATAAACAATTCTCCTGGGGATTCTCAAGAGGAGATGTCTTCCTTGCGGCAGGTGGTGCCGAAAATGCTGATCTTGCCCCAACTGTGTCAGGTCACTCTACCACCAATATTCAGGTTGCCGGGGTGGACGAAGCAGATATTGTTAAGACCGATGGAGAATATATTTACCTCGTCTCCGGAAACAAGACCATCATCGTGCAGGCGTATCCCCCTGAACAAGCTCGAGTCCTATCCGAGATCGAGCTAGAGGGCAGAGTGATAGGGATATTCATCAATGGAGATAGGCTGGTCGTGTTTGAGGAGGAAACACCTTACTACGCTTATTATGATATTCAGTGGGACTCCGTGGAAAAATTCTACATGCCTTACAGATCACCTAAGATGTATGTCAAAGTCTATGATGTCTCAGACATAGAGAACCCCCAATTGCAGAGGGAAGTTTCTGCCAACGGACAATATGTCAGTTCCAGAATGATAGGAGATTATGCTTATCTGGTGATAAATGAGCCTGTGTATGAGCAGGACGATGAAATAAACCTCCCCAAGATTGGCTCCGGGAGCAACGAGACCGAAATACCGGCCACAGATATCTACTATTCCGATGTCGCTGACTACTATTATATGTACACCACTATCATAGCCATAAACACGCAGAACGATGGTCAGGAACCCACGTATGAGACAATCCTGCTGGGAGCCTCTAGTAACCTGTATGTCTCTGCAGGTAACATTTACCTGACCTTCCCGGTATGGGGACCCGATGTGCTGGAGCCGGGAGGGATTCGAAGTTCTGAGCAGAGTTCTGAGCGGACCTCCATCCACCGGATTCAAATAGACGGTGCCGGACTAGATTATGTGGCCAGTGGAGAAGTCCCTGGTATGGTGCTGAATCAGTTCTCGATGGATGAATACGATGGCTATTTCAGGGTGGCCACGACAACCCACGGCGAAAAACCTCTGAACAACGTGTATGTTTTGAATATGGCCCTCAACATCACTGGCTCGCTGGAAGGCCTCGCTCCCGGGGAAACCATCTATTCCGCCAGATTCATGGGGAAGAGATGCTATGTGGTGACTTTCAGGAACATTGACCCCCTATTTGTGATAGACCTGAGTAACCCCGTCGCCCCCAACGTTCTTGGCGAGTTGAAGATAACTGGCTACTCAAGCTACCTGCATCCCTACGACGAAACCCATATCATAGGGATAGGCAAAGAGACAGTGGCGGAGCGGGAAGACTTCGCCTGGTATCAGGGAGTCAAGATATCGCTCTTCGATGTCAGTGATGTCAGCAACCCGCGAGAGATATCCAAGTACGAAATCGGTGACAGAGGAACCGATTCACCAGTCCTGTGGGACCACAAGGCATTCCTGTTTGATGAGGAAAGAAACTTGCTGGTGATGCCCGTTCTAGAGGCGAAGATAAATGCGACGCAGTATCCTGCAACGGAGTATCCTGAGGGAGTTCCCTCGTTGGCTTACGGCCAGCCTGTCTGGCAAGGCGCATATGTATTCGACATATCTATAGATAATGGGCTCCAACTGAGAGGCAAAATCACCCATGTCGAGAACATCACCTCCCCTGAACAAGTCTATTACTACTATTACTCTCCTTTTGCAGTAGAGCGATCCCTTTACATAGACAACGTTCTCTACACTATCTCGCAGGCCAAGATAAAGATGAACAGCCTGGAGAATCTAGACTACATCAACGAAGTGGAGCTTCCACACCCAACCTGGCCCCCTTATGACTATTTCCCCGGGGACCAGGAGCCCCGACCCGTGGAGCCATCTCCGGGTGCTGAATCTGGAGGCGAAACAGTTCCGAAATAGCCAGATTTGAGTTGAGGAACAAGACCGGAGAGTTAAGGCATTTGGAGGGTTGAACGACATGAAGAAGATAGTCGTAATCGTGTTAGCTTTAGTGTTGTTGTCGCCGGTGATAGCCTCTATTGGAGGGACTCAGCCGGCAGCGGGTGAGGTGCTCCAGTCAGATAAAGAGCGGATAACTTCACCGGATGTTCTCACGGATGAGCAAGCATTGCTGGTTGAAGGAAACAGCGCCTTCGCCTTTGAGCTTTATCAGGCGCTTAGAGGGGAGGAGGGTAATCTTTTCTATTCTCCCTACAGCATCTCCCTGGCACTGGCCATGACATACGCCGGAGCGAATGGCGAAACTGCCCAGCAGATGGCCGACACCCTTCACTTCATTCTTGAACAGGCGAGACTGCACCCGGCATTTAACTGGCTCGATGCTGAACTTGCCAAGAGAGGGGAAGGCGCTCAAGGCAAGGATGGAGAGGGATTCAGGCTGAACATTGTTAACGCCATCTGGGGGCAAAAGGATTATGAGTTCCTGTCAGACTTCCTTGATGTCCTGGCTGAGAACTATGGCGCCGGACTGAGAATACTGGACTTCATAACAGAGGCTGAAAAGTGCCGCGTCACCATCAATGACTGGGTGAGTCATCAGACGGAAGGTTGTATCGAAGACCTTATTCCGGAAGGTGCGCTTGATGAGCTGACCCGCCTTGTGCTAACCAATGCTATCTACTTCAATGCGGCTTGGGAGTATCCCTTTAACAAGGGGATGACAATAGATGAGCTGTTCTACCTGCTCGACAGCGGGCAGGCGACGGTGCCCATGATGAGGCAAACCGAGTCTCTCGGCTATACCGATGGGGAAGGGTATCAGGCAGTTGAGTTGCCATACGATGGTGGTGAACTTTCCATGGTGATTTTGCTCCCTGCTTCTGGCGGGTTCAAGGCTTTTGAAGCAGGACTTCAGGCCCAGCAGGTCAGTGACATCATAAGCAGTCTGCAAGCTACTCGAGTCACCCTGACGATGCCCAGATTTGAATTTGACTCGGAATTCAGCCTGAAGGATACCCTCGACTGGATGGGCATGCCGATTGCCTTCTCTCCTGACGAAGCGGATTTCTCCGGAATGACTGGTAATCGTGAGCTGTTCATATCGAATGTTATACACAAGGCATTTGTGGCTGTGGATGAAGCTGGCACCGAGGCTGCTGCCGCCACCGCAGTGATTGTTGGAACAACGTCAATACCTGTGGAGCCTCCGGTAGAAGTCACTATAGACCGCCCGTTCATCTTCCTGATTCGCGACATTGAGACCGGCGCCATTCTCTTTGTCGGGCGCGTTTTGAATCCAAGTACCTAGGTGAATGCTGCCTGTATTGCAGAAGACTTGTTAAGGGATCTGCAAAATACGAGGGCTGGATATCCCAACGGGGGGCAATCCAGCCCTTCTGATTTCAGGGATAACTCTAATTCATCACAGGAGCTTCACCGCCTTGCTGATTGGTCTCCTCCGGGTAAGCTAGCAAAACGTACGACGACGTTAGTCCATTACGGAAGTAGGATTACCAATGGGTGATTGACGAGAATGTGAAGTGGTCTTAGACTATATTCAGTTAGTCTTAGGGGGTGTTGCATATGCCTGTAAAAATAGACGGTCGAATTTATTATAGGACTGCTGAAGTTTGCCAGATGGTCGGCATAGGTAAGAGCACGCTGTTCCGCTGGATCAGGCAGAACATCGTGAATGATGCCGAATATAGAGATAGGAAAGGGTGGAGGCTCTTCGCGGAGGATGAACTACGCAGCCTTGAGGCGGAGACTAAAAGAATTCAGAGGAACCATGGGACCGAGATGCGGGAAATACCATCGGTTTTAGGGAGCAAGGTCTAGGAGGTGTATCGTGGCAACTACAATCACTAAGAATCCACAAGCTAGGAAGGTGGTGGGTAAAGATGGGGAACAAATGGTCGAGATTCCCTCCGAGGTCTCCAAGGACGAAAGGGATTCTCTTGATGAGTTGATGGGTCAGGCCCAGTCCGCCTACGAGTCGTATCTGCAAGCTCAGAGAAAGGTAGCGCTGGCATATCAGGAGCGCCAACGCCGGGTGGAAGAGTCCTTCAAGGAAATTGAAGAGCACGCTGCTAAACTGTGTGCAGTTGCCATAGAAAAAGCCACCCGGTCCCTGGAAAAGGCTGAGCAAGAAGCCGAAGAAATGTATAAGAAGGCGAAACTGAGTGGTACACAGGTTTATCAAGACAGTCTCAATGAGGCGTTGAGAATACGCAGGGAGACCGTCGAACAGGCCTGGGAAGAAGCGAGAAGAAATTCAGAGAAAATCTGGAAGGTCTTTCAGGGTGAAATCAAGAGATAGGAGTATGAAGGGATCTTATGAAGTGAAACGGGGCGACGCCTTGCTTGGGTGATCCTACCGTTCTTGGTCCTGAGAGAAAGGTGAGTGATGCTATGAGTATTATAGGTAATGTTGCCAAAGATGATGTGGCTGTGCTGGCTGGACATGAGTTCAAGCGAGTCAAGAATGGACTAGATGAGGCTCAGGTAGCATCTTTCATTAGCGAGCTCATCAAGGAGCGAGACAAACTGGCTCAGTCCCAGGATCATATTGCATCTCTTAACAGGCTTGCGGAAAGGGCCATTGTCGAAGCAGACAAGCTGGCTACGCAGATCAAGACAGAAGCTGCAGAACAGGCCAAGGCTGAAAGTGCTGCCCTCGTAGATAGGGCCAAAGAGCAAGCTCGACAGATGGCGGAAAAGAAGATAGCTGAAGCCGTGGAGCTTGCTAACGAAAAGGCCGGTGCTATCAGGGACAAAGCTGAAGAGGAAGCAGCAATCCTGCTAGAGAATGAAAAGAATAGAATCCGTAATGACATGCGTAACCTTGTAAACCAACAATGTGGCTACTTGCTGGAGGAACTGGAACGACTTAAGCAACAGGCAGCGGCGATACAAGCAGATTTTGACAATGGGTCGCCCGTGCGCAGAGAAGTGGAGAGCGCTGCAACCTTCGAAGTCGCGGAAGAGAAACAGGGCACAGCAGCAGAGACTGCTGAAGAGAGCAACACTGTGGTTGCGGAAGCGAGCAAGAAGACACTTGGGGAGCCGGAGCCAAGCTGGCGGGCTACGGACCACACCGAAAAAAGCTTCGAACTACCAAACCTGCTTCAGATTGAAGAGCAGCCAGAATTGGGCAAGCCGCAATGGGAGGTGGAAATCTTGCCGCCGTTTGAGATAGCCAAAATCATGGAAGTCGTGTCCTTCCTCGATCAATTACCGGAAGTTGCCAATACCGAGATGATTGTGCCGCAGATTGATGTACCTTTGATTCTGGTCTTCCTGCGTAGGCCTATGAACGTCGTTGATGTTCTGCAAAAAATCCCTGCAGTGGCTTATGTTCAAGAGGTCACATCTAACATAGTTGCGACCAATGGCAAACCAAGGAAAGTTCGCATAAGCCTGTCAAGGGGCAAAAAATCGTAGGACAAAGAAGGAAGCGACACGCGTCTCTGCGACACCAGGCAGCCAGGATTTCCCAAGAGGTGGGCCACCATCGGGCCACCGAGTAATTGAGATAACTGAACTGGGCGGCTGGGCACGAAGGCGGGACGAAGACCGACCCTGACCCGGATCAATATATTCCCTGAAAGATATTCAAGACTCTTCCCGTTTTCGTGCTATTATTTGAGAACTGTCTGTACAGAGAAAGGGCAGGAATTCATGATAGGTTTTGAGGCACGATGCGGCACCACCGCTATGGGGATAATGCCTCATCGGGACGTGGAGCAGGCGTTGAAACTTGCCCTGAGTCTGGATATCCCATTCTGGCCCCAGCTTCCCAAAGTGAGCCTGTATGAAGATATGTATGTTCAAACATCGCAGAATTTCCCTGGCATAGCTATTGACTTTGACAAAGGGAGGCTTAGTTTCGACACTGCACGATTTGAACAAGAACTAGACGCATATTTTGTGGAAATGGATGTCCCGGAGACTTTTGCCCTCACCGCCCAGTATTCCGCAGTATTCCACAAGTTTCTGTCCAAGGACCTTCAAGGTTATAAAGCTATCAGAGGGCAGAATATCGGTCCTGTGAGCTTTGGATTCAAGGTGCTTGATGAGAAGCTAAAGCCCATCGTTTACAACGATGAGGCAAGGACTATATTGTTCGATTTTATTCAGAAGAAAGCCAACGTTCAGTATCGGGAGCTTAAGGAAAGGAATCCCAACGCCTTTGTCTGGCTGGATGAGCCAGGACTGAGTTACGTGTTCAGCGGTCTTTCGGGATACAATGAGCAGCAGGCTAAAGAAGACTACCGTAATTTTATTGACGGACTGGAAGGTCCTAAAGGGCTGCACCTCTGCGCCGAGGTAAATTTACCTTATCTGTTGGAATTGGGAATGGAAATTCTGTCATTCGACGCCTATCAAATTGGATTTATGCCTAAAGAGTACGCCGGCAGCGTGGCTGAATTCATCAAGAAAGGCGGGATTATCTCGTGGGGCATCGTCCCTACTGAATCCACAGTCCTGGCGACGCAGACACCGGAGAGGCTGGCAGCGATCCTTGCAGGCTATTGGGAAGTGGTCTCCCAGAACACAGGTTTGTCCTTGAACCAGATTGCCACGCAAGCATTGGTGGCACCGGCCCGATGTTGCCTCAGCGACGTAGGCCAGAGTGGCACCGCTGATAAGAAGGCAGGCGAATGCCAGGTTTCCAGCTCTGAGGAAAGGATTGTGGAAAAGGCGTTTGCCTTCTTGCCTGAGCTCTCGCAGATACTGAGACATAAGTATGACGTATAAGGACAATCGGAACAATATGAAAGTATTAGGCATCATGGGCAGTCCGAGGAGGGAAAGCAATACCGAGATCCTTCTGGATAAGGCTCTGGAAGGTGCCAGAGAGGCCGGAGCCGAGGTCGAAAAGGTGCTGGTCTCAAAGCTCAAAATCTCACCGTGCCTGGAAATATATGCCTGTCGTAAGGATGGTAACTGTGCCATCAGAGATGATATGCAATTGCTCTACAAGAAGCTTCTGGAAGCGGACCACGTCATTCTTGCTTCGCCCATGTTCTTCTATGGTGTTACCAGCCAGGCGAAGGCCGTGATAGACAGATGCCAGGCTCTTTGGGTAAGAAAGCATGTTCTGAGCATGGGCAAGGAAGATAGACGAGAGCGAAGGGGAGTGTTTATCTCGGTAGGCGCTACTCGAGGTGCAAAGCTCTTTGATGGCGCTGTGCTCACCGTGAAGTATTTCTTCGATGCTATAGGTGTGGAGTATTCCGGCGATTTATTGGTGAGGGGAATTGATGGCAAAGGCCAAATCAGGGAGCATCCTGCGGCTCTCGAGGACGCATTTCGCCTCGGTCAAGAGCTTGTCCGTGGGAAGTAGAGACGGACAGTGAAGGCCATAAGAGTTGAGAACCTAACAAAGAGGTTTGGTCATCTTGTTGTGGTAGACTATATCTCATTTGCATAGGTTCGTACTTCTTCTCAAGGATGGAAGCTGATTGAGAAGCGGGGAAAGCCAATAGGACTAATGCTGATTATATCGTTATAATCCTCCCTCCCCGCACATATACCAGAAACGCTTGATAGCGTAATGAGTAGCTCGTCCAGATAAGTTTGAAGAGGTAACCTCTGGGCTAAATGTTCAATTCCTGTTGATACCTCCATAGAGAATCGCGCTAAGCAGAATATTGACACAGCTAGATAAGAGTGCTAATAATTTAACACTCATAGGTACTCATAGATTTGGTTAGCAGTCGAGAATAGGTTTTACGATGGACAGCTTTCTTATTAAATATCTGCAGTCTGGAAAGGCATGGGTATTGGTTGGTTCTGGACCATCAATTGCGATGGGCTATCCTTCATGGGAGAAGCTCGCATCTTTCGCCGTCGAATTGGCGACCGTAGAGCAAAGAGGGTATGACCTAGCCAATTTAAATAGGGCTATGGCGAATAAAGACTATCCACTAGTTTTTCAAGAGGCCAGGAACATTGTGGGAGCCTCTCGCCTACTGCAACATCTGAGAGAAAAGAACAAGCCTAGATGGGAAGGGAGAATCTATGAATTAATTGCTCAATGGCCAATTCCAGTTTATTTGACTACAAATTATGACGACGAATTACAAAATCACTTAGCACAATTGGCAGAGTCTTACACCCCATGCTCGAATTCTGAAGACCACTTCAGTTTGCTAGTTCCAAGTCTATCTGGAGCAGTAGTTAAATTACATGGAGACCTTAGGTCAGAAACTGGGCTTGTTCTAACAAAGGAACAATTTGGAGAAATAGAGAAGGGAGAAAGCTGGCAATATTGGCGCACAAAAATGACATCTGTTTTCCAAATGAATCCTGTCATTGTAATAGGTCACTCGTTAAGCGACCGGAACATAAAGCATGTTCTCGAAGCATCAAAACGGGGGGCAGGAGTTGAGCAGCCTATATGTTGGATTGCTCCCAATATTTCATACCAAGAGTCTAGAGATTTTCTGGAGAAGTACAGAATTCGTGTAATTCCATATGATAATCGTGACGGTGAGCACAAAAACTTAGTAAAACTGATAGAGAACATAAGCGAGTTTGTGCCTAGCCGACTAACAGTGGGGGTCCAGGAACAAATCAGAAGAGTTTCTACGTCACCCCTAGGTGATAATGCCGCGGCGCCAGGTTTTTTTGTTTTTAATATATTCGCCCAAAAAACTGATTTCGAAAAAAAACGAGTCGACATAGTAATAAGCGCAATTATGTCAACACTCCCTGAATTAACTAATCTTGGGGAATTCACTCTTAGGGATGCTGTGAATATGGCTGGGTGGCCTATCGATTTGCCCCTAGAGTCCGAATTCTCTAACAAGCTACGAGACGGAGTTATTGAAAAAAAGATATTAGTACCAGTAGAAGGCAAATTCAAAGTAAATGATAAAGCAGAGGCGTTAGCGAGGGAGAACAGAAAGGGTTTTGGCTATCTCCGAGATAGGTTTAAGGATTCGCTCCTGCTTTGCTTAAAGCGAGATTATAGAGGCCTCAGTGATGAGCAAGCTTCGCGAATTGCATCAGACATAGAAGCATCTCTAACTGGATATTTTAAAGAAGGTGGACTAAGCCTAGCAAGCACGCTATTCTCTAGCAAGCACTACGGGAATGTACCTAGTTCTATAATACCGTTCGTAACTTTGGCATCAGCAAGATACGATGACTTATTGATGCGTCAAGCGTTCTTCACTGTATCTGTCGAGGCATTTACTCATCCTACCGGTGCCGACAAAGACTACTTAGGGAGGATATCTCAAGGATTCTTTGCTTTTAACGCTTTAGGAGTATTCGGTGATGTTGCAATTGAGAGACTTAAAGACGCTAGGCAAACCGTATGGTTAATCGACTCCAGTGTTCAAATTATGGCGTTGGCGTTAGCTGCACCCGCAAATGCAGTATACCGGGAATGCTTTTCGAGGTTACGTAATATTGGAATAAGATTCTTTACACCCTATAGCCTATTCAAAGAAACATTAGAGCATTTATGGTTTGCCGACAACGTAATAAGAGTAGCCGGAGCAGATTCTCCTCTTGTGATAGCAGCAGCCAGAGGCGAGGCTCCTTACCGCAAACCAAATGCGTTTTTGCAGGGCTTCATCAGATGGCAAGCAGCAGGGAACCCATGTGATTGGCAAAAGTACTTATTTGAAATTTCGGGCCAACGGAAATTTGATGGGGAAGCACCAAGGAACATCCTGAGTAAAATCGGCATAAACGTGGTCGAATTGAAGGACTGGCCTGGTTTTGTTGACCAGGATTGTGTTGAAGTAGAGGAATACACCTCAAAAATTGCAAATGTTCGGAAAGAGAAAGAGCTACAGTGGGCTGCAACGTATCCAGACCAAGTGACTGACCCCTACGAGAAAGCTAAACCAGAAGCAGAGGCTCTGATTGTAGTCAAAAAAGAGCGAGAAGGAAAGTATTACGTAATTTCCGATGAAAAACAGCCATCACCCTCTTGGTTTATCAGTGCTACATCAATGTTGAATATCGTAGAGGGGAAAAGGATTACATGGCAGCCAGAAGCATTTTTGAGGTTCTCATCAACACTTTGTGATGTTTCAGAGTCTCAATCGGCTGACCATGCTTTTGAAACACTAGTAGTAGGGTTAGCTCAATCTGAATTGAATCTTTTGGACGAGGATATACTTGCTCGCGTATTTGGAACTGCTATTGACCAGACCAAATTGAGCATTGATGAACTTCGTCAGTCCTATCACGATACCCTGGAGGAAAAATACGGAGAACCACCAGATTCAGTGATAGCCCGTCTTCCACCGTCATACCGTCCTTTAGGACTAATACAGCTTACCAATGAAATTCAACAGGTTGCGGAATATAAACAACAAATTGCTGAGGAAGCTAAAAGAAAAGCGACTGAACGTGCAGACGTAGCAGAGAAAGAATTAGAGCGAGTTAAGAAGTATCGATTGAAACTGGAGGCTAAGAGACAACGCGCGAAGTTGAGAGCGAGAAAACAGAAATCACCGCATAAGAAGAAAAGTAAGGGGAAAAGTAAGGGGAAAAGTAAGGGATAACCAAATGACTCTATCAAGGGTCGGTAAGAATCTCCTATCATAAGCTACAGGAAGCCCCCCCCTTGGACCTTAAGCATCTTCAGTAAAGTTTCCCGAGATTTTTGTCATGTGTCCATTATTTATGGCTCGTTACGGAACCTGCTCACTTCTATAAATATCCGATAGCTAGCATTATTTCATCATTGCACTTTGATCTAGTTCAGATAGATTGGTGACACTTTGAGAGGAAATGAAAGGACGTTACAATGGCTGCGTTATGAATGTCTATTGTACAATGCCAGGATACAAGCGCTTAGCAAGCCTCCCGAAGCTGTCCA
>Ga0315277_10005494_pt1 | contig 16683 bp, 14 predicted proteins | sample YL17G05_15_MG_FD_203695 | JGI IMG/M metagenome (GOLD analysis project Ga0315277, IMG submission 203695) | Sediment microbial communities from Yellowstone Lake, YNP, Wyoming, USA - YL17G05_15 | ecosystem: Environmental > Aquatic > Freshwater > Lake > Sediment | place: USA: Wyoming | collected... | reverse complement strand
AGGCAATTCACCAACTCTTTAATGGTCCTTATTGTAATGTTTCCGGTTGCATTTATTATGATACCACTTTATCGTAATATTATTGGGATGAGTTTGTACGAATTCTTTGAAAAACGTTTTGGCTACGGCATTCGTGCCTACGGGGCGATTGCGTTTATATTGTACTACGTCTCCAGGCTCGGGGTCATTTTCTTTTCATTGGCCCTGGCGCTTAACATCATGACCGGTTGGAACATCTATTCTGTCCTTGTCGGTCTCGGTATCATTACAATCGCATATACCCTCTCGGGAGGAATTGAAGCAGTCACCTGGATTGATGTGATTCAGGGAGTTCTTTTCATAGGCGGCGGATTTGTATTATTGGCCATTGCACTTTTTGGAGCAAAAGCCGGGGCAGGCGAAATTTTAAGTGCCGCGTGGGAAAGAGGAAAATTCAGCTTGGGTGAACCTGGTTTCAGCTTGAAACGCGACACGATACTGGTCATGTGTTTGTATGGTTTTTATCAGCACTCCCATAATTTTGGAACCGATCAAACCATGGTGCAGCGCTATCTGACCGCGAAATCGACCAGACAAGCCGTTAGAAGCGCATTAATCAGCGGTATTGCCTGTATTCCGGTTTGGGGACTGTTTTTTTTCGTGGGTATTGCCTTATGGGGTCATTACACCTTCTCGGGCGTACATCTGCCTGCTGAAATCCTGGCCAAACCGGACAGGATTTTACCCTATTTTATCATGCAACAATTGCCTGCCGGTGTTATCGGGCTCGTGCTTGCAGCACTTCTGTCCGCCGCCATGTCAACCCTGTCGGGCGGACTGAACAGCACCTCAACAGTCTTTACCAACGATATCTTTAAAAGAATTTCGCCGACGTCTTCCGATAAAAAGCTGCTCGGTGTCGGCCGTTTAACGGTTCTCGGAGCAGGAACATTGTCGCTCTTTCTTGCAACATGGCTGGTCACCCGTGCAGGACAGGTTTTGGAAATCTATTACTCAGCACTTTCCATATTTGCAGGAGGTTTGCTGGGACTGGTGCTTTTAGCGCTCATCAGTAAAAAAGCCAACGCCAAAGGCGCCGGTCTTGGTATTGTTGTCACACTCATGGTGGTTGCATGGGCATCGCTTACAAAAAACAAAGTCATTGACCTGGGATCATTTAATTACACCCTCCATCCTTACCTTATTGGTCTGTTAAGCCATATTACAATGTTTATTGTTGGTTATGCCGGAAGTCTTATTTTTCCTGATGAAAAGGCTATTGAGAAATATATTAATCCTTTCCCGCGAAAAAATGCTGTTCTCAAAAAAATCTGACCCTATGTATATTCCAATTGATAAAAGAATTGATCGGCTGAAGGCATGGTACCACAGGGAAAATGAAAGGCCCTTGGTCGGATTTTTCATTGATTCTCAATATCCCCTGCACAGGTACAACTGTAAGAATAAATTACCAACGGGTGAAGTTCATGCAAAGGATATTCATGTAACCGATTTTCTTCCAGAATTTGAAAGATTATTCCAAACGTATGAAGATTACGGGGGAGATCTGATCTGGTCTTCTGCTCCTTTCTGGGGAATACCCTGGATTGAAGCCTCCCTGGGATGCCATGTCATTGCGGATCATCGGACAGGATCAACGCGTACACTTCCTCCCGATGGATTTCAGAAAAATCCTGAAATATCCGATTTCAATCCCAACAATCCCTGGGTTGTTAAAATGGTTGAGTTTATTCCTGCTTTAAATAAAATCAGCGAAAGGAGGTTTCCTGTCGGGATGACTCTTTTACGCGGGATATCCGATTTACTTTCAGCTTTGTATGGTGGCGAAAGCTTTATTTTACGGATGTTTGAGGCTCCGGAAGAAGTGAAGACAGTCATTCAGCAACTCGAAAAATACTGGATATCCTTTGGCAAACACCTACTGAATAATTTACCTGAATTTCACGGAGGTACCGGATCTTTCTATTATGCAGCATGGACTCCCGGTAAAACGATCTGGTTTCAGGAGGATGCTGCCGCTCTTCTTTCTCCCGGGTTGTATGAAGAATTTATTTTCCCTTCGGTAAAGAAAATCATTCAAGCATTTGACCATTCGGTGATGCATCTTCACCCCTCCCGGTTCATTCCTGCCGGTTATCTCTTGAAAACAGGGATTGGTGCAATTGAACTGCACCGGGATATGGGTGGCCCAACGGCAAAGGACCTTTACGGTTATCATCACATGATTCTTGAGAAAAAGCCCCTAATCATCTGGGGCGATTTAACCGATGAAGACCTGGTTTGCATCCTCAACATACTTCCAGTCAAAGGATTATTGGTAATACCGGTTGTGAAAGATAAAGTACAAGCAAAAAAGATATGGGATAGATTTACCAAGTAATTCTTATTCAGTATCCTTTCAAGCAATGATCCCGTTGATACCGTCCGATTTGTATGATGGCCGCTCGAAAATTATCCTGGATCAGAGAGCTTTACTCAAAGAACAGACGCTGAAAATGAGAAAACAGCAAAACCTAAAATCCGAAATCGACCTTGACTATGTCAGATCACTCTCTTAATTTTTGGCATCAACAGTCTGAATTGTTTTGAAGACATACACCCAGAGTAATGGAGGCACCGATGCGACGGGCATGCGCCGTTCTCGTCTTACTGGTTACGTGTTCGCTCGGGTTCGTACAGGCCGGCTCAACACCCGTTCGGAGCAGAACGGGCATGGTGATTTCAGCCAGCGACCTCGCGTCGCAGGTAGGGGCGAGAGCTCTAAAGGACGGGGGTACCGCGGTGGACGCCGCGGTGGCGACCGCTTTTGCCTTGGCAGTCACACATCCAACTGCTGGAAACATCGGCGGGGGTGGTTTCCTGCTCCATCGAGCCGCGAGCGGACAAACTGCCGCCTACGACTTTCGGGAAACAGCACCCGCTGCCGCCTCTCCGACGATGTTCATGAAGGCGGGCAAGTACGACGCCGACCTGCATCACAGCGGATATCTGTCTGTTGGCGTCCCTGGCACCGTGGCCGGGTTGCACCTTGCCTGGAAGGAACACGGCAAGCTGCCGTGGAAGCGCCTTGTGGAGCCGGCGGTGGCTCTTGCCCGTGACGGTTTCACGGTCTCGGAGGGTCTCGCCCGATCGCTTGCTGGTGTGTTGCCACAGATGCAGATGTACCCGGCGTCGGCAGCTCAGTTTTCCAAGAACGGCGTGCCGTACGTCGCAGGCGATCTGCTGAGACAACCCGTTCTCGCAACGGCACTCCTACGCATTGCCAATCAGGGTCCGGCAGGGTTCTACGAAGGGCCAACCGCGGAGGCATTCGAACGTGAGATGCAGGCGCACGGCGGCCTCATCACCCGTGAGGATCTCAAGCGGTACACCGCGGTCCGCCGGACACCACTCCAGAGTCGCTATCGCGGTTACGGCATCATCGCGATGCCTCCGCCTTCATCCGGCGGCGTCGCGATGATCGAGATCCTGAACATCCTGGAGGGCTACGACCTTGCCCGGTTGGGCGCAGGCTCGTCATCGGCGATTCACCTCATGGCCGAGTCGATGAGGCGAGCCTTTGCTGATAGGGCCGCGTACCTTGGCGATCCTGACTTCAACCGCGACATGCCAATCCAGCGCCTGCTGTCGAAGCCGTATGCGGCAGAATTGCGAAGGAGCATCAGTCGTGATCGCGCCAGCAAGTCGTCGCCAACAACATTCGACTGGCCTCGGGAAAGCGACGAGACGACGCACTTGTCCGTCGTGGATGCCGATCGAAATGCGGTGTCGATGACATACACCCTCGAACAGGGCTACGGAGCGAAGATCGTGCTTCCCGGTGGCGGATTCCTCCTAAACAACGAGATGGGTGATTTCAATGCAGGGCCCGGCCTCACCACGCCCGACGGTCTCATCGGAACCATTGCGAATCTGGCGCAGCCTGGGAAGCGAATGTTGTCGAGCATGTCGCCGACCATCCTGACAAAAGACGGACGGCTGTTCATGGTCACGGGGAGTCCAGGGGGGTGGACGATCATTAACACGGTGCTCCACACGATTTTGAACGTGGTCGACTTCGGAATGAATGCGCAGGAGGCGGTGGATGCAGGGCGATTCCATCACCAGTGGCTGCCGGACCGGATCACGTACGAGCGGTTCTCGCTGTCTCCGGATACCCTCGCGGCGCTTCAAGCAAAGGGACACGAGGTCACGCAGGGCGGCAATCAGGGCGTTGCGGAGGTGATCGTGTACAACGAGGCCGAGAACGTGCTTGAGGGCGGTGTCGACCGACGGCAACCGGATGGAGGCGCGGCGCTACCTCGGTAGATGCCAACTGCTCTCGCCCGGACGCAACAACGGAGCTGTCCAACAGGTGGCTGCACATGTCGGCGGCTGCGGTAGGCTTACGGCAGTTCGAAACGATTGGGCTGCGGCCTCCGCAGGTGAACCGCGATCGTTAGACCTTTTCACGCAGTTGAATTGTATAATCCGTAGGTTTTGCCTAATCCTAGGAATTGGATGTTATAGTTGTTCTGTTAAAATTACAGCGTACTAAGGAAAAACAATGCAGAAGCGCAAATTGGGAAACAGCAACCTGGAAGTCTCGGCTCTCGGACTTGGCTGCATGGGAATGAGCTTTTCCTTTCCTCCGTTTCCGGAAAAAAAGGAGATGATTTCTTTTCTCCGGACATCCGTGGAACGCGGCATCACATTCTTCGATACCGCTGAAGTTTACGGCCCATTCACAAACGAAGAACTTGTTGGCGAAGCGCTCTTTCCCTTCCGTGGGCAAGTGGTGATCGCTACCAAGTTCGGCTTCAAGCTCGATCCCGGCGGGGGGCCGAATTGGATTGGCCTGGATAGTCGGCCAGAGCACGTCAAGCAGGTCGCCGAGGCTTCGCTCAAGCGGCTCAGGGTCGATGCCATCGATCTGTTCTACCAGCACCGCGTCGACCCGGACGTGCCAATCGAAGACGTGGCGGGAGCGGTGAAGGACCTGATCCGGGAAGGCAAGGTGAAGCACTTCGGCCTTTCCGAAGCGGGAGCCCGGACGATCCGCCGCGCGCACGCCGTCCAGCCGATCACCGCGGTCCAGAGCGAATACTCGCTGTGGACGAGAGGTCCGGAAGCGGAAGTGCTGCCGACCCTCGAGGAACTCGGAATCGGCTTTGTTCCATTTAGCCCTCTGGGCAAGGGCTTTCTCACGGGAAAAATCAACGAAAGCACAACCTTCGAAAGCAAAGACTTCCGCAACATTGTCCCTCGCTTTACGCCGGAAAACAGGAAAGCAAATATGGTAATCGTTGATTTGCTTAAAAAAGTTGCAGTACGCAAAAATGCCACACCCGCTCAAATTGCGCTGGCCTGGCTGCTCGCCCGGAAGCCGTGGATTGTTCCGATCCCGGGCACCCGGAAGCTGGAGCGCCTGGACGAGAACATCGGAGCGGTTGCAGTCGAACTCACGTCAGACGATCTTCGTGAGATCGATAGCGCCGCCTCAAAGATCACGGTGCAAGGCGCCCGGTACCCCGAAAACTTGGAGCAAATGACCGGTCGCTAACCGGGGCCACAGAGTGGCGCTCTCGAGAGAAGGCGCTATCGGGTGCAAACGTATTCTGGTTTGCTGAACCGCGTTCAGGTTACAGAAATCAATAAAGAATCTCCGATCCTCGGAAGGAGAATCGCGATGAAAAACAACTGCTCACGCCGGGACTTCCTCGCCGCCGGCCTGGTTCTTCCGGTAGCCGCCATGCGGAGTCCGGTCCATACGACTCAGGCAACCCAGTCGCCGAAGCTCGCATACCGCATGTTGGGGAAAACCGGTTTGAAGGTGACCACGTTGTCTTTTGGATGCATGACGAACTCCGACCCGTCGCTGATCGCACGCGCGGCCGACCTGGGCATCAATCATTTCGATACGGCACGCGCATACCAGGGCGGCAACAACGAACGCATGGTCGGACTGGCGCTGAAGGAAAAACGGAAGAAAGTCATCATCTCGAGCAAGAGCATCGCCAGGACGAAAGCGGAGGCATTGGCCGATCTCGAAGCCAGCCTGCGTGAAATGGGCACCGATTACCTGGATATCTGGTATCTGCATTCGAAAAGCGAACCCGCCGAGGTGACCGACGAGCTCTTGGAAGCCCAGCGTGTGGCCAAAAAGGACGGGAAGATCCGCTTCCCGGGCGTCAGCACGCATTTCAACATGGATCGCATGCTGCCCTATCTGGAAAAGCTCGGGCAGATGGACGTGGTGCTGACCACCTACAATTTCGCAATGCGATCCGTGGCGAGAGATCGCAACACCGACATGCAAGCGCCCCGGACGGATATGGCGGGTATCATCCGGAAAGCGCGCCAGTCGGGCCTGGGCATCGTTGTCATGAAGACGATGGCCGGCGGCGTGACCCGGGTCGGGCGCGGAGACCGGCTGTACGGCGCGGATCCTCAGCTGTTGAGCAAACAGCTGGCCAGCGAGGACGTGCCGGTGGCGGCAATCAAATGGGCGCTGAAGAACGAATCGGTGGATGCGGCCATCGTCTGCATGACCAATCACCAACAGCTTGATCAGAATCTGCGCGCCATGTCCGAACCGTTCACGCCGAAGGACGAGGAACTGTTGGGGATTCACCTGTCCCGCATCGGTCCGGCCTATTGCCGGATGTGCGGTTCGTGCGGAGGGGTTTGCGAAAAGGGATTGCCCGTACCGGATGTTTTGCGTTTCCTCAGCTATGCGGAGGGTTACGCCCAATTCGCGATGGCGAGGCAGCAGTTCCTGGCCTTGCCCGAAAGGGCCCGTGCCGTCCGATGCGATGCATGCGAAACATGTTCGGTCCGCTGTCCCAACGGCGTAAAAGTGCGGGATCGGATGAGCTTAGCGCAGGAGATGTTTGCGTAATCCGGGACAAGGTGGCTTGCCTCACGAAGCCGGTGCAGCCCTGGACGAGATTGAGAGGCTCTTAGCGGGGCCCTCCCGGCTCAGCGTTTACACGCTACGGCTCAAACCGTGCCGGGACCCCGATACGCGAGCATCCGCGGTTCAAGGCGCTGCTTGCCAAATATACCAAGCGATGAGTTTGGTTCATGTCCAAAGTCGAGTGAATAATACATGAAGCAAAGATGGTTTAAAATTTACGATGATAGACGCACCATACCCTTGGGGACGCGAGTCCTCGAAAATGTTTATTTGTTCGTTATTTCCATGTGACCAACAGGTGACCATTTTTTACCACAGGAGGAAAAGGTTCCATGAAAACGGAAAAACTTATCTGGATTCCGAGGGTGCTGGTCATGGCGTTTATTTTCTTTTTATCGCTGTTCGCCTTGGACGTTTTCTCCGGTGAAGCACCGTTTGTCCGAAAAATGGGGGGATTTTTGATCCATTTGATACCGTCCTTTGTGTTGGTTGCCGTACTGGTTTTCTCCTGGAAAAAACCCCTGATCGGAGGCCTGTTCTTCATTTCCCTCGGCATCGCGAGCGTCTTTTTTTTCAAGACGTACCGATTGCTTTCGTCTTTTCTGATGGTTTCCATCTTTCCGGCCGTCGTCGGCGTTCTTTTCATTGTTTTCGATTTGGTGTCCGGAAGAAACCCGAAAGCAACAGCCTCAAAACAAAAAGGAAGGTAACCATCGGAAAAGGAGCCGATCCATGAAGCCATTCACCGTACGTTGCGCGATGCCATGGATACTGGCGTTCATCTGGGTGTTTTCCGCTTCGGCAGCCGATAAAAAACTGCGGATCATCTGTTTCGGTGCCCATCCGGACGACGCGGAGATCAAGGCCGGAGGTGTGGCGGCCCTCTGGGCGGCCAAGGGCCATGGTGTCAAGTTCGTGTCAACCACCAGCGGCGACATCGGCCACTGGAGGGACGCCGGAGGACCGCTCGCCAGAAGGCGCCTGTCCGAAGTGGAACGGGCCGCCGGAATTCTGGGCAATGCCGTCGAGGTCCTCGACATCCACGACGGGGAGCTGATGCCGACGCTGGAAAACCGGCGCATCATCACCCGGCTGATCCGCGAATGGCAGGCGGATATCGTCATGACCCACCGGCCCAACGACTACCATCCGGACCACCGGTACACGGGAATCCTGGTCCAGGACGCCGCGTACATGGTGGCCGTTCCGAATTTCCTTCCCGAAACGCCCGCACTGCAGACAAATCCGGTGTTCCTGTACTATTCGGACCGGTTTGAAAAACCGAATCCGTTTTCCGCGGACATCGTCGTGTCCATCGACCCGGTCATCGAAAAAAAGCTCGACGCGCTTACGGGCATGGAATCCCAGTTTTACGAGGGAGGAGCGACCGGTTCTCCCGACCTGTTTCCGAACGATCCGGCCAAACAGAAGGCGCGCAGGGAACAGGTCCGTTCCGATTTTGCCAAACGGTTCCAGGACACGGCGCAACGCTGCAGGAAATCGTTGAACGATTGGTACGGCGAGGAGAGGGCGGAGAAAATCCGGCACGCCGAGGCGTTCGAGATCTGCGAGTACGGCCGCAGGCCGGACACGGCCGAAATCAAAAAACTGTTTCCATTCTTTGAATGACCGTTGGATTCTGTCGCCCTTGCGAAAGCAGGAACTTGAGGGCGATTCATTCCGGAGATCCCGAACATGAGAAGTTTTGGCAGCGACAATTATTCCGGCGTGCATCCGAAAGTGATGCAGGCCCTGAATGCGGCAAACGTGGATCACGCCCCCGCCTACGGCGACGATGCCTGGACGGAGCGAGCCGAGGCCCTGTTCAAAAAGGAGTTCGGAGACGACATCGAGGTCCTGCCGGTTTTCGGAGGCACCGGCGCCAACGTGGTGGGTTTGTCGGCGCTCGTCTCCCTGTGCCACGGGATCCTGTGCACTTCGGTTTCGCATCTGTGGGAGCACGAATGCGGGGCTCCCGAGGCGTTCACCGGATGCAGGCTCATCCCCGTCGAATCGCCGAACGGCAAATTGACGGTGGACCTGATTCGTGCAAGGCTCGGCGGCGTGGGGGATCAGCACGAGGTGCAGCCGAAAGTGGTTTCGATCACCCAGTCCAACGAACTGGGCCTTGTCTATACCTTCGAAGAAATTCAGGAAATCGCCCGGTTTGCCCGTTCCCGCGGCCTGTACCTGCACATGGACGGGGCCCGGATTGCCAACGCGGCCGTGCGGTTGAACCGGGGGTTGCGCGAATGCACGCGGGACCTCGGCGTGGATGTCCTGTCGTTCGGCGGAACGAAGAACGGGCTGATGTTCGGCGAGGCGGTTTTGTTCTTCCGGAAGGAGATCGCGGAGAATGCCCGTTACCTCAGAAAACGGGCCGCGCAGCTTCCGTCGAAAATGCGGTATGTGTCCGCCCAGATGGAAGCGCTGCTGACCGGCGGTTTGTGGCGCGAAAACGCCACCCGGGCGAACCGGATGGCCTTGCTCCTTGCCGGGAGGATTGCGCACGTGTCCGGCGTGGAGATTGCCTATCCCGTCGAAACCAACATGGTTTATGTCCGCCTATCCCCGTCCGTCTTTGAGTTTTTGAGCGAGCACGCCTCATTCTATGTCGAAGATCAGGCCGCCCGCCTCGTCAGGTGGGTGACATCCTTCGATACCACCGAAGGGGACATCGAGGATTTTGTGAAATTGGCAGAAAAAGCCGGGCAAGCCTGATCCATTACCATTCAGAGCGGTACGGAAACAATCCCGTTGTCCTGTTTGGCGAAACTTTCCGTATTCCCATTTCATGATGTTTCCACTTTCTGTTAAGGCCTTTCTTTCCGGAACCATTTTTCTGTTTGTTTGTTACAGTGTGATGCCCGAGAGAGGTGCCCATCGGTGCTTTCGAGGGTTCCGATCGTCCGCGATCGTGATGCGGATGGAAATTGGGGATTTTCGTTTTTCGGGAGAGGCCAAATCGGTTTTGTCGTGAATCCCGGGGAAACCACTTCACGGCTCCTCGGGCTTCACATCCCTGAAAACACGACGGATCTGTCCCTCGATGTGATCAAAGACCTCGCCGAAGAACGGCATGCGCGTCGGAGTGTCGCTCCTGAACGCGCTTCCGATCCAAACCATCACGTCGACGACGACCTTCCAATTCACGATTCCGTCGAACGCATCCTACGTGAATGACGGCACCGGCCGGCCTGCCGTGGGTTCGGTGGACGCCAACGGCACGTTTCACCCCAATCCAAAGGGTGATACGCTTCTGGTGATCGAAAAAGCGATGTGACGGTGAAGCAGCCGTTCCGCTTGAAAACTCCCCTGCGGGCGGGAATGGCGGAGAAACATCTTACGGTTGGAGCGGGCATCCGCACAAAATTCGCAACGGTGGATGTGGCCTACGCGCACGATCCGTTTCTGGATCGGGGTTCCTTATACACCCAGGTTCAATTGGCATGGTGAGGGAGCGCTGCGGACGAATAAGCCGCTTTTCAGACAGTCCTTCCTGCTGAAAAGAGGACGTGCAAACAGTGTAAAATTACAGATCCGTTCATGCTGAGTCCCGGGTCAATGGTTGACTCTGATCAAGCGTGAGCGGACCTGTTGGGTGTATCGCGTTTTTACAATCCGTTGCGGCCAAAAATAAAAAAAATCTTGCTTTTTCACCTTCAATCTCCTATTTTTACAAGTTATGCCAGAATCCGTCATCACAATCGAACACCTCCACAAATCCTACGGCGAATTGAAGGCCGTGGATGATTTGTCCTTTTCCGTCAAACCTGCCGACTGCTTCGGCTTCCTCGGTCCGAACGGAGCCGGAAAAAGCACGCTCATGCGCATTCTGTACGGCACGGCCGAGCGAGAGAACCGTCCCGAAACCAAAGTCGACGTGTTCGGTTTCGATCCCAAACGCGATGAGCTCTCGATCAAGTTCCTCTCCGGCGTGGTGCCCCAGGAGAACAACCTTGACGAGGAACTGAGCGTCACCCAGAACCTGCTGGTCTATTCCAAGTTCTACGGCATGCCCCGGAAGGAAGCGGAAGAACGGATCGCCTCCCTTCTCGAGTTCTTCGAGCTTTCCGAAAAGCGCTCGTGCAAAATCGACGAGCTGTCGGGAGGCATGAAGCGGCGCCTGACTATCGCGAGGGCCCTGCTGCACACGCCGCGGCTTCTGATCCTGGACGAGCCGACCACCGGGCTCGACCCGCAGGTCCGCCACCTGATCTGGGAAAAACTCCGGGAGTTGAAGAAGGAAGGCTTGACCGTGCTCATCACCACCCATTACATGGACGAAGCGTACCAGCTGTGCGACACGGTTCTGATCATGGACAAGGGGCGAAAACTGACCGAAGGCTCGCCGGGGAAGCTGCTCGATAGGAACATCGAACGGTATGTGCTGGAAATTGTGAAGCCCAAAGCGGCCAGGGAGTTGTCCCGCGCCGTGCTTCCGGACGGCGTGCGCAGGGACATGACCAATTCGGAACGGCCTGTGTTTTTCGGGAACGAGGCCCACGTGCTGAGGAGGCTTGCGAAGAATCTCAACCACGGCGAATTCCACCTGCGCGAGACCAACCTGGAGGACCTGTTCCTCAAACTCACGGGAAGGGAGCTCAATGAACTCCAATAGACTTCCCAAGATCGGGCACCGCCTTTACAGCGTGTGGTTCCGGCATGTGCTCGTGTACACGCGGCACATGGTCAGCAACGGGCTTCCGCCGTTCATGGATCCGCTGATTTTCCTCGCCGGCGTCGGCCTTGGTTTGGGAAAGTACATCGTTTCCATGGACAACCTTCCCTACATCCAATTTCTCGCGTCGGGGCTCCTCGTCACGTCGGCCATGTACACCTCCGCGTTCGAATGCACGTACGGCACCTTCATCCGGCTTGAATTCGACAAGGTGTACGACGGCATGCTTGCGGCACCCATCACGGCGTCCAACCTGGTCATCGGGGAGATACTCTGGGCCGGAACCAAGGGATTTTTCTTCTCCTTCGCGGTCCTCGTCATGGTCTCGCTGTTCGGCGTGATTCCGCTTTCCACGAGCGCTTTCGCGCCTTTCGTGGGTTTTCTCACCGGCATTCTGTTCGGGGCGTTGTCGCTCCTCATCACGTCGTTCGTCAAGACCATCAACCATTTCAGCTTCTACTTCACGGGGATTCTGTCGCCCATGTTTTTCTTCTCCGGCGTGGTGTTTCCCGTGTCCAGCCTCCCCAACGTTCTCCAGCCGGTGGTCTGGTTCATGCCGCTCAGCCATCCGGTGGCGCTCGCACGCGCCCTGTGCACGGGCCGGTTTCATGCGGGATTGCTGCTCAACCTGCTGTACATCGCCGCACTGTCCGGATTGACGGGTTACCTGGCCGTCCGAAGGCTGAGGAAACGGCTGGTTCAGTAGACACGCGCTTCATCGGGGTGACCTGAACGAGCGAGGATCGGTGGCATGTTCGAAGTGCCTCGGTATTGATGGTGAACCACTTCAAATTGCTGACGGAGTGGCATCGGCTGCAACCGGGGCGGATCGTCGTCACCAATTTGGTGAACCGGGTGATGCCGTTACGAAGTTCAAGGTGCTTGAATCTGAATCGTGATCGGGTGGGGGCCGTGTCATGCCGCGGCACGAGACCATCCGTGGGAACCATTGCTGTCGGGTTCACCCCTGCTTTTGGGTTTCCCTCGTCTTTCCCCGCAATTCGATGAAGAAAGTGTTCTCCATTTTTATCCCTTTGACTTTTTTTGAAAATAACGTATTTTACCAGACCACCTAAAATTGGGAAAATCCCATGAACCCGGAATGGATTTTTGATGAAGTCGAAGGCTTGTACCAGATCATCACCCTCAAGGTATTCCGGAGGACAGAGGGCGTGAAATTCGACATGGTCCCGATTCTGTCGCTGAAAACCATCGCCGCCGTGGACCGCGTCATTCACCAATCGGGCGCGTTCTCTCCGGGGCGCGTCGGCGGGGTTGCGAGGCCCTGGTACCTCCACGCGCACCAGGAGGACCACCTTCTCGTGATGCACGGATCCCGCCTGGTCGAGCTCTATTCCAAAAGCCATCCGGGCATCGTCCGTTTTGTGGTGACGTCGGGCGGCATTCAAAAAAACGGCAAAACGGTTTTCGACGGGCCTGCCATGCTCGCCTGGCCCCGCGAGGTCTTTCACCGAATCGAAAGCGACGCAGTCGAAGGATCGGCGTCGCTCAATTTCGCCACACGGCACCCCGGGTACGACGCCCGGACGAATTTCAACATTTACGACCTGGATCCCGGCACCGGAGCCTTCCGCGTGATCCGCGAAGGCCACCTGGATCAGCCGGACGACGCGAACCCGGGTTGAGGGAAATCCATTCGATCCGAAGCAGGACCGAGGTCGATCGTCCGCGTTCGGGACCGGAGACGCTTTGGTCAAAGGAATCGTTTTCGACATCAAGAGGTATTCCATCCACGACGGACCCGGGATCCGGACCACGGTTTTTTTAAAGGGATGTCCGCTCGTCTGCCGGTGGTGCCACAATCCCGAAAGCCAGACGCCGGGGCTCGAACCGGTCTTCCGCGGGGACCGCTGCATCCGGTGCCGCGTCTGCGTGGATGCCTGTCCGGGGAACGCCATTTCCTGGAGCGAGGCCGGACCGGTCACGGATCGGGCGGCCTGCGCGTGCTGCGGGTCGTGTGCGGCCGCATGCCACGCCGAGGCGCGCGAGATGGCCGGCACGGAAATGTCCGTGGATCAGGTGATGGCGCAGGTTGAACGCGACACCGCCTTTTACGACGAGTCGGCCGGAGGGGTGACGTTTTCCGGCGGGGAGCCGCTGGCCCAGCCTGAATTCCTGCTGGCGCTGCTCCGAACCTGCAGGGGGAAGGACATTCCCACGGCGTTGGATACGGTCGGTTTCGCACCTTGGGAAATCCTGGACCGCCTGCGCGGATTCGTGGATTTGTTTTTGTACGACTTGAAGCTGATGGACGACGCCAAACACCGCAAATTCACCGGCGTATCCAACGAAGCGATTCTGTCGAATCTGGAATCGCTTTCACGCCTGCGGCACGCGGTCGTCCTGCGTGTGCCCGTCATCCCCGGCGTCAACGACGACGATGAAAACATCCGCGGCATCGGCACGTTTGCGGCGGCTCTGCCCGTGCTCAAGGGCATCCATCTTCTGCCGTACCACGGCCTGGGCGTTGAAAAGTACGGCCGCCTGAACCGGGAGTACACGCTGGGTGACATCCGTGTGCCCACGGAGGCACGGATGAAGCACATCGCGAACCTTTTGCGCTCATTCGAACTGTCCGTGGAAACAGGAGGTTGAACGGATGATCCGTCCACGCGTTCAGGAACTCAGGCGCCAGAGCCTGGAGGCAAAGCCCGCCATTTCCACCGAACGGGCGGAGTTGATCACGGAATTTTACTGCCAGAATCCCGGATTCATTTCCGCACCCATGCGGCGGGCCCTGGCTTTCCGTTATGTCATGGAACACAAAACCGTCTGGATCGCACCCGGCGAACTGATCGTCGGGGAAAAAGGCCCTGCCCCCAAGGCGACGCCGACATTCCCCGAATTGTGCTGCCACAGCCTTCAGGACCTGGACATCCTGAATTCCAGGGAGAAAATCGCGTTCGCCGTCTCCCCGCATGCCCGTACCGTTTACGAGGAGTCGATCATCCCCTTCTGGCAGGGCAAATCCATGCGGGACCTTCTCTTCCGCGAAATGACGGACGAATGGAAAGCGGCATACGAAGCCGGTGTCTTTACGGAATTCATGGAACAGCGTTCCCCGGGTCACACGGTGCTGGACGACAAGATTTACCGCAAGGGCATGATGGATCTGCGACAAGACGTTCAGCAAAGCCTGGAACGCCTTGATTATTTCAACGATCCGCAGGCATACGCCCGGGAACAGGAACTTCGGGCGATGCTGGTTTGCGCCGATGCCCTGATTCGTTTCGCCCGGCGCCACGCCGACAGGGCCCGGCAACTTGCCCGTCAAGAAACCGATGCGACGAGGAGGCTTGAACTGGAGCACATCGCCCACGTCTGTTCCCGCGTTCCCGCCCGTGCGCCCCGGAATTTCCACGAAGCCGTCCAGTGTTATTGGTTCGTCCACCTGGGCGTCACCACCGAATTGAACACCTGGGATTCGTTTTGCCCCGGCCATTTCGACCGGCACCTGCAGCCGTTTTACACACGGGGGCTCGAAGACGGCACGCTGACCCGGGAACAGGCGGAGGAACTTCTGCAGTGCCTCTGGATCAAGTTCAACAACCAGCCGGCTCCCCCCAAGGTGGGCGTCACGGCTGCGGAAAGCGGCACCTACACCGATTTTGCCCAGATCAATCTGGGAGGAATCTGCGAAGACGGATCGGACGGCGTGAACGAAGTCACCTACCTGCTTTTGGACGTGATCGAGAGCATGCGGCTTTTGCAGCCCAGCTCCTCGATCCAGGTCAGCAGAAAGAACCCGGACCGTTTCGTCAAGCGGGCCGCCAAAATCATTCGCACCGGTTTCGGGCAGCCCTCGGTGTTCAACGCCGACCTGATCGTCCAGGAGCTGGTCCGGATGGGGAAGAGCGTGGCCGACGCGCGGAGCGGCGGTTCGAGCGGCTGCGTGGAGGTCGGCGCGTTCGGGAAGGAGAGCTACATCCTGACCGGCTATTTCAACATGCCGAAAATCCTTGAACTGGCCCTGCACAACGGCGTGGATGTCCGGACGGGCCGCCGGATCGGGCCGGAAACGGGCGAGGCCGCCGCGTTTCAATCGTTTGACGAATTCCTGGATGCCTACGGGAAACAGCTCCGGTATTTCGTGGACGTCAAGGTGCGCGGCAACCAGGTCATCGAGCGGTTGTACGCCGAGCACATGCCGTCGCCGTTCCTTTCGCTCCTGATCGACGACTGCATTGCCAAGGGCAGGGATTATCACGAAGGCGGCGCCCGGTACAACACCAGCTACATTCAGGGCGTGGGCCTTGGCACCGTCACCGATGCCGCGACGGCCATCCGGTATCACGTTTTCGACCGGAAAACACTGACCATGCAGGAACTGCTCACGATGCTTCACGATGATTTCGAAGGCCACGAACGCATGCGCCGTATGCTGCTGAATAGAACCCCGCGCTACGGCAACGACGACGATTATGCCGACCGGATCATGGTGGACCTGTTTAATATGTATTACAATGCCGTCGACGGACGCAGGAACACCAAAGGGGGCGAATACCACATCAATCTGCTTCCGACCACGGTCCACGTGTACTTCGGGTCCGTGATCGGGGCCACGCCGGACGGACGCAAAGCCGGCCAACCCCTTTCCGAGGGGGTTTCTCCGGTTCAGGGGGCGGATCGAAAAGGTCCGACCGCGGTTCTCAAATCGGTCGCCAAGATGGACCACGTCCGCACCGGAGGCACGCTGCTCAACCAGAAATTCGCGCCGCAGCTGCTGGAGGGCGACGAGGGATTGAACAAGCTGGTTCAGCTGGTACGGACCTACTTCAAGCTGGACGGCCACCACATCCAGTTCAACGTGGTCGACGCGGCCACGCTCAGGGCCGCGCAGGCGCATCCGGAACAGCACCGGGACCTGATCGTCCGCGTGGCGGGATACAGCGACTATTTCTGCGACCTGACCAAAGCGCTTCAGGACGAAATCATCGCGCGTACGGAACACCAGGGAATTTGACAGCTTCTCCTGTCCGGCTGTTGACAGGCAGACATAACAATCGCATAATACCAATGGAAAAGGTTCCTCTTCCGTGCACTCCACCGGATATTTTATTCTGATTCTTGCCGTTCTCTTTTT
>Ga0315277_10005493_pt1 | contig 16683 bp, 18 predicted proteins | sample YL17G05_15_MG_FD_203695 | JGI IMG/M metagenome (GOLD analysis project Ga0315277, IMG submission 203695) | Sediment microbial communities from Yellowstone Lake, YNP, Wyoming, USA - YL17G05_15 | ecosystem: Environmental > Aquatic > Freshwater > Lake > Sediment | place: USA: Wyoming | collected... | reverse complement strand
GAGGGCGAGCGGAGCGAGGGTGAGGAGACGGCCGGCGGGGAGCCGAAGGCGGTTAGCTGATAGCGGATGCTGACGCGCAAGTTCCCGGAGGCGTTTGTCGAGCGGTACTCCCGATTCATCCCTGATTTCGATGCGTTCCAGGACGCCATGCAGCGGCCGCTGAGGCGGACGTTCCGCGTCAACACTCTGAAGGCGACGCGAGACCAAGTGCTTGAGTTGATGGCCGACCTGAAGCCCGAGCCGCTGCCGTGGTTCGAACTGGGGTTTAGCCTTCCGGAAAATGGGGACAGTCCCGGGGAGGGGACACGTCCACAGAGCGACGCGACGAACGCGTCGCGGATGTGTCCCCAGCGCGAGGACGCGCGGTACAGTTCCCATTTTCCCAGCATCGGTAAGCGGATCGAGCACTTCATCGGGCTTGTCTACGTGCAGGAGGCGGCCTCGATGGTCCCACCGCTGGTTCTACGACCGCAGCCGGGCGAGCGGGTGCTCGATATCGCTGCGGCTCCCGGTTCAAAGACCACGGAGATGTCGGCCATGATGGAGAATACCGGCATCATCATTTCCAACGACCCTTCGCCGACGCGGGTGCGCGGACTCATCGGCAACGTGGACCGTGCGGGGTGCATGAACGTGGCCGTTTGCCGCATGGATGGTGCAAGCCTGGGAAGGGCAGTGGCGAGAACTTGTGACCGCGTGCTGGTCGACGCGCCCTGCTCTTCCGAGGGTACTATCCGCAAGTCGGCCCAGGCTTTGGACCGCTGGTCAGTGGCGGCTATCGAGCGCTTCCCTTCGATTCAGAAGCGATTGATAATAGCCGGGTATCTGGCGCTCAGGCCCGGCGGCGTAATGGTCTATTCGACCTGCACCATTGCGCCGGAAGAGAACGAGTCAGTTGTGGCCCACCTGCTGGCGCGGCAACCCGAGGCGGAGCTCCAAGAGGCCGAGCTGCCGGGTCTGAAGATGCGGCCGGGGCTCGCCGAATGGGAACATGAATCGTTCCCGGAAGCGGTTAGTCGATGCCGTAGAATCCTGCCGCAGGACAACGACACGGAGCCGTTCTTCCTCGCCTTGATACGGAAGGGCGACTCCTCGCCCCATCCCTCTCCTCTTGGAGGAGGGGGCGAGCGAAGCGAGGGTGAGAAGGCGGCAGGCCGAGGGGCGTAGCGAGAGTGAACCGGCGTGTGCGGGAACTGAGCGAGAGGTTCGGCATTCCGGCAGAGACGCTTGACCGGCTTGCCGCGGTCGAGGAACAGGAAACGGTGTTTGTGGGCACACCTGAGGTTATGGAGTTCGACGCGGTCAGGCCGATGCGCCGAGGTATCAGGCTGGCAAGGGTGTATCCCTACTCGCTCAAACCGACCACGTTCGGAATGCAGGTCCTCGGGGGACATGCGACGCGTAACGTTATTGACCTTAGCGACGAACAGGCAAAGCTGCTCATCAATGGAGGAAGTCTGAGTACCGATGTGGAGGCCGACAACGGATTCGTTCTGGTCAGGTGGCGCGGATTTGTTGTCGGTGTCGGGTTCTACAAGCGACCGGTACTCAAGTCACAGATCCCGAGGTTTCGCCCGGTCGAGTAGCGGCAGGGTCGTCGAGCCAGTTTCCCTGGCGTAGAATACCATAAAGCACTACGCCCGCGGCAGTTGCCACGTTTATTGAGTTCTTGTATCCGAAGACCGGGATCTCGACCACGGCGTCGCACATCCTCAGTGCAGCCTCGGAGATGCCAAGCGCCTCGTTGCCGAGGACCAGCGCTACCGGGAACCGGTAGACGAACCGGTGGAATAGCGTCGCGCCTCGCGCGGTTTCAACTGCGACAACCTGGACTCCATTGCCCTTGAGGTCAGCCAGGGCAGACACGGTGTCTTCGAACCTTCGCCACGGGACCGAGTCGGTGGTGCCCAGTGAAGTCTGCTCAAGCTTGTGGTGGGGCGGACATGCTGTGTATCCGCACGTAATGACCTCCGCGGCACGCGCTGCGTCGGCCAGGCGGAAGATGGAGCCGACGTTGAAGGCGCTGCGCAGGTTATCGAGAACGATGTGAATCGGCCGTCGCGGTAGCCTGGCGAATTCCTCGGGCAGGAGCTCGGAGTCGCGAGTTCTTACCTCGAAGAGAGTCTCGATGCCGTCTGGCGCCGGTTTTCCCTTGAGGGAGCGGTCGCGATACCGGGGAGGACCCTGAGTGCGCGGACGTCTCATTCGAGGCCGAACGCCTTGCGAATGGACTTCTGCTGAGCAGGGGAGAGGCCGGTGTGGGAGCCCAGGTTCAGCGCGATCTGGGCTGCTTTCTCGGTCAGCTCGATGAGATCGAGTGCGCAGGAAGCGGTGGGCCCGACCGCGACAATACCGTGCCCGGGCCAGATCACGGCGGAGAACTGCTCAAGTGCACTCGCAGTGGTGCGGCCGAGGGATGAAGAGCCGGGAGGCAGAAACGGGATGGCAGTCAGGCGGTCCTGCAGCAGTATCGGCGCCTCGGTGTGCGTGCTGAGCAGTATCCGGATGAGCTGCTTCGGGTTTGAGAGCCGGTGTGTGAGGCTGATGAGCGCTGTCGGGTGGGTGTGAACTACGACGCGGTCGTCTTGCCTGAACCTCGCGAGCATGTCATGCGCGGCAACGTGCGTGGGGAGCTCGGTCGACGGCTTCGCGCCGGCAGGCAGGACCGAATATGAGCGGTCACCGGCCTCGAACTTGAGCAGGCAGAGTCCTTCTGACGGATGGCGCGCGAGGTCGCGCATCCTGACGTTCGCACGTTTCACCAGCAGGGCACTGAGCACCGGTCCTTCCCTCAGCCTTATTGAGATGTTGCCCGCGTTAGCCTCGGCCCAGCCGTGACGCGCAAGCTCGCTTGCGACCAAGCCGATATCGTCGGCATACGGGCTCACGGTCTTGTCCAACTGGGTGGCGGGAGTCCTGGCGTTCACAGTATGATGATATTGCCGCCGGGGCAGGTCGCTGTCAAGTTGACCGGCATGCCGTGCGCGGTTGACTTCGAACTCGCGTTTGCTAGAACTATTCGGCTGAAGACGATGATGGTGACGAGGTCAACTACTTTCACAGCCCTGATGTGCCTTCTGCTCATCGGCTGCGGCGGCAGCAAGGCACCGCTGGCGCAACACGAACGTGATTCAGCAGTGAGTCCCGCGGCGGCGGCAGTGCCGTCTGTTACGCCTGGACCCGAAACTGCCCGCACCGAAGCTCCAGCTGGCGATTCCTCCGCGGCACCAGTCCGCGATACGGTTCCCACAATGGTAGCCAAAGCGTTTCCCGAGGCCTTCTTTGTGCAGCACCTCTTCCGTCCGTTCCCACATCGGGTCGTTCGGGACAGCGCCGAGCGGGTGCTGGGATACGAGGTGTTTTCTGACAGTGCCGGGGTCACTGCAAGAGGCTATGCCGGCATGGTACCGGTACAGGTTTTCTTCAACGCACGGGGCAAACCGGTGCGCATCTACATTCTCGACAACTGCGAAACGCCGGCGTACCTGGATCTCGTGTATCGCGACGGATTGCTTGACAGGCTGCTGGCCTACGACCCGGCCAAGCCGGACAGCGTAGACGCAGTTACACTCGCCACTACCAGCTCCCATGCCATCATTGCCGGCGTAACCGGGCTGGCAGCGCGGGTTTCGGCTGAACTTGTGGTGAAGCCGAGCCGCGGGTCGCGTTGACTCGTTCCCGACCCGCGGCTAGAATCGCCTCTCGTCGGAACCTTGAACCTGAACCAGACGCTCTTGCTGATCAAGCCCGATGCCGTCGGGCGGCATCACATCGGCGAGATACTTGGCCGGCTGGAAGCGGCCGGCTTCGTTGTTACCGGCCTCGCAATGCGGCGATTGAGCCAGATTCAGGCCGAGGAGTTCTACGCGATTCATCGGGGCAAGGAGTTCTTTCCTGGGCTCGTGGAGTTCATTACGTCGGGGCCGCTGGTGGCTGTGCGGCTGGAGGGAGAGAACGTCCGTCGCCGGGTCCGTGAGTTTGTCGGAGTTACCGACCCGAGCAAAGCCGCACCCGGCACGATCCGGGCCGACTTCGGCACGTCGGTCCGCTCCAATGCAGTCCACGCATCTAATCCCGAGGAGGACGTCAACCGGGAACTGGAGTTCTTCTTTCCCGAACCGGATGATAACAGGAGGTAAAGCGAGGAAAGCACTGTTGTGCTTTGTCGTCCCGCTGCTGGCGGTTGCCGGCATCTACCTACCCAGGGTCGTCTTGCCCAACGGAACGTCTTCCGAGCAACCATGCTATTGCGCCAGGTAGCGGCGCAGTAGCAGAGAAAGCGGGGCCAGTTGGCCCCCGCTCGATCCCTGAAGAATCAACTAGCCGACCCGTTCCACCTGCCAGTTGTCGCCGACCCACAAGAGGTCGACTTGGACGCCCAGACCCCAAGAGAGGATCGTGGCCGCGGCCGACCGGAGTTGGTGGATCTGTGTCTCCCGGTCGACCGGGTTGCCGGCGCAGTCGGCATGTGCGACAATGGCGACGTGGGTCGAGCCGTGTCTTGTAACAGAGATGTTCAGGCGGCGCCGGATGGATTCGAGTGCGAGAGCGTCCGTGGCCTCCGCGAGGATTCGAACCGGGCCGGGCTCGGTGATGGTGTCGACGTAGTCGACTCCGTACTCGCGTTTCGCCCACTCGATGACCGGCAACTGACCCCGGCCGTCCATGCAATTGATTGTCGTGGCAAACCTGCCCTTGCCCATTCAGCTATGCGGGCAGGCGGGGAGCAAGACTGAAGTAGTCGGCTGGATTCAGCTTGGGTCGACCCTTGGGCCATCGTTCGCCGGTCTTCGGGTTGGTGTCATACTCGCCGTGGTCACCCCGGGCGATTGCCTCCAGGCAGTCGCAGAACGCGTCCACGTCGGACTTGTCGTTATAGAGCCCAAATGAGGCGCGCACAACACCGGGCATGTCGGCCAGGCTGCCGCAGGAGGCGCTTTCGTACAGCTTCTCGGCATCGGCGTCGCTGATGCCAAGCAGAGCGAAGATGTAAGGGTGGGCGCAGAACTGCCCGCAACGCGCGCCGACTCCGGCCTCGTAGCCGAGCACGGCCGCGACAAGCTGGGCCGGCTTTCCATCCATGCTGAAGCAGATGGTCCCGAGGCGGTCCTCAAGATTGTCGGTTTTGGTCTTGCCGTGGACCCTGATGCCCGGTATCCGGCTGAGGCGCGTGAGCGCGTACCGGGTGAGCTCAGCCTCGTGCTCCATGATTGCGTCCCATCCCACCGCCCCAAGCAAACCGATAGACGCGGCCAGGGCAACTGCACCTACCACTGTCGGCGTGCCCGCCTCCTCGCGGCTGGGCAGGCTGCGCCAGACAACCGAGTGCGGCGTGACTAGGTCAGCGACGCCGCCACCGACCAAAGCGGGTTCGGACGCACAGAGCATGGACTTGTCGCCGGCGAGGATACCCGCGCCGTAGGGTGCATACGTCTTATGTCCGCTGAATGCGATGAAGTCCAGGCGCTCGGGGTCGCCCCGCTTGCGCATGTCTATCGGACGGTGCGGGGCAATCTGGGCCGCATCGACAGCAATTCTCGCTCCGGCTTCGTGGGCGAGCCGCGCGAGAAGGTGGATCGGGTTCACCCAGCCGGTGACGTTTGACGCTCCGGTGACGGTCACGAGCGCGATTCTGCCCCGGAATTCCTTCAGCTTCGCCGCGAAGTCATCGACGTTGAGCGAGCCGTCGGGGTTGAGCGCGGCCTGGACGAGTCGTGCTCGCCGGCGCCAGGGCAGGTGGTTGGAGCTGTGTTCCATCCGGGTCGTCAGCACGATGTCGTCGGGTTTGAACGGGAACAGCGCAGCCAGCCGGTTGAGCGATTCGGTGGTGTTGCGGGTGATTATGACGGTGTCCTTCTTGGGGTCGGCTCCCACAAACCGGCTGATGATGTTGCGTGACTCCTCGTATGCCCAGGAGGCGACCTGGCTCTTGAACCCGGTGCCCCGGGCAACGTTGGAGTAGTACCGCATGAACTCGTCCACCTTCTCGGCTATCGGCCGGAGCGTCGGCGTACTCGACGCGTTGTCCAGGTTCACGTAGGTGCGCGTGGCGCCGGAAAGAAGCGGGACCTGGACGTCGATTCCCACAACTTCGGCGCGCAGCTTCTCGATGAAGGTCATGGCTTGTTGGTCGGTCTTCCTACGGACGTTCCGGCGCGGCAGCTCAGCACGGGTTCAGGCTGAAGTAATCCTCGGGCCTCAGTCTCTCGTGTCCCGTTGGACGGTACTCGCCGGTCCTGGGGTCAGACTGGTAGCTGGCGTGTTTTCCCTGGGAGATGGCGGTGAGCGACTCGCAGAGCGCGTCTGCGTCGGAGCGGTCGTTGTACTGGCCGAACGACGCGCGGACCACACCCGGTATGCCAGCCATGTTGCCCATGGCGATCTGGTCGCGGATACGCTCGACCTCACGCTGTCTCAGGTCAAGAAGCGTGATAACGTAGGGGTGGGCGCAGAAAAGCCCGTAGCGCGCGCCGACTCCAGCTTCGTATGCCATGATGGCGGCCACGAGCGCATCTGACCGACCTTCGAGGTTGAATGCGATGACGCCCAGACGCCGGGACAGATCGACAGTGGAAGTGGAACCATATATCCTGATTCCGGGGATCTGCGACAGGCGTTCGAGAGTGTGGCGGGTGAGCTCCTCTTCGTGGCGACGGATTGCGTCCCAGCCGACCGATTCGATGACTGCGATGGCCGCGGCCAGGGCTACGGCCCCAACCACGCCGGGCGTACCGGCTTCCTCGCGGCTGGGCAATCCACGCCAGACAATCGAGTCGAGCGTGACGAGGTCCACAGCTCCGCCTCCGACGAGCGATGGCACGGGCGGGTGGAGCAGGTCCTTGCTGCCAATCAGGACGCCGATGCCGTAGGGCGCGTAGGTCTTGTGCCCGCTGAACGCGACGAAGTCCAGATGCTCGGGGTCGTCGGGTTTGCGCATGTCTATCGGCCGGTGTGGGGCGACCTGGGCAGCGTCAATTGCGATCTTGGCACCGGCCTCGTGCGCGAGCCGCGCCAATTCGTGCACCGGGTTGACCCAGCCGGTGACGTTGGAGGCGCCGGTGACTGCGACCAACACGACACGTCCGCGGTACTGGCGCAGTTTCGCTGCGAAGTCTTCCATGTCCAGCGATCCATCGGCGAGGACCCGGGCGTGGACCACCTGCGCGTGCCGGCGCCAGGGCAGGTCGTTGGAATGATGCTCCATCGTGGTGGTCAGCACGATGCTGTCTGACTTGAATGGGAACAGCGCCGCAAGGCGGTTCATCGACTCGGTGGTGTTGCGAGTAAAGATAACCGCGTCGCCCTTCGGGTCGGCATTGACGAACCGGGCCATGGCGCGGCGCGACTCTTCGAAGGCCCACGAGGCAATCTGGCTCTTGAACCCGGTGCCGCGGGCAACATTAGAGTAGAAGCGCAGGAACTCGTCCACTTTGTTCATCACCGGCCGGAAGGTGGGCGTGCTGGAGGCATTGTCGAGGTTTACGAACTGACGGGTGCCGCCGCCTAGCAGTGGCGATTCGACTTCAATCCCGACGGTCTCGGCGCGTAGTCTCTCAATCGCAGTTGTGGACATCGCAGTTCCTTTCGTTTTCAGGCCTGGGTTCGGGCCACAGCGATAGACAGGCTAGGTGGCAGTCCGGAATTCGCAGAATGCGTTCTCGCAGTTCTTCTGGCACGTGCGGACAATCTCTTCACGCTTATCGGAGTAGAGGTCGGTCGAGAAGTAGCGCTCGGACCGGTCGGGCAGAACGGTGACGACGTTGGCTTCAGGTCCGAGTCTCTTCAACGCGCCGATTGTCGCCAGCACGTTGGCGCCGGATGAGACCCCGACCATCATGCCGTACTTCGTACTGATGTGACGCGCCATGGTGACTGCCTCCGCACCCGAGACGGCCTCGACCCAATCCAACTGCTTCACGTCCACGATTTCGGGTATGAAGCCATCGCCGATGCCGGCGATCTGGTGGACGCCCATATTCTGGCAACCGGAGAGAACAGCGGCCTCGGTCGGCTCGACCGCGACGAGCTTTGTCGCGGGGTTGACCGCGCGCAGGCGCCGGCCCACGCCCATCAGGGTGCCACCGGTGCCGATGCCGGCGACGAAGGCGTCGATGCGGATGCCGGCGAGTTGACGCAGGATTTCGATCGCGGTCGTCTGATAGTGGCAGTCGGTATTGTCCTCGTTCTGGAACTGACGGGGCAGAAAGACCCGCGGGTCCTTGGCGGCCATCGCTTCGGCCCGCGCCCTCGCGCCCGCGAAGCTTTCCGCGGTCGGCGTCAGGCACAGCTCCGCACCCATGCTGGTCATGATTTTCCGGCGTTCGAGGCTCATGTGCTCGGGCATGACGATGATGAGGCGATAGCCCTTGACCGCGCAGACCATCGAAAGGCCGATGCCGGTGTTGCCGCTGGTGGCTTCGACTATGGTCGCATCGGGCCTGAGCTGGCCGCGCTCTTCGGCCTTCTCGATGATGTAACGGGCGATGCGGTCTTTGACGCTGCCGGTCGGGTTCATGAACTCGAGTTTGGCATAGAAGTGCCAGGTCCGTCCTTCATGTTCGACCGCGAGGTCCATCATCGGCGTGTTGCCGATAAAGTCGAGGATCGACTTTGAGATGCCGCAGGTCTCAGGCGATTGTCGGCTCAGAAATACCATTGGTGAGGATAGCGACCGGAGTCGCGTGGGTCAAGGCAGGGCGGGGTGCGGCTACACTCCCTTCCAGCGGACGAAGCGGAGGAAAACGAGAATCTCGGTGAAGGTCTTGAAGTAGAGCAGGTCCCGCGCCATCAGTGAGTGCCGGACCGCGCTGGCGAACCCCGGACTGTGGGGTGAAATGGCCAGGTTGGCAGTGCGCAGCGCGAGATGCCCGAGCGCGTAGCCGCAGGCTACCGCGAGCATCAGCCCGAACAGGTAGCTGAAGATGCCGAGTCCGAAGGGCACGAGACGGTTAGACAGCGCGGCGAGGATGATCCCGAACACGACGAGCAGGAGGCCGCCGCCGCCGAACAGCAGCGGGGCAGGAAGACCGGTCAGCTTTCCCAGCGGTCGCAGGAGCGCCGACGCCGCCGTGACCGCGCCGACCACGAAGAGAGTCTCGTACAGGACTCGAGAGAAGTCTTTGGTGCTCCGGAGGAACTGAATCGCGGCGACCGTTGCCACGGTGCCGATCAGGACATAGTCAAGCCAGTTGAACTGCACGGCAGAACCCCGGCTGCGAACAAGGACTTGCCCCGGCGATGGGGCAGAGGCGTACTAGGCGACCGGCCGCTTCAGAAACAGGATAGCCCGCGTGATGATGCCGGTGTGTTCGCTGCCGTTCATCACGGAGACCAGCTCCCAGCCCTCGGCACCGAGCGATGTTATGTAGTCCTGGACGCCTTCCATCGTGTCCCGCGCCTTCTTCTCGCCGGGCACCGTCACGCCCCAGCGGGCGAGATTAAGAATCGGGCTGAGGTTGACGTCAATCCGCACGAACTTATATTCCCATTTCGTCATCGGTTTGCTCCTTTTGGTTGCGAGATGCTAACGGCAACCGCCCGGATGTCAATGTAGGGCCGGGCATCAGAAGCGCCCGCGCACAGTCGTAGTCGCGTTGGCCAAGGCCCAAATCCCGGGACCCGCGGGAACGACAATCAGACCGCAGCCCTGCCCGGCGGGCTGTTCGTCATGTTTCGGAACTAGCTTGGGACTCTCGATCTAGACCGCCGCGTCCTGAGTGACGCGGATCACTTCTTCGGCTGACGTAAGCCCGGCTCGAGCCTTGGCCGCCGCGTCTTCGCGCAGCGGCACCAAGCCCATCTTGACGGCAATCTGGTTGATTTCGTCCGCCGCCTTGTCCTCCATCACCATTCGGCGAATGGTCGAGTCCAGTACGAGCAGCTCGAAGACTCCGATTCGGCCCCGGTAGCCGAGGTCGTTGCATTCCGGGCAGCCGACCCCGCGCTTGAACTTGGCGCCCGGCTGGGCTCCCAGCCGGCGCAAGATCGGCTCGGGCGGCACGTACGACTCAGCGCACCGTTTGCAGACGCGGCGCACGAGCCGCTGGGCCAATACCCCGATCACACTGGACGAAATGAGGAACGGCTCGACTTTCATGTCTACCAACCTGGTTAGGGCGCCGGCGGCGTCATTGGTGTGCAGGGTCGAGAGCACCAGGTGGCCGGTAAGCGCGGCCTGGAATGCTATCTCCGCGGTTTCGGAGTCACGGATTTCCCCGACCATGATGATGTCCGGGTCTTGGCGCAGAATCGAACGCAGCCCGTCGGCAAAGGTGATGCCGGCCTTGCGATTGACCTGGCACTGGCGGACTCCCGCCTGCCGGTACTCAACCGGGTCCTCGATGGTGACGATGTTCTTCTCTTCGCAGCGGATTTCATGCACCACCGTGTTCAAGGTCGTGGTCTTTCCCGACCCGGTCGGTCCGGTCACGAGCAGAATCCCGTGCGGCTGGCGGAAGAGCTTCTCGAACTCGGTGGCGATGCCCGCAGTCATCCCCAGTTCGGTCAGGGACAGCGGCTTCTGGGCCCGGTCCAAGAGCCGCAGCACCACCGCTTCGCCGTAGATGGTCGGGAACGTCGAGAGGCGCACGTCGATCGTGCGGGCCGCGACGCGCAGGTCGAACCGGCCGTCTTGCGCCACGCGCTTCTCGGAGATGTCAAGGTCGCCGAGCACCTTGATGTGGGCGGTGATTGCCTGGCCCATTGCGGTCGGCGGGCGGTCGGTGTCGCGCAGCATGCCATCCACGCGCATCCGGACCCGCACCTGGTTTTCCTGCGGCTCAATGTGAATATCTGAAGCGTTCTCCAGAACGGCCCGTGCCAGCAGGTCGTTGACAAACTTTACTGCGGATTGGTCCTCAACCATTGCTCTCCTTAGTTACTGCGCAGCGCGAGAAAGGCCCGGCATAGGCCTACTTGCTGACCGGCCCAAACCGGCGCACTGCACGGAACGCCGCGGCGACCACGCCCGCGGCCGCGCCCAGCCCGGCAAACGTCAGCGATGCGGACAGTAGTCCGGAAAAACCCAACGCCCGAAACTGACCGGCCGCGAGGCAGATGCCGACCCGGATCAGAATGCCGGCCAGGGCCCCGGCGATCACGAATCCGGGCAGCCGGCTCGCAATCCGGGACGCCAGGTCCAACACTCCCCAGTTTCGCCGCGCGACGCGGTTCTTGCTCGCCTCAACCGCCAGAGCGCCGAGCTGTCCTTCCATCCGGGGGATATGCTCCTGACCGGCGCGGGAATACTCGGCCGCATCAGCCAGGTTGGCCGTTGCCCGGCGCAGCGGCGTGGTCGCGTCGCCCGCCAGCAGCAGCACGTCCTGCAAAGCGAAAAGCGTGTCCTCGGCCGCCAGACTCCGGCACCGCTCGAACATGGTCTCGGCCTCGGCCAGCGAAGACTCGGCCCGGGCCACGACCCGGCCGAGCTTCTCCAGCGCGCGGCGCGCGTTTCGGTCTTCTTCATCGAACGACCGACGGACGTCGGTGCAGACGCCCGGCATCTCGCCGTAGTCAGCCGGATAGCCCGAGGCGCGGGCCTCGACGTTGCGCAGCCGCGTCTCCAGTTCGGTCAGCCGGGTCCTGAGCAAGGTGGTCTCGGCCTTCATGCTGGGCAAATCCGCGCCCGCGGCAACGGCCCGTTCGCCCTGACGCCGGGCATCGGCTCTCATTTCGTCCAGCATCTGGTGAATGTCCTGCGTCACCGGTGCCAGGTCGCGGTCCGTATCGAGGGTCAGGGCGAATCGCCGGTCGAGATCAAGGGCCGCGCGCGCCGCGGACACCGCCTCGTCCCCGCGGCCGAGCAATGACGCATACTTGGCCCGGTGGTAATAGGCCTGGGACAACTTGGGGTTGATGTTGCACGCCTCAGCCGCGAGCCCAAGGGCTTCCTCGGTCCGGCCCAGCAGGTGGCAGGCGACCGAAAGGTGCAACATCGCCTCGGCCGCGGGCGCGGCCATTTCCGGCCGACGCCGCACCGCGCCCTGCCCATAGCGCACGGCCCGGCGCAGGTGCGACTCGGCCTCGACCGGGTCGAACACGCTGTCCTCGCGGGACACCCCGTAAAGATAGATCCAGCCCAGCTCGAACTGGATCGAGAAGTCGGTCGGGTAGCGGTCTTCGGCCTTGCGCAGCCATTCCAGGGCTTCCGGGAACAGCAGCTCCGCGGCCTTGGCGCAGCCCTCGGCGTACAGCTCACGCGTCTCGGCCCAGCGCGGGTGCAGCGCAGCGTCGGGCTGCGGTCCCTGCCGCTCGTCGGGCGTATTCAGCACGTCGGCCAGCACCAGCAGCAGACCGCCCTGAACTCGCAGCTCGTTCATCAAAGGGGCCAGGGGGTAGGCGAATTCGGCTCCGAGGTCGTGGAACCGATGCTGCGGCTCACGGGTTCCCCGCTCCAGCGCGACCGCCAGCAGATGGCCGTCAAGCACCAGCCCGGTCCCGGCCGACTGACTCCCCTCGGCAGCGCTCCGTCGTATCGCTTCGGGCCCGGCGACCGTGCGCAGCGACAGTTCGGAGATCTCAAGCTCGATTCGCTCGGCCCGTACGCCGGCACGAATCTGCCCCGGCCATTCGGCCGGGGACGGCACGCTACGCGTCATGCGGGCCACTCTCGTGGGTGTATCACTGAGGCGGGCCGAACCGGCTGAGGTCCTGGTTCCATGTGGACAGTCTAGACCGGGTGGCCGGTCATGTCAAAAAGGGAGGAGCCGAAACACCTTCCATATTCCCAGCCTGCGTCAGTACTGGGTGCGGTGCAGAGCCCTTCACCTCTGAGCATATGTCAGCCTTGGTCGCGGTCGAGCGACCTATGCGCAGAGTTGGTCAAACGAGCTGGGGCGTCGTTGATTCGGCGAGCCCTGTTCAACGTTCATCGTTGGGCCGGGCAGGAGAGATCAAAGGATAGAGGGATCGAGTGGCGGACTCCCACGCCGCAACCTGCAAACCGACGCGTAGCGTCGCCCTGAGTCCGACCGAAGGGCCTTTCCTACGCCGAGTCGCCCCTAACTGCTATCTGCTAACCGACGCCGCGTCGCCCTGAGCGAGTTGGACGCACTGTTCGACAGGGGCCGCGGAGGCCAACCGAAGGGTCTTCTCGTCGCGCCAACTTCGCCGTCCTACGGCGATGGCTTGCGCTGATGGCAGGAAGACGCCCTAGCGTCAGGAATCGACCGCCGTGTCATCGGACTCCCCATGCTCGGTCGTTGTCGCGCTACGGCCGGAACTGATACGAGACGCCTATGCCGGGCATTGGGAACCACGTCCCTGACATGCTCCTCAGGCTCGCCTCCCACCGCACTCGAGAGTCGCTGCCCAACGGCCCGCCGAAGAAGAGCTGGGCAACCCACGACACGGAGTTGTTCCTGTGGTATCGGAGGTCTACTTGGTACACCATCATCACCCGTGCCGCTCCGCTCATGCGGCCGAAGCCGAGAAGCAGTTCGGGAAACGCCGTGATGAACCCCAGATCTTCAGGCGCATCGATCTCGCCCGCGAAGAGGCCGAATGAGCCGCCGAAGTCCAGCGCCACGGGCCGCGGACCGCGCGAGAGCTGCCACTTCGCGTCGGCTGTGAGCGCGTCGAAGGGCAGTGATAGCTTGCCCCCGACATCTACATTGTCGGAGAGCCCGTAGCGGACCATGAGGTTGGCCTCGGGCAACGGGTATGAGTACGTCAGACCCATGCCGACCGATGTCCGTCGCGGCAGCAACACCTCTGGTGACTGGAAATTGGTTAGGCTAAAGCACCCTGCGCACAACAGGGCACCGGTGAGAAGCAGCGCGAGTGTGACTACGCTCTTCATACATCCTCCTTCTGCGCTTGCGGCAGACGAGCTGGCGGCCTGCACGGCCGCCATGGGACTCCTTCCATACAGCCCGGATTCGGCTCGGGCATGGCTGGATTCTAGGACCCGCGGGGACGGCTGTCAAGGCGACGGGCTGGCGTCACGGCGGGGAAGCGACGGCGCGGTTGACCCTGCGGACAAGGTCGTTCACACGGCCACGATGGTTGGCGACGAGGGCCGCGCGCCAGCCACTGCCGACGGCCGCGCCTGCGAGGGAACCTCCGACGTAACCTGCAGCAAATCCCACGAGGAAGCCGACGGGGCCGCCGCCCACGACCAGGTCGCAGTGGCTGGGGAAGTGGCTTTCAGGGCCGATCATGCAGTCCGTGTACGCCTCCGTCGGACGGATGTCCTCGCCGACAGAGAAGCCGATGCATCCGCCGCCCGTGCCGCCCGGCACCCCGCCGCCCGCGAGACAGAGCCCCGTCCGCCACCGGGCCCAAATACCGCGTATCGCCTCTTGCTCGCGATTGATTTCGCGAAGCAGATAGAAAACGGTGTCGTCGCTCCGTCCGCACTCGCGCAGCACGGCGTCCATTTCCCGGCACCTTGCCGCCATCACAGCCGGCGCGGCGTTGCGGGCCAGCGTATCAACAACGTCGGCGTGCCCGGGCAGGCTTTCGGCGCGGGACTCGCGGGCCCGGTCCAGGCGGAGCCGCATGACCTCGCGGGCGCGCACCTCTGGCGGCGGGACCGGCTGCCCCGAGTCCAGTACGACCTTGGCTCGCGGCACCAGGACAGCCAGTTCGGCAACGCGGGCCGTGTCGGAGAGTCGGACCTCGTAGACGTCCCGGGTTGGCAGGGTCCTGCTCTTCCCTTGTGCAAGCGTGAGGCGGACGGAATCGGCACTGGCCGATACGACCGAGCAGGAGATGACCTCCTCGGCCGTGACTACGGTATCAGCGACGGCTGGGCTGGCCGTCAGCAGTGCAGCCAGTCCGCACACGAACTTCCAGCGGATTGCGGTCATTCGACCTCCTTCGGACCCTGCTCAGAATTGCGGGGGCGGCTATCAAGCGATCGACCCGGCATCATGGCGGGGAAGCCAGGGCGCGGTTGACCCGGCGAATCAGGTCATTCACCCGGCCACGATGTCTAGCGATGAGGTTCACGCTCTGCGACGCGCCGATGGCTGCGCCTACTATGGGACCGGCAATACATCCCACGGTGGGGCCGACAGGGTTGGGTTCGCAGGGGTCGCTGGCGAAGCTGATGAGGCTGCCGATGGTCCAGCCCAGCAGTCCGACCGACGGAACGTAGAGGGAGTACATCGCCACCTGGGGCCAAATCGCGCGCAGCGCCTGCTGCTCGCTGTCGACTTCGCGGAACAGATCGAAAATGGTGTCGTTGCTCCGACCGCATGCGCACAGCACAGCGCCCATGTCCCGGCACCTTGCCGCCATCGCGGCCGGCAAGGCGTTGCGGGCCAGTGTTTCCACAACAACCGCATACTCAGGCCGGTCTTCCGCACGGGCCTCGCGCACGCGTTCCTGCCGTGGCTGCTCGGCGCGAACCGCCGGCGGCGGGACGGGCTGGCCCGAGTCGAGCATGACTCTCACTCCCGGCAGCTGGGCTGCCAGCTCGGCGACGCGGCTGGAGTCGGAGAGGCGAATCTCAAGCACGTCGCGCGTGTTCAGCATCCTGATGCCGCCCTGCGGCAACTTGAGGCGGACGAAGTTGGTGTCAGCTGATACGATCCGGCAGAAGATGACCTCTTCGGCCGTGATGACAGTGTCGGCAACGGCCGTTGTGGCCGTCAACAGCACGACCATCCCGAGCACGAAAGTCCGGGGTATCACAAGCATTCGGCACCTCCTTCTGGCCCAGATTGGGTCAGTGCAGGATTCTAGGACTGGACGAGACGGCTGTCAAGTCGTCGTCCCGGCATCACGGCGGAGAAGCCGTGGCGCGGTTGGACCTGCGCACCAGGTCAATCACCCGGTCACGATGTCTGGCGATGAGGCTCGCGCGCCGCCACTTGCCGATGACCACGCCTACCGGATAGCCGATGATACAGCCCACAGGATAACCCACGATGCCACCTCCAGGTTGGCAGAATGCCATCGGGTCCTCCGGGTAAATGGCATCTCCAATCGCGCCCCCAACTGCCCCGAACAGCCCCCCGGCGCAAGGACCGGAGGCGAGGTAGCTGGCCGCCTGGGGCCAAATCCTGCGCAGCGCCTCCTGCTCGCGATCGACTTCGCAGAGCAGATCGAAGACGGTGTCGTTGCTCCGTCCGCAATCCAGCAGAGAAGCTTCTATCTCCCGGCACCGTGCCGCCATCTCGGTCGGGGAGGCGTTGCGGGACAGTGTATCCAGAGCGCCGGCATGCCTGGCCGGGGCTAGTGTGATTCTTACTTGCGGCAGTTGGGCCGCCAAATCGGCGACGCGGTCGGAGTCGGAGAGGCGGATCTCGTGGACGTCGCGCGTGTACAACATCCTGATGCCGCCCTCAGGTAGCTTCAGGCGGACGAAGTTGGTGTCGGCTGATACGACCCGGCAGAAGATGACCTCCTGGGCCGTGATGACAGTATCGGCAACGGCCGTTGTGGCGGCCAGCAGCATTGCCAGCCCGAGCACGGACGTGTGGCGGATTGCGGTCATACAACCTCCCTTTGACCTCGCCTAGGTCATGGAGGGATTGTAGGACTGGACGAGACGGCTGTCAAGTCGTCGTCCCGGCGTCATGGTTGGGAGGCGACGGCGCCGTTGCCCCTGCGGATCAGGTCATTGACACGATTCCGGTGTCTGGCGATGAGGACCGCGCGATAGCCAGTGCCGATGGCCGCGCCTCCGAGGGAACCTGCGACAGATCCCACGAGGCAGCCGACAGGGCCGCCGCC
>Ga0315277_10005492_pt1 | contig 16683 bp, 18 predicted proteins | sample YL17G05_15_MG_FD_203695 | JGI IMG/M metagenome (GOLD analysis project Ga0315277, IMG submission 203695) | Sediment microbial communities from Yellowstone Lake, YNP, Wyoming, USA - YL17G05_15 | ecosystem: Environmental > Aquatic > Freshwater > Lake > Sediment | place: USA: Wyoming | collected... | reverse complement strand
AATTATTGCCTTACTTTCAGCCAAAGGTGGGATACAAGGAACAAAATCAAAGGGAATTTTGTCACCAATTGAAATATTAGGGCTTTCCTTTTTAACAACTGGGCTTATTTTATCAACAATTTTCTATTTCATGCCCATCGAAACCCGCGAAGCCTTCATGGCTTCCTCGAGAATGGCCACTTTAGTGATAAAATACTACCCGGCCTGGGTGATTGCGCCGGTAATCGCTTTAGTTGCCTTAGGATTTTTTAGAAAGTCCGACTAAACTAGTCCCTAGTCTCTAACTACTAGTCACTAGTTTTCAGGGCTTTTTTTAGTACTTCAATGCTAAAATTTGAACAGATATTTTTTTGAGGCGGCAGACCGCCTAATTTTCTCGAAATATCATCGCGCGTTAATTTTAAGGCATAATCAACAGTTCTTCCCTTAATCATCTCCGTCATTGCCGAAGTCGAGGCAATACAGGCGCCGCAGCCGAAAGCTTTGAATTTGAGATCTTTGATTTTTTTCTTAGCATGCTGACCGGCGGATAATTTTATCCACAACCTTACCACATCACCGCAAGCCGGGTTGCCGCCTTCGGCCTTCGCGTCATAGTCTTTTAACTCACCCATATTGCGTGGATGCGAAAAATGATCAATGGTTTTTTGATTATACATATTTTAATCTTATCAAAGACCAATCTAGATAAAAAGAACTATTCTAATTTTTTAAAACAAAATTAAATAAATACCCAGTCAAAATTATTCCAAATCCCACCACGGCTGCGAAGATGATAATTAGTTTAGTTTTCATCACTTTTTTCAAAATCATAAATTCAGGTAGCGAAAGCCCCGTCACCGCCATCATAAAAGCAAGAGTTGTCCCCATAGCGACGCCTTTTTCGGTCAAAACAGACACCAGCGGAATAACGCCGGCCGCATTGGAATACAGCGGAATGCCGATTAAAGTCGCAAGCGGCACGGCATACCATTTGTCGCTTCCGGCATAGCGAGCCAAAAAGTCGGTTGGCACATAGCCGTGGATAAAAGCGCCGATTCCGATTCCAATAAGAACATATGGCCAAACCTTTTTTAAGATGTCTAATGTATAAATTTTAGCATAGCTTATCCTTTCTCGCCAAGACATCTCCGCGATATTGGCGGTGGAGTTTATCCTGTGTTGATAAACAAAATCCTCAACCAGATTTTCAACCTTTAGCTTACCGATAACTATACCCGAAAGAATAGCGATCACTAACCCGCTGGCTATGTAAATTAGAGCTACTTTCCAGCCAAACATTCCAAGTAGTAGTACCAGAGCGACCTCATTGATCATTGGCGAGGCCACTAAAAATGAAAAAGTCACCCCCAAAGGAACGCCGGCTTCGACAAAACCCAAAAAGAGCGGCACAGCCGAGCAAGAACAAAAGGGGGTGATAATTCCGAAAAGAGCGGCCAGGATATTGCCGGTAAATTGATATTTATGCGATAAGATGTTCCTTATTTTTTCCGCTGGAAGATACGAACGAATCAAAGAAACAACAAAAATAATCACGCTCAAAAGAATAAAAATTTTAAGCGTATCAAAAATAAAAAAGTTGACCGCTTCGGCAAGTAAAGTGCCATGAGTAATTGAAAACACACCGTAAGTCAGCCAATCGGCCAAAAGTTTTATTGGAAACCAAATACTCACTTACCCTCCGATTCGCTATTCTGCTGAATGATTGCTTTTATCTTTTCGCTATTTGGCACAAATCCGACCATCACCGGTTTGCCGTTAATGGCCAAAACCGGACTTTGCATCACGCCCATTTCAACAATTTTTTGGATGTCGGTGACATATTCCACTTCTGTCTTTAAGCCCAATTCTTCAACCGCTTGCTTTGTCAGTTCAAATAAATTTTTACAGGTCGGGCAACCCGACCCTAAAACTTGGATTGTCATTTGTTCTCCCTAAAATTAAATTTATTTAGTTTAAAAAATAACTAATGATAAGGCGATTGTGCCCAAAATCGCCCAGACAGAATTTTTCTTCAAAACCATAATCCAGATAATTGCCAAAGCGAAAATCAACCATGCCTGCCAGCTAATGAGCGATTTAAAGGCAAATTGTAACATAACAGAAAAGATCAAGCCGATAAAACCGGTTAAAAAACCTTTAATCACAACTTGGACAATTTTGTTTTTTTGCACGCGGCTATGCAAATCAGCCAGGACAATCATTGCCGTCAGCGATGGCGTAAAAATTGCCAGAGTAGCAAAAAGTGCCCCCAAAATTGCCGCCACGCGATAGCCGATGAAAGTAGCGGTGATGAAGACCGGTCCGGGCGTAATCTGTCCCAAGGCGATGCCATCCATAAATTGCTTGACAGAAAGCCAGTTGTGCAAATTCACCACTTGGTGCTGAATTAAAGGAATAGTGGTAAAGCCGCCGCCAAAAGCGAAAGCGCCAATACTTAAGAAAGTGGTGATAAGATCGCGAGTATATGGAATTAAAAGTCCAACGGCAAAAACCGCTGCCACCAAAACCACTGGCAGGAAATCCTTTGCTGAAAGCGGATCACGTTTAATAATTGCCGCTTCTTCCAGTAAAACCTCGCCTTTTTTGGCTTTTTCGTCTTCAAACTCGCGGGTGAAGTAAAAAAACAGAAAACCCAAAGTGCCGGCGGCGAGAATTATCCAAATAATATTAAAATGAAAAAAATAAATTCCAATAAAAGCCGCTATGCTGATAACAAAACCTTTCCAGTCTTTGAGACTGATTTTTTTAAAGACCGATTTGCCCAAAACTAAAATAGCGTTAATAAGAAGCGCCACTACCAAAGCACCCAGTCCGGCAAACAGCGCTTTGACAAAAGAAAGATTGCCAAAAGTAAAATACGCCCACGCCAGTAAGATCATGGCAATGGTCGCCGGCAAAATATACAAGAGTGGCGCTAAAATTGCACCCCACAATTTATGCAGTTTAAAGCCGATATAGCCCATGATGGAAACCCCGGTGGCGCCGGGCAAAACCTGTGCTAAGGAGAGCGCATTCATAAATTCTTTTTCCGAAATCCATTCTTTTTGGTGGACAAAAGTTTTTTTCATCAGCGCCAAAATCGCCGGCCCGCCATAGCCGATGGCGCCGATATAAGTAGTTGTTTTTAATAATTCTGACAAAGTTGGCTTTTTCATATCGAAAGCTCATTTTTTTGTTCGTTCATAGTTCCCCCTTTTTAAATGTGAATCCCGAAATAAATCAAAATATATTTCAAAGAGACATAAAGAAAAAGCAAGCCAAACAAGGCCTTCAAAGCATTCGGTTTGAATTTGGCGACTAACTTGGCGCCGTAAATTGCCCCCACCAAAGCACCGATGCCCAAGGTAACTGCCACCGGAATGTTGACCACGCCCTGAAAATATTTAAAAATCGCGCCGACTAAAGCCATCCAAACAAAAGCGGCCATGGAAGTGCCAATCGCCAATTTTACCGGCGCTTTTAAAAAATAAATGTAAGAAGGAACCAAAGCGTAACCGCCGCCCAAGCCAATGATGCCGGTTAAGGTGCCAATCACTGAACCCAAAACTGTTTTTGCCAAAGGATTGGCTGGCATTTCGGTATTCTGCGCTGTTTGACCTTTAACCAACAACCCTTCATAGAGCATCCGCAAAGAAACAATAATGAAGGCGATGCCGATAATAAGATCAATCAAATCGCCGTAATGCTTAATGTAGCCAAAAACAATCGAACCAATAATCACTCCCAGAACTCCGGAATAACCGGTTAAAAGAGCCGTCTCTTTATCGACATTTTTCATTTTGATGTGCTGATATGCGCCGGAGGCGGCGGTAAAAACAACTGCGGTTAAAGTCGTGCCCACGGCAATCGCCGGATCAAAATGAAACCCGAAACGAATCACTGGCATCATTAAAGCGCAACCGCCGGTGCCCAAAAGCCCGCCGACAACGCCAGCCGCAAGACCAGTGATAAGATAAATAAGATAGATCATCTTTTCTCCTTTCTTAATTTAGAAATTTATTTAATATCTTAAGATGCTTTTCGGTGACCTTTTGATTCAACTTATAAAAAACTTTTAAGCCCTCTTGCCTTGATGAGACCAAGCCGAAATCCTTAAGTACCCTAAGATGGTGAGAAGTAAGATTTTGCGGTAAATCTAAAAACTGCCAAATCTCGCAAACACATTTCTCACCATTTTTTAATAAGCAGAGAATTTTTAAGCGATTGTCTTCGGCAATAACTCTTAGAAAATCGGCAAGAAGCGGAATATCCTGGTTATCTTTGTAACAGTCAAAATGTTTCATGCATATAGTATATCAATGGTTATTGATATATGCAAGTGGCAAAAATTTCTAGACCTTTTATTCTACTTAATTAGAAAACCGACCTTGACGCGGCCAGACCTGTCCTTACGATTGGAAGATTGGTGGGAGTATTACTCTATAATGAGATTATCTGACGACCCGGTCTATCAATAGACCAATAACGACCGATAAAATCAAGAAAAGTATCAATGCGAAAATGGCCGTTTTGAGAGCCTCTTTTACAATGGTCTTTCTGCTTTGGTAATGATGTTGGTATTCGTTGTAAGTGATAAGAAAGGCGGCGAAAGCCGCAAGTAGACTGAAGATTGAACCCATTATGATAAAAAAAATGAATTGGCATAATTTTTAAATTCTTTTGTTTTAGACATATTTTTTAATTTCGGAAATCATTTTTCTCTGTTTGAAAATTTCTTCTTTATATTTTTCGCCATCAACTTTTTTCTGTTCTTTGTCTCTTAAAGATTTATTGAGAACGGCTTTTATCCCAATAATAGTTTCTTCCAATGTTTCATAAAGCTTTTCTTGGTATTGTGTAATGCTTTTTAAGATTCGCTGGTGGAAATCGTAACGTGTTCTGCCGCAATGTTTATCGAATTCTCTTGAAACATCTTCTTTCATTTTTGGATAAAAAAGATAGCGCGAAATAAATTTAGGAAGATGCGAAACTATTGGTGTAAAAACATCTATATCAATCTCGTATTCATCAAAGGAGAATTTAAATTCGATTTCTTTAACCAACGGACCTTCGGCTACAAGTTCTTTGAGCTCAAGATTAAAAATGTTAGCCGATAAATCAATGACTTGCCGAATGAATTGATTAGTTTGCTCCGTAAAACGATTGGTTAAATTTCGTAAGCTATTTCGAATTTTTTGTTCTTCCATTTTTCGCCATGCCGAAAAAATTTCTTTAATTTCTTTTTCTAAAAACATATTAAACTCTTGAACAAAATCCCGATTATTTAAGCAGGATTTTTCTTGAAAAAATCTATCATACTTATTTTCAAGCTTGGTAAGCTTTTGTGACTTTAAGGTTTCGATATCTTCAAGTAAAATTTCGTTTGCTAATCGTTCGGCTTGGCCTTGAAGGACAAAATAAGCGTCTTCTTTTTCTTTTTCGATCCGTTCGGTTTCTTTTATAAAACGATCCGTTTTTTCTTTAAGTTCATTTTCTGACATTTGCAAAGTACTTTCTTGGAGAGCCAGCTGTAACAAAATTTCCCCGAGCAAATTATTGAGCTTGCCCTGAATGGAAGTTGCTAAAATTTCGTCTTTTCTCTCGGCAATGAGCGTAGCTAAATCGATCTCCAAATTTTCAATATTGCTTTTGGCGATTTTTTGCCGGTCATGATCATTTTTGCCTTCTAAAGCTAATTTTGCCGAGATTGAAAAGAATTGAAAATCCTGCCGTTTGACTTCTTTTGCGATAATTTTTTTAGTAAAATCCAGCGATTCAATACGTTCCTTCTCGTTTATTTGGTCAATTTTATTTTGGACAAAAATTATTTTTGCCAAATAATCCTGAATTTTATTTAAAAATTCGAGTTCTGCTTCACCGATAGGTGGATCGGCGGTAACAATAAAAAGACCGGCGTCGGCCTTAGGAACAAATTCGTAAGCAACGTCGGTATTATGGCGGTAAACAGAGCCGATGCCCGGAGTATCGATAATCTGCACACCCTTAGCCAGAAAATTGGAGCAAAAAGAAATTTTCATCGATTCGATTCCTTTTTTATTTTTGGGATTTTCTGATTCAGTGATGTAACAAGAAAGTTCCGACCGTTTAATTTCTTTGTTTTTTCCGTCTAAAAACTTGACGATTATTTTTTCAGTCTTGCCGTATTCAAGAATGGTAATTATCGAAGTTAGTGGCACGATCGCAACCGGCAAAAGTTCTTCTCCAAGCAAAGCATTGATAATCGATGTTTTACCGCGTTTATATTGCCCAAGCACAACCAGCTGGAATGTTTTATTATCAAGTTTTTCTTTTAAATCTGCTAATTTTTGCGAAAAAGAAATATTTTGTTTAACGATCGGCAGTGTTTCTAAGATTTGTAAATTTTTTGCCAGATTAGAGAAATTTTTTAAGTCATCGGTATTTTCCATTTTACTCCATAAAACACTAGTTAAAGTATATCTAGAATAAATATTTATTTATTAATAGTATTAGGAAAGATAATATTACAAACGAAGTCAAAAATACTATCAAGAAAGAACGAAAAACGCTAGCTAATGCCTTCTTTTCGCTTAAAATTTGTTTTTTTATTTTCTCGTCCATTATGATTAAATCGGCCGAAATGAAAAAAAGACTAAGAATCAAACTGATCAAAAAAACTAATAATGTATTTGATAACAAAATATTCATCTTTATATTTTATCGATTTTTTCGTTTTTTGAAAATATAAAAATTATCGCTGAGATGAAAGCCAAGATCGCACCAAAAATAAACGGTGCGCCCGGATTAATCTTCGACCACAAGAGACCAGCGATTAAGGAAGAAAAAAAGACACAAACTCCAATAATTGTCTGATAGGCGCCAAAAGAAGTGGCGATAATTTCTCGATTAGCGATTTGAGAAATATATGCCTTGCCAATACCTTCGGTTAAAGCCATATAAAAGCCATAGAGGGCGAACAAAAGCCAGATAAGATTTATTGATTTATTTATACCAAAAAGAAAATATATTATGGAAAATAATAAGAAGCCGAAAGAAAGAATCTTTTTGGGACCGATTTTGTCGCTTAATACTCCTGCGGGAGTTGAGAATAAAGCGTAAACTGAATTAAAAACAACATAAGCAAGTATCGTAAGTATAGTCGATAAACCCAAATCTTTGGCGCGAAGAATCAAAAACGCATCCGAACTATTGCCAATGGCAAAGATGGCACTGACAAATAAAAAGGTTTTGAAAGAAGGAGGAAGGTTAGATAATTTGAAGGACGGCGGGTCAAATTTTTTAATTGAGAGTTTTTCTTTAACAAATATCAAAAGTAAGATTATACCAATAAACCCGGGAATAAAAGCAATGAAAAATATCGGGCGAAGATTATTGCCAAAGTATTTAATTAGCAAAATAGCGGCCAAAGGACCAACCACCGCTCCGGCGGTATCAAGCGCTCGATGAAAACCGAATGATCGGCCAATATTTTCCTTGGTGGAACTTTCCGTAATCAAGGCATCTCTGGCGGAAGTGCGAATGCCTTTACCAAAGCGGTCGATGAATCTTCCCAGCAACACTAGCGGCCAGCCTTGGGCCACACCGATAATCAGCTTGGATAAAGTCGAAAAGGTGTAGCCATAAACAGTAAAAGCTTTCCGTTTTTGTAATTTATCCGAAAGCCAGCCTGAAAAAACCTTCAGTAAGCTCGCTGTTGATTCGGCTACTGCCTCAATCAGCCCAACAATCGAAACTGGCACGCCTAAAAATGAGGTCAAAAAAATCGGCACGACCGGGTAAACCATCTCCGAGGCAAAATCGTTAAAAAAGCTCACCAGTCCTAAAACGATAACATTTTTTGAAAGCTTATTTTTGTTTTCCATGACTTTTTAAAACACCTAACAGTTAATTTAGCTCTCCCAATCTTTTTAAAAGTGACACTGCCTGGAAAGTATATTCGATGGTCGAAATGCCCATAAACTGTGAGCGGGAAAAACCACCATTATCACGTTTACAGGCGTTAAGAAAAGTGATGATCTTGTCTTTGTTCGGAATGATTTTCCCAAGCAAGACCAAACTTTCGACTGCCCAATAATATTCTTCAAGATAATTAATCCGTCCTAATTGGCTAAACAGATAACGTTCTGTTTGGTCTTTATTTTTCAATTTATAACCAATTAAATTGGCGATGTTTAAACAATAAAAAGTGGTGGCCAATTGCGAACCCTTCATTACCCCAAAGCCGCCATCGTTGTTCTGAAAAAAATTAAGTTGAGTTTTAATCAATGTATTGTCAATTCGACAATTAAGATCTTTAATGAGGGTTACGAGATAGAATATTGTTTGTGCCTCATTGTCAACCAAGTCAGCATAAATTGGGGCGATCTCAATATTGATCAAAATTTTATCCGATTTATTTTCAGTTTTCAGTTCGTAAGATTCGAGAAAATTTTTGTATTTTTTAAAATTGTCTAATGGCAATCCGAGCGCTTTTATTGTTTCCACCAAAAAATATAATCCCGTCACATCGCTAAGATTACCTTCAGTATCCTGATCCTGCCAAAATTGAACGATTGGATCTATTTTGGCAGGTTTTACGCCTAACATTTTTAGCGTTTTAACCGCAAGACAAGTATCTAAACCCGAGGAGGGCGTAATTTTGGCAAAAAAATAACCGCCGTCTTCCAGGTGACAGTCTTCGAGATAACGAATAATTTCTTTTTTATTAAACATATATAGCTCCCATCAAAGTAGAAGCTATCATCTCTTTATTAGAGCTTAAGTGAGCCTCATCACTTTATGATCTAATTTAATTTTACCATATAAGGAAAATTTTGCCATGTTGTACAAATACTTGACAATTATGAACATAAGTTCTATTATGTAAATAAGCATGATAAAAACGTGAGGTTAATATGAGAGGTCGTCCAAAAATTAAACGAACAATTAGATTTTTCCCGGAGATTACTTACTTTAAACCGGCTGGGATTCCGTTGAGGAATCTGCCAGAGGTTATATTGACAATGGATGAATTGGAGGCGATGAGACTGGCAGAATTAGAAGACTTAGATCAAGAGCAAGCGGCGAAAAAAATGGGAATTTCTCGCATCACTTTCTTGAGAATCCTACATTCTGCTCACAAAAAAATTGCCGAAAGTTTGATATTTGGGAAAGCAATAAGAATGAAGGGAGGTGAATATAATATGCCAAATTTAGATGGCACCGGACCCTTGGGGCAAGGCCCGAGAACTGGCCGCGGCCGTGGCCAAAGATTAGTCGGACGCGGTCAAGGATTGGGTGGTTCAGCCGATTGTGTTTGTCCCAAGTGTGGCGAAAAAGTAGCTCATACTCGAGGTACGCCTTGTCTTCAGACTAAATGTCCGAAATGCCAGACACCGATGAGGGGCGTTTTCTGCCGCTAAACAAAATAGAGGGAAGTTTAAAGCGTCAAGCTAACTTCCCTCTATTTTTATTCTATCAAAAACTTTGATAGTATTCTCAAGTGATTAGGATCGTGAGCTAAGTTTTTTAATAAATTCAAGGATTTTTTCGCCGTATGGCGTTAGTTCGTGGTAAACCGTTTGACCAATATGTCTTTTCTCAATTAAACCCGCGCGCTTAAGGCGCTCGGTATGGCCGGAAATAGTCCGAAAATCAGCATCGAGTTTTTGGCTAATCGCCCAAAGTGAATAATCAATGTTCTCGCTTAAAAGCATTAAGATTCTAATGCGATAATGGTTGCCAGCGCCCTTGAAAATCCTCTCCATTCTTCTGACAATTTTCTCATTCATACTAATTCCATCCTAATAATCTAATAATTCTTCCATAAATATTCCCTTGATGATGTTCTTATATTCTCGAGAATAAGAGAACATCGTCTAGATACAATATATCATAATGCAGCGCGAGAATCTAACGGCTCACCCCATGAGCCGTTAAAATAGTTAGGATTTTTGGTAATAAGTGTATTTGCCTGTTTCACCCCGTTGTTTAATCAGACCCTCATGTTCGAGTTCTTCCAAATAGCGGGTGGCGGTGGCGTCGGAAACGCCTAAGAGTTTTTCAACGGCATTGTTAGTTATATTTTCGTCAGTTTCCGCAATGTATTTTTTCAGTTTGTCCAAATTCTCCGCCTTCTTTTCCAAATATTCCGGCAAATCAACTTGCCCCGTTTGATGCTCTTTGGAGCTATCTAACCGGGGCTTCTTTTTCAATCCAGCCATAATTAAATAAATCCCCACCCCGCCGATAATGATGCCGGCAATAAGTCCGATGAGAAAATATAGCATTTTGTCCTCCTTTGAGTATCATAAGTATTTGTTTTTTTCGTTGATAACGCATTTATTTATCATGTCCTGTTCTTTTTGGATAAAATAATTTAAGAATATAAACCTCCTTCTTTTTATCATACTCACCAAAAGACCAAAGAATGAGATTAAAAACAAAAGAATAGTAATCACCCATAAGTGTTCCTTTATTGAGTATTTTATTGGAAGAAAAATAGCAGAAATTACTAAGATAACAATGCCTATTATTATAGTTGTGTTAACACGCTTCCTAATTTGTTTTTTGCAATGAAGTTCGGCTTTCATGGCCAACTTCTCTATTCTTTCAATTTCTTGCTGTTTAACAGCGTTCTCAACGGCTTGCGATAACCTTCCTTCCATTGTTTCTAGCTTCCTTGTTGTCTGGAGAAGAGTTCTCTTTATAATTTCTTCTTGATCTTTTGATTTACCAAGTTCTTCTGCTAATTCAGCTCTTTCTTTTTTGAAATTTTTAATTTTTTGGTCCAATAATTTCGGGAATTTTCCCCCAAAAGATTCTTTCGTATTTTGGATTTCCAAAAGCATATTTTGTATTTCGTTATCGGATATTAATATGTGAATATCATTATCATCAATTTCTCCTTTGGCCTGAGCCTTACCAAGCTCTTTTAAAAATATGTCCCAAAAATCTTTACTTATTATAAGATTTGTAGAATAACCAGCAATTACATTGTGCAAGGGTAAATTTGAACTCAGATCTGGTTTTTTGAGCCAGAGTAAGGTTACGAAATAATCCTTGAGAAAAACTTCGGGTATGTTACCAGTTTCTTTGTGTCCGTATTGCCTTACATCGTAATTAAAAAGCTTTTTATCTGCAGACAATAAAATAGCTTTCTGCTTTTCTATTATTGGATTATTATCTCCTCCGCGTAATTTACGAATGGCCTTAACAATTTTAATATCATGGTTGTAAGAAAAATCGCTTTTGTTGGGTTTGATTTCTTCTAAAAGTGCATGTTCTTGTGGTAACACCTCCAATGTTTCGAATTCTATATCGTGGTCCACCCTGATCCCCAATTTGTTTAACTCCTCTTCAATGTGGGCGATCTTAAGCAAAATATCTTGTTTTGAATATCCCTTTTGCTTCATAACTGAATAAATTGAATCGATTTTTATATTCGCTGGATAATGGTCGAATTCATTTATATATCCTCTTAATACACTTACAATCTGGTCTTTGGTTATAGAAAAAATACTAGCTTCCAAGCCGAATTTTTTCATTATTTCAAATAGTTCTTGAGCAGCAATATTTAATCTATCCTCATCTAGCTCCATCAAACTAAAAACTATATTAGCATCGAGATAAATATTCAAAGATTCGAAATTTCTTTTTATGGAGGCAATGTCGTTTGCCCAAGTTATAGTCGTGATAAGACAACCAAAAATCAAAGACTTCAATCTTTCAAAATTGGTACTATCAGATTTTTCTGCATACGAAACAAAATCTATTATTATGTTTGCCGATTCGATATTCGCAACCGGTGAGCGGGGAAGATCTTGTCTGGTCATTGCCATACAAACAACATCAGCGTTGTGTTTTAATATATCATTCAAGGTCTTTTCAATTTGCTGTGCTGTTAAATCCTTATTTTGTGTTTCTTTAGCATATTTTTTAATGCCTTCGAGTAAAGAATTCATCTCTCTCTCGGCCCTATTGATCTCGCTGTCTACTATGCGATTTTGATTTACCCCATCACCGGTCAAACAGATAGAGTCTGCTATCTCTTCATATTTTACAAATCCATTTTTCCTTAATCTTTTTACTAACGTTATAATCAGATCAGTCGGAACATCGAGAGTAAAACGATGTAATAATTCTTTCTTTATCTCTTGTATGTTGGTTGGCTTATCTAATGTTTGAAGTACGAAAAAAGCGAAAACGCCAATAAAATCGTTATCCGATTCTAAAAGTGACTTAATAAATGCAAATTTAGTCAGAGCATTTTTCATAGGAATAGCTCAAGTAAATCATGTAATTTACAAAGGAGTTTGTCAAATCTTAGTACTTAAAATCGCTGACATGTTTCTAACTCTATACAAATTTTGGTGATTATTTATATTTTTTCCAATTAACTTTCGAGGTCTTTTTATCTGTTTGAGGTTTCGTTTCTGGCTTTCTCATTATAATTAAATGTTTAAATCCCCTTAAAAAGAAATTGAATTTTCTGGCGCGGTAATGCCAAACGCCTGTATTCGAGCTTTGGTTTTGCCTTGTTACGCATATTAAGTCAACTGGTTCAAAATATTTATCGAGCATAGTGTATATTTTGAAGCCAACTGGGGTAAATTTTCTTTTCACCCACTGATCTCCAATTAGCCAGCCAACAACTTTCCCTGGTTTTAATATCCGGTAAATTTCTTCCGTCACTTTTTCTAATTCAGTGTAAAATTTCTCATCCTCCGCAGATATTTTCCCAATATCTCTGGGATCACTTCCATAATTGACATTATCGCCATAAGGCGAATCAATAAAAACCATGTCCACAGAACCATCTTTTAGAGGTATCTTTCTCGCATCATTTTTGATAATATCGCTTCTTTGAGGATGAATATCATAACAAATCGCCTTTCTATTTTCATCTAAAGCGACATCTAAAGTTGTTCCGCTACCGCACATCGGATCAACAATAAGATCACCAGGTTTTGTGTATCTTTGGATCATATTCCAGATAATAAAAGCTGGTGTGACACCTTGAAATTTATTATTTCCTTTAGGCGTCGAACCATAGCTTTGCTTGGGATAATCCCACAGTGTTGTAGTTTCGAAGGGCGGCTTTTCATCATTAACAGGTTTAGTCAGCAATAATTTCTTTGCCTTTTTGTCTTCTTTTATTTGAAATAACGAACCATTCTTGACCGCTCTATTCATTAAACAATCCTCCTTAGGTCTTCAATAAATTTATCGAATGATTTTACTTTATCACTTTCCTCTACATCTTTATCTGACATAACATAACCTCCGTCAGTGTCTGTTTCGACAATGGCTCTTCCTTTTTTGGTGGGTTTCTTAATCGTTAGCGTCCCGTCTTCATCCGGGGTAATAAAGAATACTTTGATATTTTTTGTCACTGGATCTTGCAAAAATTTGAGTTTCCAGTAACCAGTTTGGGCAATCCTTTCGCGGAGAGTAACCTTGCTTGAGATCGTTGCCAGAATTTTGCAATCTTCACTATAAATAATTAAATCGACATCGGGCAGATGGTGACCAAATTGTCCGTAATCGATCAAAAGATTTCTCTTAATTTTGCTCATTTCTTCAGAAAGGTTCGCATTATTAGTTCGTTCCAGCGCATTACCTGAAATTATTTTTAATCCTAGACTCTCAACTTGGTCTTTTATAATGTGCATTATTAATTTTTCCAAATTTTTTCCCTTGAAGGCTCTCCATGATTGTTCGTGATCAGATAAAGAAAAGTCTTTTTTATGAATTTTTTTAGCCTTTTCGAAGATATCCGAAATTCGATTATAGACTTTTTCACCATATACTTTCTTCTCATCTTCGTAAATTTTAATGAGATCATTAATGTTCATCTTGCTCCTTAAATGTTTTAAATCCTATAGGATAACTTTTGACGGTAATAATCGGCCATTACTTTTTGGTATAATACTTTGCTAAATAAACGATTTTGTCCACCTTCAATTTTTTCTAAAATGGCCTGTGCTATTAAAAGTAATTCCCTTGTAAACACGACTTGCGATGGATATGGCGTTTTACATTTCGGCTTATCATTTATCTCTTCAGTAAGCTTTTGCCATTCTTTTCGCAAATTCTTTTGATTCATTTTGTCCTCCTTACTAAATAGGATTGGGGTTTTGGCATAACTTTGTCCTAGGCTCATTTTACGCAAAATTTGGCTTTTAATCAAATATGCATGCTTCATGACCCCATTATAAGAAATTTGGATACATACCCAACCCACCGACAGGTTGGTCAAGAAGGAAGAATCTAACGGCTCACCCCATGAGCCGTTAAAAGAAAGGGTTATTTTTGCAAAATAAAGCCGGCCGAATTGATAAAAAATTCTCGGACAATAGGAGCTTTGGTTAAAAAATGAAGACGGCCTAAGATGTCGGTGGCTTTGAGGATTTTAAAATTCGCCTGTTTGATATATCTCAATGTTGATCTAAATGTCATTGGCCAAAGGCCTAATTCAGCCAGATTTTTTGCCAATATTTTGCGACCCATTATCGTATTCGAAAAATGCTTGGCCAACGGAAAGCCAAAATATTGGAAAGGTTTTAAATTTTGACCGGATAGGGGAGACCACCAAGGAGGAATCATGATATAAGCGATTCCCCCATCTTTCAAAACCCGGTGCATCTCTTGTAAAGATTTTAATTTTCTGTCAGTCGGAATATGTTGGAGCACTCCGCGGAGAAGCACGAGATCAAATTCCCCATTTTTAAAAGGTAACTTATCGGCTGTTCCCCTGATTGTCTTATGGTGAAATTTTCCGCCAGCTGGCGGATGCGGCTCCAAATTAATCGCTTGACAATGTTTTTTTTGAGCTAAAACTTTGCAAAATTCCCCCCGTTCGCCGCCAATATCTAATACTTTTTTACCTCTTAGATCAATAAACGCTTCGAGCTCGTCGATAAGACAAAGTCCCAAATATTCCCGCGCCGCATAATATCCTTTATTGCCGTGGAGGGCAAACTTAAAAAGAGAAAAATAGTGTCGTAAAATGTTCATACACTCAAGTATATTAGTGCTCCTAATATAAAATCAAGGCTTAGAACCTAAAAGCTTTTCGGCCAGGAAAAATTGCTTTCTCGCCAAGCTCTTCTTCTATTCTTAAAAGCTCGTTATATTTACAAATTCTTTCGCCGCGTGAAAGAGAACCGGTCTTGATCTGCCCCGTGCCTAACCCAACCGCCAAATCGGCAATCGTCGTATCTTCAGTCTCGCCAGAACGATGGGAGATTATTGATTTATAACCGGCTTTGTTAGCCATTCTAACTGTCTCTATTGCTTCAAATAAAGTTCCCGCTTGATTAAATTTAATGATCACCGCGTTAGCGACTTTTCTTGATATGCCCATTTCTAAACGTTCGGTATTAGTCACAAATAAATCATCGCCGACAATTTGGATTTGGTTCCCCAATTTTTCTGTGAGTAACTGATACCCTTCCCAATCATTTTCGTCCAAGCCATCTTCAATTGAAATGATCGGGTATTTTTCGACCCACTCGGCATAAAGATCAACTAAGCCGCTGGAAGTCAGCTGCTTTTTTTCGAGCTTAAAATGATAAATATTGCCGGAAAACAAAGTTGTCGCCGCCGCGTCAATTCCAAGACAAATATCCTCACCCGGTTTAAATCCGGCTGCCTCAATTGCCTCAACAATTAAATTAATTGCACTTTCGTTCGAGTCAACTGCTGGTGCGAAACCACCTTCATCGCCAACATTAGTATTTAGACCTTTATTCGCTAAAAGTTCTTTTAGCTTATGAAATGTTTCCGCGCCAAAGCGTAAAGCTTCCTTGAAACTCGGGGCGCCCAACGGAATTATCATAAATTCTTGCAGGTCAGTTGAGCCACGGGCGTGTTTACCCCCATTTAAAATATTCATTAATGGTACGGGCATTTGTAGAGGGTTATTGGTTTTCCCAATTTCATAAAAATATTTATAAAGAGGAATTTTTTTAGAATCTGCTTTCGCCCGCGCAAAGGCAAGAGATACTCCGAGTATGGCGTTGGCACCGAGCCGCTCTTCCTTTTCGGTACCATCGAGTTCGAGCATTGTCTGGTCAAGGGAATCCTGATCAAATTCTTTGCCAACGAGGACGGGTCTGATTACTTTATTGACATTATTGATAGCTTTCTCGACGCCCATTCCCCAATAGCGTTCTGCCCCATCGCGTTTTTCATGATCTTCATAAGAGCCGATCGAACCACCAGATGGTACTGAAGAGCGTCCGAAAGAGTCATCGTCTAAAGTCAAATCCACTTCAACTGTTGGATTCCCCCTTGAGTCCAAAATTTCCCGCGCCTTGATATCTTTGATTTTTGCCATATGCTCCTTTTTTGGATAACCTATTTTAATTTATCATAAGGTGATGCATAGCGCAATTATTTTTTGTTTTTAAAGTTAATTTAGTCTTAATGTTTGCCAAAAAAATGTTTTGATACTAAAATGATGAAAGAAAACCAAATAGAAAGGTAAGTCATGACAAACGAAAGAGAGCAACCAGAAATTAGTTTGGGCGATCGATTTGGAATCGACGAAACTACGCCAGAAGGTGACCGAATTAAAACTGCCCTTCTAATGAGAGAGTTTATCCTCGAAAACTATCCTGAGCTGGTCCATACCGACAGCCGGGTAAAAACTTTTCTGAACTATTGCGAAAATGCCGCCCAGCGCGGTATCACGACAGAAACATGGCGAGAATATAT
>Ga0315277_10005491_pt1 | contig 16684 bp, 14 predicted proteins | sample YL17G05_15_MG_FD_203695 | JGI IMG/M metagenome (GOLD analysis project Ga0315277, IMG submission 203695) | Sediment microbial communities from Yellowstone Lake, YNP, Wyoming, USA - YL17G05_15 | ecosystem: Environmental > Aquatic > Freshwater > Lake > Sediment | place: USA: Wyoming | collected... | reverse complement strand
CGACGAGGGTCCGGGCGACGGCGCCGCTATTTGCGACGACTTTCTCCGTTCGAACTGCGAGAATGCGGTCGGCCGCACGGTGAAGACGCGACTTCCAGAGGTCAGTCGAACGCTCGGACGCGATTGTTTTTTGCACGCCCGCAGCGAGGGCGACGACACGGCCGATGAAGTTCGACGTAAAAAGCCACGTGTGAAGCAGCGCCGGCGGACGCATGAAAAAACGCACTGCGAGCAAGACGAGGGGCAGAAGGTCCAACCTTGCCCTCCTGCCGATCACGCCGTAAGGGACCTTCGCAGCATCGAGGACTTCTGCCGTGGGGCCGCCGCGCGTTAGACAAATGACCTCCGGCGCGAAGACGGCTCTGTCGAGGCGTGCCGCGAGTTCCGCCATCTGCCGTTCGCTTCCGCCCCTGTCAAGCGTCGCGATTAGATACGTCACACGGATTTTGCGAGAGACTTTCGGGCGGCGCAGAGGGCCGAAAAGGAGGTCGAGGTGTGCTCGGGCCGTCTTGTCCTGCGCGAGGAGGCTCTGAGCGGCACTGCGGGCCTTGTCGCCCATCGCCTTTCGCAGTCCGGCGTCAGATGCAAGGCGCCCAAGGGCCGCGGAGAGCGCCTTCCAGTCGCCCACCGGGACGAGAAAGCCATTTTCGCCGTCGCGGACGTAGTCACGGGCGCCGCCGACAGGGGTTGCAACGACAGGCAGTCCGGCCGCCATGGCCTCGCCAAGCGCGAGGTGCGTCCCTTCGCTCTTGCTGCACGACGCGAAGGCGTCGGCCGCCGCGAGGTAATCCGGGACATTTGAGCGCCAGCCTTCGAAACGGACGTTTGCGAGCCTCCATTCTCTTGCCAGCGCTTCAAGCCGCGGGCGCTCTTCGCCGTCGCCGACAAAGATCAATTGGGCGCGGGAATTGGTTTGCGAGAGGTCGCGCCACGCAGCCAAGAGCGTCCCCAAGTCCTTCACTTCCGCGTGACGTCCGACGTTTACGACCACAAAGGCGCCGCCCGGAACGCCGAGCGCTTTACGAGCCGCGGCCCTGTCCATGGCCCGTCCAAACGACTCCATCGGTATGCCGTTCGGGATGAAGTGCACCTTGCGCCTTGGTATGCCGGCGCCGACGAGTTCGTCGGTAATCTCAGAAGAGCCGGACACGATTGCCGCCGCCTTCGAAGAGGCCCAGAAGATGAGCCGGCCGAAGGTTTCCACCTTAAGGGCCTGGACGTCGCCTATCGCGCCGCCGGCCTGGTCGCTCAAGACCACGCGCTTGCCGAAAAACGGGCACAGGAGGGACGCCAGCATGGCCGCCTGCTTCAGCTGGAAGACGAGGACAGCGTCGTAGTCACCGAGGTGCCGGACAAGGTACGCCGCGAGCCGCGCAAGAAAAATCGCGGACCCCAGGAAGCGGACGCGCCAGGCGCCAAGGCGCGTCACCGGAACGCCTTCGACGGTATCCTCGACGGCCAGCGACGGGTCGTGGCGCGACGTCAAGACCCTTGTCGGATGGGCTATTTCGATATAGGACTTAGCCTGGCGGAGGCACTGCGTCTCCGCGCCTCCGGCCAAGGGAAAAAACTGCCGGATGATGATAAGGACGCGCCGGGGGTTCGGCTTCACGTCATCGGTCATTTCTGTGAGCGCCAGAATGCGAGCCTTCCTACTACGTGCCTGGCCATATCGAGTTCCTCAGGCATGAAGAAATCCCAGAGCCAGAGGATGAGGAAGTACAACGCAGCCGCGGGAGCCACGAAAGCGAGCCATTCGAAGCGGCCGTAGTGACCCAGCTGGGTGAGCGCGTACCTCGCCGCGACGATCGACAGGACCATGACGGCCGTCGCCGCAATCGGTTTGCCGATTACGAGGACGCTGCGGTAACCGGGGAGCCTGCGAATGAGAAAGCCGTTGTAGAGGGCGAAGATGAAGGCCTCGGTGATGACGGTGGCCCAGGCGGCGCCATAGATGCCGTAGCGCCGGATGAGGAGGAAGTTGACGAGGATGTTCACGCCGACGGCGATGCCCTGGATGACGACGCGCGTTTTCTGAAGTCCGGAGGCGGCCATAAACATGCCGCTCGGGAAGCTGATGAAACGCAACAGGCCGAACCAGGACAGCACAAGCAGGACGCCGGCCAGCGCGGAGCCGAACTTGGGAAGGAGAAACACCTGGATTTCCGTGGCGAGGACGACGGTCGCAACGTTGAGGGGAATGCCAATAAGGGCGACGGCGCGCATCGAGCGGTTGGCGAGGCGCGCGAGGCGCTCGAAGTCGTCGCGGGCGGCGAAGACAACGGGCTCCATGGAGGCTACAAAGGCGGCGGGGATGGCGTGAGTGAAGGTTATCAAGGTATAGGCGGCCGCGTACACGCCGATTCGGGCCCATGCCGATTCCCCGGGAAGCAGGCGCGAAAGCATCACCTGGTCCACCTTGTCGTATATGGCGAAGAAGATGGCGCCAACGCCGAAGATGTACGAGGAAGCAAGGTACGGCCAGAGGGTCTTCCACACGAGCCTGGGGCGGACGAAGCGCAGCGCGACGATGAAGGTGAAGACAAAGGCGCTTGCCATGGCGAAAAGAGTAACGAGGGCCCAGGCCACGGTGCCGAGTTTGGCCACTATGACGAGTATCCCGCCGGCGCCGATGAAGAGGAAACGGTACGCGCGAAGGACGGCGGAAATATAGAGTTTCAGATGGACCGTCATCACGCGCTCGCAGGTGTCGGCGAGTTCGCGGAGTATGGCGGAAACCGATACGATTGCTATCAGCAGGAGCACCTGGGGCGTGTAGACGTCCGGGCTTGACCGGCTGAAAAAGAAGGCGACGGTCATGGTAACAAGAAGCGACACCGAGTAGGGGCCGGCAATGAGGAAGAGCACGGCTCCGAAGTGTTCGTCGATGTTCGACTTGTCGCCGGAGCGGTCGTAGAGGAAACGCGGGCCGACGCCCGTCTCGGCGAAGATGAGAAAGACAGTGGCAAACGCGAGGGCCGTGGAGAAGGCCCCGTAGCGCGCGTCGCCGAGGTAGCGCATCACAAGGACGCCGACGACGCCGGCAACGATGCGGGTAAAGAAGTTGGCGGCCGTGAGGCTTGCGAAGTTTCTCAGGAAGGTCCTTGACTGCTCCATCGCACGCCACCAATCGGGGCTTCACGACCCGGCGGGGACACCTTCATCGCGGCGTATCTGGAGCGTTATTTCGCCGAACTCACGATCCTGGACGGCGCGGATCTGCCTCAGCCTCACGAGCTCCAGAATCGCGAGGAAAATACCCGCGACGGCCGCCCTTTCGCGAAGGCCGCCGAAAAGCTGCGTGAACAAAAGTGCACCTTCGCCCTGGAGCCTATCCAGGATCATCTTCATATACGCCTGCGCAGGGACCTCCGTGGACACAATCTCGACGTCGCCGGCGCCGATCTGCTTAAGGATGGCGGCAAAAGCCGAGAAGAGGTCCCAGACCTCTATCTCCTCCAGCGGCCTTTCGTCAAGCGCGGGCGGCTCGGCGCCGCTTGCGAAGCGCTGCTGTCTCTGGTCGAACCGCTCGCCGAGGTACACCGCCGCGTCGTGGTACTTCTTGTACTCGAGAAGCTCGCGCACGAGTTCCTCGCGAGGGTCGAGGAGCTCCTCGGCCTCGTCGTCCTCGGCGGCAGGGTCCTGGGGGACGAGCATCCTGGCTTTCAAGTCCATGAGCGTCGCGGCCAGGACAAGAAACTCAGCGGCATACTCGATGTCGAGCGCCTTCATGAGCTCGAGGTAGGCGACGAACTGGTCGGCGATCGTCGCTATTGGAATATCGTAGATGTCCACCTCATTCTGGCGGATGAGGTAGAGCAGGAGGTCCATCGGCCCGTTGAAGACCGACAGTTGGACTTTATAAGCCATTGGCGTGGTCCCGCGCGCGCAGTTTGCCTGGCAAAGGTCGCCCATAATCCTTTGTCGGCCAAAAGGGGCTATCTTCTTTCAACTTTAAGCCCCAGAGCGGCCCTGACTTCGGACACGGTTGCCCGCGCGACCTCCCTTGCGTGCGCCGCGCCGTTCGCGAGGATTTTCTCGATGCCGCCCGGGTCGGCTTCTATCTCGCGTCGGCGTTTTTGTATCGGCTCGAGCGTGTGAATGACGGCCTCGGCGAGATGGCCTTTGCAGTGGGTGCAGCCCCACTCGGCGTTGCGGCACTTCCGGGCAACATCGGCGGATTCCTCGGCGAGAAAGACCTGGTACCAGCCGTGGACGTTACACGTCTCGGGGTGGCCCACGTCCTTGAGCTTGATCCGAAGGGGGTCGGTGAACATGGTCATCACCTTTTCGCGGATCTCCTTCGGGGTGTCGGTGAGGGCGATGGCGTTGCCGTAGGACTTGCTCATCTTGCGGCCGTCGAGGCCGAGAAGGCGCGCGGCCTTCGTGAGCTTCGCCTGCGGCTCGGGAAAGATGGGCGTATAGAGGTTGTTGAAGCGCCGCGCGATCTCGCGCGTGAGCTCCACGTGCGGCAGCTGGTCCTCGCCCACGGGCACCGTGTCGGCCTTGTAGATAAGAATGTCGGCCGCCTGAAGCACAGGATATCCGAGGAAGGCGTAGTTGTTCACGTCCTTGTCCGCGAGGTTCTGGATCTGCTCCTTGTAAGTGGGGCAGCGCTCGAGCCATCCGAGAGGCGTTACGCACGAGAACACCATGTCGAGCTCGAGGTGTTCGGGCACGTCGGATTGCACGAAAAGGGTCGACTTCCGCGGGTCGATGCCGCAGGCTATAAAGTCGACGGCGACCTGCACAGTAGACTCGCCGACTATCCTGGGGCTGGCGTACTCGCTCATGAGGGCGTGCCAGTCGGCTATCATGAAGAAACAGGTGTAGTCGTCCTGCAGAGACGCCCAGTTGGAGAGCGCGCCGACAAGGTGTCCGATGTGCAGAGGCCCCGTCGGTCTCATGCCGCTGAGTATAGTTCCTTTCTTCATCACCCGACCTCTTGAGATACGCCGCCCGCGCAGGGGCTACCGAAAAGTCTGGATTACCTGCAACCACGAGGCATTGTCAATCATCAGAACATGGACCCATACGAACTGAACCGCAAGCACTATCGGCACATAGAGAACGTTGAGAAGCGCGAAAATCAGGATGAACCCGATCATGCCCCCGCCAATCATCCCGATCTTTTCATAGCCGTCGGCGAGCTCGCGGCTCACGCGCGCTATGAAGAACCTCGCTACGTGGCTTCCATCGAGCGGCGGTATCGGAATGAGGTTGAAGAACGCCAGCACGAGATTGGCGATCGTTATGAGAGTGAAAAGGCTGTGGCCGGCGCTGCCCGGCTTCCAGAGGTGAATGGCGTAGCCGGCCGCGAGCGCGATAAGGAAGTTGGTGGCAACGCCCGCCAGAGATACCTTCAAGTCGTCGGTCTCGGGATGGCGGTAGTAGTAGGGGTTCACGGGCACGGGCTTTGCTCCGCCGAAGATGAAACCCGCAAGATACCAGGTCATGATGGGCATCAGGATGGTAAACACAGGGTCTATGTGGTGTATGGGGTTGAGAGTCAGCCGCCCAGCGGCCTCGGCGGTCGGGTCGCCGCACTGCTTGGCAACCCAGCCGTGAGCGACCTCATGCAGGATGACGCTCATGACAAAGGCCGCGAGAAAAAGCGCGAGAACCACGTAATGCAGGTAGAACACGATAGCACACCGTAAAGGGCACCGGTGACCGGAAACTGAAGAATCTTAAGGACGTCCGGCGCATTGTCAAGTTTGTGGCGCAGCAAATGCGGCAAGCGCCAAGGCACCGTTTTTGATTGAGGGGCAGCCGGCACGCCCGTAAGATTACCGCTTCTTAATGTTTGCGGCGCCCCAGCGCGAGGCGGGAATCGGAGGGGCTTCTTGGGTAAGGCAAAAAAGCGTAGAAACATAACGCGCGTCGACTACCGGCAGCTTCTCGAGACGATGCGGCATCCCGGCGCTGTGACGGTCACGCCGTCTGAACTCGTGGCCGACACGCCGGCAACGGTAACGGTGACGTTCGCGGCGAAGGGCAGGGGCCTCGCGAAGGGCAGCGTCATCGCGCTCGTCCTGCCTCGGGATTTCGGGGGGCATACGAAATACCACTACCCGAAGGGTTTCGTCCTGGGGGCAAAGGACGTCGGGTACGCGACGTCGGTCGAGGTGACAACCGACGCCGACGCGCGCCTCGACGCTTCGATTTCCACCAGCGAGACGTCATTCATGGCCACGATGACGGTCATTTACGCCGCCATCGCGGTGGTAAACGTCTCGGTGGGAAAGTCGGTCCGGTTCGTCCTCGGCGGCCCCAAGGGGCACCCCTGCTGGGTGCAGGCGCACAGCCAGAGGGCGCCCTTCATAGTAGCGGTTTCGCGCGCCAGGACGGAGCCGTTTGAGCGCGCCGGAAACGTTGCTTACGCCGGCGTCATCGGGGGCTGGCCGGAGAGAGTGTTTCTCCACGCGCCGGCTGTGGTCGGCAACCGTGAGCGGGTGCAGGTCTCTGCGGTTGCCGTCGACTCCGCCAACCACAATCCGACCGGCGTCTACGACGGAGGCTTGGTCATACGGGACGGCCGCAGGGCGCGGCACCTGCCGACGGTGAAAAACACGGCTTCGCGCGCAGTGCTTCCCGGTGGTCTCAAGCCCGGGATACACCGCCTCTCTGCCAACGCAGTCGGGGCTTCCGCCTGCGGGCGGTCGAACCCGATAAAGGTGGTCAAAGGCAGGCCCGCGATGCGCGTCTACTTCGGCGAGATTCACAGCCATACGGTGGTCAGCGACGGCTCGGGCACACCCGAAGAGGCATTCGCGTGGGCGCGGGACGCGCGCGGGCTTGATTTTGCATCCATTGCCGACCACTACCTGCCGAACATGGGTGAACTGGCGACCCCCTCGTGCAAGCGGGAGTACCTTCGGGCGTTCGAGGAGGCAAATCGGCCCGGCAGGTTCGTGACGATCCCGGGCTACGAGTGGGCGGTGTGGGGACGCGGCGGGACCGAGGGCGACAAATGTGTGTACTTCCGTGACATAAAGGACGTCCGCTTTATCAACCCGCGGTCACCATCGACGGACAGGCCGGACAAACTCACGAAGAGATTGCGGGGGGTTCGCGCCCTTGTAATCGCACATCACACGCGCGTCGGGAACCCCACGGTTTGGGCTGCGCACGAAGTCGGAAGCATACGCCTCGCCGAGATATACTCCACCTGGGGCCAGTCGGAGGAAGGCGGGCCGCACTCGGTACGCGAGGGGCTCGCGTACGGCCACAGGATGGGCTTTACGGGAGGAACGGACAATCACCGAGGGCAACCGGCGACGGGGCGGAGTTCCCCGCTCGAGGGCGCCGGGATAACCGCGGTCCTGGCGCCGCGGCTTACGCGCGAGGCGGTCTTCGACGCCCTTTACGCAAGGCGTTCGTACGCGACGACCGGCGCGAAGATGCTGGTCCTTTTCACTGCCAATGGCCGCCAGATGGGAAGCGAGTTTCGCGAGGCGCCGGGTTCCGATATTACGTTCGACCTCGAAGCGCACGGCACGGCGGAGATAAGCCTCGTGGAACTCATACGCAACGGCGAACTCATAGTAGCCTGGGAAGTCGGCAGGGAAGACTTCGAAACGCGCTTCAACGAAGGCGCCGACCGGCGAAGCGCATACTATTACTTTCGCATAACGCAGGCCGACGGCCAGCGCGCGTGGACGAGCCCCGTGTGGGTCGATCCGGCCGGCTAACGGCGCGGGCGGCTTTCGTCTACGACCCTGCGGATGGCGCGGATGTGCTCAGGCGTCGTGCCGCAGCAGCCGCCGATAATGCGGACGCCCGCGGCGAGGATTTCGCCGGCATAGCGGGCCATTTCCTGTGCCGACATCGGGAACACGGTCTTTCCATCGACGAGTTGGGGGAGTCCCGCGTTCGGCTCGACCATCACCGGGCGCGACGTCGCCGCGCAGAGAGCGCGCGCGATGTCGGGGTAATCCTCGGCGCCCGTACCGCAGTTGGCGGCGACAATGTCCACGCCGGCGGCGTCGAGCGCGCGGACGGCCGAGGGGATGTCCACGCCCATCATGGTGTGAAACGTGCCGGCGGCGTCGCGCGAAAAGCTCATGGACGCGGCCACCGGCAGCCCGGTCGACCGCGCGGCCTCGACCGCGGCGGCGAGCTCGTCGACGGCGGTGAAGGTTTCAAGGATGATGGCGTCGGCGCCGGCGGCCGCGAGGGCGTTTGCCTGTTCGCGAAAGACTTCGACAAACGCCTCGCGCGGATCCAGGCCGAGGGGCGCGACGAATCGCCCGGTCGGCCCAATATCGCCGAAAACGTAACCGGCGCGGCCGGCGACTTTGCGCGCGAGACGTACGGCTGCGGCGTTAAGCTCAGCGACGCGGCCGGCGAGGCCGTAGGCGTCAAGTTTCCAGCGGTTTCCGCCGAAGGTATTTGTCAGGATGACGTCAGCCCCGGCATCGCGATAGGCCTTGTGGATGGCGCGCACATCGTCCGGCCGGTCGACGTTCCACGCCTCCGGGCAAGAACCGGGCTCGAGGCCGCGCTTCATGAGTTCAGTGCCCATCGCGCCGTCGCAAACGAGCACCCGTCCGGCGACGTCCTTAAGCAGGTTCTTGGACATGGCGTCCTCCCTTTTTCTTCTTGAGGTCCAGGGTCATGCGGCCGCTGCCGCATTCGACCTTTTCTATAGTGAAACCCGCAGGGCGAGGGTCGATAACAAGGGAATCGGGATGTCTCCGAAGGAAACGCCGCGGAATCGGCAGAAGGCCGACGCGCGCGGAGGACAGGTTGAAAGCAAGCGTTCCGTCGTCCCGGCGGACGGGGCTAAGCGAGAGGGTAGCATAAAGGGTGACGCCTTTCTTGCAGGCGACGTAAACGGTTATCCCTTCGGGCGATACTTCACAGGCGAGGAGCGATTTGACCCACGCAGGTATCTTGCGACGACACGGAGCAACAAGGAAGTCAGGGGCCGAGGGGTCACCCCTGTCGATAACCGCGGCGGCGATATCCGCGATGTCGGACGCCTTGAGGACAACGGTGGCGCGTCCGTCTGTAAGAAGGCTGGCAGCAGCCGCGGGGACCTGGGACGCGGCGACGGCGGCGATGAAACCCCGGCGGGGCTCAAGCCGGACGGCGGCGGCGGGCCTCCAGAGCAGCCCCGCCCCAAAGACCGCCACGAAGCCGACGAGGCCGGCTAAGGCGACCTTCGAGACGCGGCGCCACCGCGCCGAGAGGGGCTTTAGCTTAACCTTAATCGCAGATGCTACTTGCGGCTCCTCGTCAACTCGTGCCGTGCGGGCACTTTCGGAGAACATTCGTGGTCTTTGTACGTATTCGTGTACGGATCACCGTTTCAGAATACCAGGCGGGGAAGGGTAAGTCAAAGGCAATCAAACGCGCGGCGGCCACTGCGAGTATAATAGTTGATAGTCACGCGAAAAGCGCGCCCCGGAGGGTAAGCGAATGATAGGAAGACTGGCATTCTGGGTGTCCGCCGCGTTCTGGCTGGTGATGATGGCGATGCTCGTGCGAGTGGACGTCCTGCCGAACTACATCGTCGAGGACAACCCCGGATACGAAGCGCTATTGCGCGGCGTAGAGAGCCCGATCGTGCGCGAAATGGACGTCTACCAGGGGTCCGAAAAGGTCGGCACGAGCACGACGACCATCACGCCGGCGTCGGACGGCACGTACACGATTTCGAACGGCACGACGCTCAAGATAAAGATCGCCATGATAGAGTCCAGGGTACAGGCGCTCTTAGACGTCAATCTCGACAAGCAGAAGGAACTCGATAAGGTCTTCCTCAACATGAGCTTCCTGGGCAAGCGCGCGGACCTCTCGGGCGTACGCGAAGGGGACAAGCTCAAGCTCAGTCTGAACCTGAACGGCCAGGTCTACAAGGAGGAATTCCCGTACGAAAACGGCATCATCTCGTCCTACTTCGAGCCCTTTGCGCTCGGATCGCGGCTGAAGGTCGGCCAGGTGTGGCACACCAGGTACCTCGACCCGCTGTCGCAGAAGTTTCAGACCGCCGAGGTGAAGGTCGTCGGCAGGGAGACGCTGGAGATCAGTCTGAAGGAGGGCGAGAAGCCGAGAAAGGTGTCGGCGTACAAGATAGTCACCAAGTGGGGGACCACGGAACTCAGGGCCTGGGCGACGGACACCGGCGTGGTCCTCAAAGAGGAGACTCCGCTCGGGTATACGCTGGTGTATCGGGAGAACGACGAAAATGATACGACTGGAAGAAGTATCAAAGTACTTCGGCGAGAAATGCGCGGTCAGGGACCTCAGTCTCGACATTGAGCCCGGGGAGATATTCGCTTTTCTCGGGCCCAACGGCGCCGGAAAGACCACGACCATCAAGATGATCGCGGGGCTCCTGAGGCCTACGAGGGGCGTGGTGAAGGTCTGCGGTTACGACATGGCGGCACAGCCCGTCCAGGCCAAGGAATTGATGAGCTACGTCCCGGACCAGCCTTACCTTTACGAGAAGCTCACCGGGCGGGAATTCCTGCGGTTCATCGCCGACATCTACAAGCTCGAGCCGGACGTGGCGGCGTTCAAGGTGAAGGCGATGGCGGACGAGTTCGGCCTCGAGGAGTTCGCCGACCAGCTCACCGAGAACTATTCGCACGGCATGAAGCAGCGCGTAGTCATGGCCGCCGCGATGATACACGATCCCAAGGTCATCGTCATAGACGAGCCGATGGTGGGCCTGGACCCGCGAAGCGCGCGATCGCTAAAGGACATTTTCCGGCAGAAGGCGCGCGAGGGCACGACAATCTTCATGTCGACTCACACCCTGAGCGTGGCCGAGGAACTGGCCGACCGCGTCGGGATAATCGACAAGGGCGACCTCGTCGCGCTCGGCACCATCAGCCAACTGCAGTCGAGGGCCAGGGTCGAGGGGCGACTCGAGGACGTTTTCCTGGCGATCACGGAGGGGGCGAGTGTCTGACCTTCGCATAATACTGCGGGCGCGCCTGCGCGCGCTCCTGAACAGCATCAAGACGATCCGGCAGCAGTCGAGGCTCAAGATCGCCTTCATCACGATTTTCGCGGTCGCCTTCTGGGCGGGGCTTTTCCTCGGTTTCAGGGACGCGTTTTTCTATATCTACAAGGCGCCGGGTTTCGAGAACCTCCTCGTGGGGATCGTCTTCAACGTGTTCTTCCTGTCGCTCTTGATAATGCTCGTTTTTTCGAACGCGGTGCTCATATACTCGAGCCTCTACAGGTCGAGCGAAGTGGAGTTCCTGCTGTCGCTGCCGGTGAAGGAAAGCTCGGTCTTTCTCTACAAGTACGTCGAGACGCTGGTGTACAGTTCGTGGGCGTTTGCGTACCTGGCGGTGCCGATAATCCTTGCGTTCGGGTACACGGCGACGCTGGGGGTGCCGTGGTACTTCTACCCGGCTGCGATGCTCATGTTCGCCGTTTTCGTCGCGATACCGGCCGCCGCGGGCAGCCTGATATCCATGCTGCTGGTGACGATCGTTCCGAGGTCGCGCATAAAGGTGCTGATGACCGTGGGCGGCATGCTGCTTCTGGCGGCGGTGCTCATCTCAATCAAGTACGTCTCGGGATTCACGCCGAGGTTTGCCGGCGGCTACTCGGAGATCGGGAAGGTGGTCGGCAAGGTAGCCTTTGCCCAGAACCCGTTCTTGCCGAGCGCGTGGCTCTCGAAGGGCGTCATTTTCCTGTCGCGCAGCGAGCCGCGCGAGGCGTTCTTCTATCTCTTGGTGATACTGGCGAATTCGCTCTTCATGACGGCCGTGGCGCAGGCGACGAGCCGCGGGATCCTGTGGCGGAGTTTCTCGAAGTCGCACTCGTCCGCCTCGCGCCGAACCCACGTGAAGGCGGAGATACTCACCTGGCTCGTCCACAAGGCGTTCTTCTTCATGCCCCTGGAGATAAGGCTCTTTCTCGCGAAGGACTTGAAGACCTTCTTCAGGGACATAACGCAGTGGCTGCAATTCGTAATGTTCTTCGGGGTGCTCGCGATATACATCCTGAACATCCGCACGCTGCCGTACGACTGGGGGGCGGACAGGGCGCGGAATTCCGTTTCGCTCCTGAACCTTGCGGCGACGTGCCTGGTGCTTTCGACGTTCACGGGGCGTTTCATATTTCCGCTCTTGAGCCTGGAGGGCAAGAAGTTCTGGGTCCTGGGGCTCGCGCCGATAAAACGCAGGCAGATACTCTTAGGCAAGTTCTTCTTTGCGTTCTTCGGGTCGCTCGCGGTCAGCGAAGCGCTGATACTGCTGTCCGATTTAATGCTCGACTTTCCGCTGACGATGTGGCTCGGGCACGCGGTGCTCGTGCTGGCTATATGTTCGGGGCTCTCGGCCATTTCGGTGGGGCTTGGGGCAAGGTACCCGAACCTCAAAGAGGACAACCCGTCGAAGATCGTCGCCGGCTTCGGCGGCACGCTGAACCTCATCGTGTCGATGCTCTACATAGCGATCATGGTGGCCTTTATCGGGCTTCCGTACCATGTTGCCTTCAGCAACAGGCTGGCGGATTCGCTGTTCTACTACAGAACGATAGTCGGGTATCTCGGGCTGAGTCTGCTCGTCGGAGCAGTGGTAAGCGTGTTTTTCCTCAACCTCGGGCGCACGAAGTTCGAACAGATGGAGTTCTAAAAGGGGGGCGAAAGTCAGGCGGCTCCGGTCACTGCCGGCAGGACCCGGGCGAAAGCGGCTCAAGCACCTCTGCATAGAAATCGCCTGCGAGCCGCCCGAGAATAAACGCGCAGTAGTCCCTGCCGAAAAGGACCTCGTCAGCGGCGAGCTTCCCGCGCAGGCGATGGAGCTCCGTCAGCGCCCGGGCCCTCTCGCCCTCGAGGCCTTTCGCAAGCTGCCGGTTCACCTCGCGAATGCATTCCCACTTGACTCGACGCCAGGCCCTGTCGTTGGTAGTGCCGGCGAGCAGCGCCTGCTTTTCGGCGGCGAGCCGGGCGGCATCGCCCGTAAGGAGTCCGCGCGCGGCGAGGAGTTTGTCCGGGTTGTGGTCGATGTCGCGAAGGAGCCTCAGCGCGCGGGCGACGTCGCCCCTTTCGGCCGGCGCGAAATCCCAGGGGATGGTCAGGGTTGCGGAAGTGACGGCGAAAGCGGATGGTTCGACTCCGTAGAACGCGCGCGCTATGGCGTTTGTCACCTCGTCGTAGATGGCGCCGCCGATCCCGTGGATGAAAATGTCCGACGCGAAGAGCCGCAGGAAGAGCGTGGTCGACAGCGCCCGCGGCCGGATTTTCCAGCCGGACCTCTCAATCTCGCGCCACGCCTTTGCAGTCTCGTCGAAGGGGCCTGCCGCTAACGAAGCGACCGCAGTCTCTTCGCTCAGAAGCGTGACGCCCGGCGGCGCGTTGCGGACAAAAAGCCTGCCGCGTGCCTCGCCCCTTCGCCACACCCAGAACGGCGTCTCAATTCGGTCGTCTTTGACGGCGAGGTCGGGCACGGGGTTGACGGGGTAACGGACGCGGTTTATCCGGCGGTACTCAGCAAGCGCGGCATTATGCGTCCGCGCGAAGCGCCCGGCATCGAGGAGTATCGACGCGGCGAAAATCCCGAAGGCCGGCGTCGCCGCGAGGAGGGAAACGGGCAACTCCGCGTTCACGGCGCCTGCTTCGCGCTCGTACGACACCCTCACGGCGGTTACTACGTCTGCGAAACTCTCGCCTACGCCGTCCGCCCGCACGACGCGGGAGGCGAGTTCGGCGGCGGCCGCCTCAAAAGGCGTTCCCGCGGCGATTCGCGCGATGTCTCGGATGAACGCGTCAATCAGCTCGAGCTTCGACGGGTATTCTTCAAAGGCGCGCTCGGGGCGGGGGGACATGAGCGGCACTTCGACGGCCGACGCGGAGTCGTCCTTTTTCTCCGGCAGGAGGAGTCCGAGGTGTTTCGGGACGTCATTGTCGATGATGCAGTTGAGGGACGTACCGCCGGCGCACGCCGCGAGCCTCGCGGCCAAGTGGTTCTTGATCCAGACGCCCGCGTGACAGAATTCCGGCTGATGCCCGGTGGCGACGATTGGAGACGCGAGCGGGCTTGTTTGCACGTTGAGTCGCTCGGCATAGAGGGCCGCGGCCGCCCGAAGGTCTTCGAGGCATCTTTCCCGAAACTCGGCGCACGGCAGGCCGAGGACGCGAAAATCCCAGCGCTTTACGAGTTCGCGGTTTCGGCGCAGGAGCGAGGCAAGGGAGGAAACCTCAGGCCAGGAGACAAACTCCCTATTCCTTCGGGGCACGACGTACTTCATCGTTTCCCCCGCGTGACCGTGCCGCGGCGCCTGCGGCCGGCGTGAGCCCCGCGCGCCCGACCTCTCTTTCGATGACCGCGCGATAGTACTCGAGGCGCTTTTCGGGATCGTCGATATCGTGCCCGAACGTCCTGTTGGTGTCGAGATAAATAAGGCTTACGGGGATCTCCTTGACCGTGAGCCCCCTGGAGGCCGCCTGGATCCAGAGCTCGAGCGGCATCGCGTATCCGTCCTCGCGCAGGTCGAGGCGGGCGAGCGCGTCGGCCTTGTAGGCCTTGAAGCCGCAAAATGAATCCGTGAGGCCGTAGCCGGTAAAGGAGTTTATGAGCCCGGTAACGATCCCGTTAATGCGCATGCGGTCAGGCGGCGGGGCAGTGTCGCCGGGCTGCGGCGCGAGGTACCGGCTGCCGCTCACGATGTCGTAGTCGGGGATCGCGTAGAGAAAGGCCGGGATGTACCGAGGAAGGTGCTGGAGGTCCGCGTCCATCGTGATGACGACGTCATACTTGCGGTCGACGGCCCAAGCGAAGGCGTCCCTCAGGGTCCTGCCGTAGCCGTAGTTGGCAGGGTGCTCGACGACCTCGACGCCCATGGCGCGCGCGACGCCGGCGCTGTTGTCGCGGCTGCCGTCGTTAATGACGAGGATATCGTCGGAGAACTTCCTCGCGCAGTCGAGGACGTCCGAGAGGTATTTCTCCTCGTTGTAGACCGGTATTGCCACGAGAAAACGCATGCATCGTCTCCGGACACGGGGCGAATCGCTCACTTAATGACCCGGATTTCCGGGGCCGTGTTCCTCTGTCGCCCTCATGCAGCAGGCATGAAGGGACTGACGGTCGCCCGGCACGCGTGCATCCGCCCCTTGCCACAAGCGAGGGCCATTATAGTCGGCTGACACGCGCGGGCAATCGGCGCGGCAGGGCGGGGCAGGGGGGTCAAGGAGCCGGCGCGCCGGATGAGGCCGAATCAAGAACCTGCCGGTAGGCTTTGCTCAGGCGCTGGAACCACGACACCTCGGACGCGGGCAGAAGGTTTCTCGTCAGGATGCGGGAGACCGGGACGAGGCCGATGATCGAATTGGTGGCAAAGGCGAAGTCGCACGTGTCCAAGGCGCTCGACGGAACGTCGCGCTCTTCGACAAAGGCGCCTGCGCCGCCTGCGTTTTCGAGAACCCAGGCGCGTACGATGCCGGGGAGTACCGGGCCCGCCTTCGGCGTCACAAGTCCGCCGCCGACGCGCAGGAACATGTTGGCGACAGACGCCTCGGCCACATTTCCGTCGGTATCAAGAATAACGGCGTCATCGTAACCGCAGCGCCGGGCGTCTTCGCGAAGGAGGAGGTTGGCGAGATAGTTGACGGTCTTATGCCGGTAGAGCGGTTCGTCGCTTGACCGGCGGGCGTCACTTATCATGAGCGACACCGACACGGGCGCGGGGCCGGCCTTTTCAAGCGCGATGAGCCCCGCGGCCGAGCCCCGGTGCGACGGCGCGAAAACTGCAATCCTTCCTCTGGCAGCGGCAAGAGGCCGCTGGGCCGCCCGGACAAGTCCAACCCGGAAAATGCCGCGCGCCTCCTCGTCCGATGCGATAGCAAGTTCGGCGCACGAAGCGCGCAGGCGCGCCTCGTGTTCACGCGCGAACACCGGCTTTCCCGACAAGAACAGAACGGTCTCGAAGACGCCGCGGCCGAGGCTGAGCGAATCAACCGGCAACCGTGAGGGAGCCAGTTTCCGGCCGCTCGCGTCCACCACGAACTGCACCGTGTCCGCGTCAGTCATGAGACATCCCGTCCCCGGCCCGCGCGGCTCAATTCAGCACGCCCGTCGCCCAAGGCGGCGAATAACGCCTCCGCTTTCGTCAGCGTTTCCTCGTACTCGGCATCGGGGTCGCTGTCGGCCGTGACGGCGCCGCCGACCTGGACGGCCAGTCGTCCCTCTTCATGCACGATCGTCCTGATAGCTATGTTGAACTGCGCCCGGCCGCCCGGAAGGATGTAACCGATAGAGCCCGTGTAAACGCCGCGCCTGCAGGCTCGAGTTCGTCGATGATCTGCATCGCCCTTATCTTGGGCGCGCCGGTAATCGAGCCTCCGGGGAACGTGGCGCGGAAGAGATCCGCCAGCGTCACCGCGCCGCGGAGGGTCCCCTCGATCGTGGAGACGAGGTGATGAACGCGCGCAAACGTTTCAACGCGCGCCCGTTCCGCGACCTTCACCGTGCCAAACCGGCACACGCGCCCGAGGTCGTTACGTTCAAGGTCGACAACCATAGCGAGCTCCGCGTTATCCTTTTCGCTCAGGGCGAGGGCGCGCGCGGCGTCGTCGTCCTCAAAGAGTCCCTCGCGCCGTTTCGCGGTGCCTTTGATCGGGCGCGTGACGACGCGGCCGCCCTCGAGACGCAGGAAGAGCTCCGGGCTCGAACACAGTATCGTCGTGCGCGGGCTCGAGATGAACGCGCCGTACGGG
>Ga0315277_10005488_pt1 | contig 16693 bp, 8 predicted proteins | sample YL17G05_15_MG_FD_203695 | JGI IMG/M metagenome (GOLD analysis project Ga0315277, IMG submission 203695) | Sediment microbial communities from Yellowstone Lake, YNP, Wyoming, USA - YL17G05_15 | ecosystem: Environmental > Aquatic > Freshwater > Lake > Sediment | place: USA: Wyoming | collected... | reverse complement strand
CCTTTTGGAGCGTGCGGGTGATGTGCGGCTGGCCGACGACCTCTTCGAAAGTTCGAGGGCGGTTTTTTCTCGACAGGACGAGATAAGCCATCCCCGGCGCACTCCCTCTATAAAAAACGGCCGCGCACCTTTTGTCGTTCGCCCCTTCACCGGTTCCGAAGGGCAGCCGGCTCGGGCCAGGCACCCCCTGCACACAGGTTAGTGCGCTTATGGCTGCTCCCGTCAGGGCCTGACCAGATTCGCGCCTGCCTGTCTGCAAGGACCCAACCGTCAACGCCACTTGCCGGACGGGTTCACCGGAGGAGAAAGCGCCCTCGAAAAGGCATCGACCCTGCTATAGCGGGTTGCAGGTACAGGGCACCGCTACCTCCCCGTCTAGCGCGGCCATATTATCCGGTTGCAATACGGGGTTTAGTGTATCCGAAGTTCGCCTAAAGGTCAACCATTACGCGGCGCGCGGGCGGATTTTCCCAAAATCGGTTCGGGCACCGGCGGCTAACGCCGGTTCGTCCGTTCCGGCCGCGAGTTGCGCCGTCGCCGGGGCTTTTCGCGCCGCGCCGCGCTTGACTACAAATCCCACTGCGGCCATAATGTCATGCGGCGTTCGTAAGGAGACGGACCTGGACGAGACCGCACGCCTCGACGAGCAGTTTATGAGGATTGCGCTGCGAGAGGCCCAGGCCGCCGCGGCCGAGGGCGAGGCGCCCGTCGGGACCGTCATCGTGAAGGACGGCCGGGTCGTCGGGCGCGCTCACAACATGCGCGAGACGCTGTCGGACCCCACGGCGCACGCGGAGATGATCGCGATTACGCAGGCGGCGGAGGCGCTTTCCGCGTGGCGGCTCGAGGGCACGACCGCTTACGTGACGATCGAGCCGTGCCCGATGTGCGCGGGGGCGCTCGTCCTGGCGAGGGTGAGCCGGCTCGTGTACGGCGCCGCCGACCCGAAGGCCGGCGCGTGCGGCACGCTTTACAATATCGTTCGCGACGAGAGGCTCAACCATCGCCTCGAAGTGACGACAGGGGTGCTGGCCGACGAGGCGCGCGCGATTCTCCAGGAATTCTTTCGCAAGATGCGCATAGGCGACGCCGACCTCGGGTAGAATGGCGCTGCCGGGGGCCGTCTAAAGCAGCGATCGGCCCCGCAGCAGCCGAGCGGTCGCTCGGGACGGTGCGGAGAACCGTCCCTCCGACGTAGAGCAACGCATATCATCTGACGGGTGCACGCGACCTTCGCAGCGGAGAGGTGCCGGAGCGGTTGATCGGGACGGTTTCGAAAACCGTTATGGGGCTTGCCCCATCGGGGGTTCGAATCCCCCCCTCTCCGCCAGTCATTTTGCTGCATTGCTGGCTTCGCGCCTTGACTTGGTTCACGTGGTTCTCAAGTCCGCCGTCCGAATCGCAATGCCACCTCCTAATGACGCCAGTATCACGAGTGTCGGTATCCGTCCGATTCAGGTCGGGTCTCCCGCCATCCCACAGGGGCTCCACACGGTACTGCGCCGACGCTCCCTTCGACCGCGAAAACCGCGGGTCCTAACGTACAGATAGGGTCTTCGTCTCGCTGTATATCACAAACGCCTTGTCAACGTCCTCTCCTCGGACTCGGTAGTGGAGAATCGTCACGCCGTTGCGCAATGCGAGCGCCTTTATCCTCTTCAGGTCAGCGTCCTGGAGCGCGTAAGTCGTTGCAGCGATAGCCCTTGTCGGAACGCTTATCGTCTCCTTTGCCGTCGGATGAAAGTCGGTTGTGGACGAGAACTGGAGGTTGAACTTGACGATGCCCGCACCAGTGTGCGTCCAACTCACAACCACAGGTACGCTGGAAAGGTCAATATCGGATAGAGACCATTCGCCTCCGTCGATTATGAGTTTCTTCACAGCGCTTGCGCAGGTGAGCGCCTTGTCGGCATCCTTGGACCTCACCCGCCAGTACAGTACGCCGTTACTCGTGGCCGCAATCTTCCTCAGCTTCTTCCACTCCGCCGCGGTCAAAGTGTACGACGACGCGCCAGTTATCCCCGCGCCCCCAAGCGTCATCGTCGCCTTCCTGTCGGTCAACGGCATAGTCTCACTCGTCGACACGTCGACGTAGAAATACTTCATCCCCACCGTGCTGTCATTCCACGAAGACTCCGGCGGCGCGCTCTTGTCCGGCCAGATGGCCTCGTCGCTCCCTTTAAGGTGCGACGGCGCGACGGCAAGGTCCATGATATCCCCCGTCTCGAAGAGTATCGCCCTCGTTGGCGAGGCGATCTTTACGTAATCGGTGCTTACCCCTTCAAGCCGCCAGTAGATGGTGTCCTTACCGTTGAGCATCTTCTTCATGGCGATCCACTGCGCACGTGTGGGCCTCCAGCTGTAGAAACCGGGCTTCATTGCCACCCTGAGGGCCTTACTTCTCGTGCCGTCGCTGTTCAATGCGCCCGCCGCTGGGAAGTCCGTCCTGTCGCAGAATACGAGGCTTATCTTCGAGACGTCCGGGCCGTGCTTGAACGCAAACTGCACCGGCAACGACACCGTCGCCGTGAAATCGTCCGCGGGGGAAATGGGTTTCAGCCCCCCGACTGCCACATCGGCCGTTGCCACGCTGGAAAGCTCCGACCAGTTGGGGACCTCGTCGCCAACTTTCAGGGCTGCGTATACCTTCCCGGTGAGATCCCCTATGCTGAACATCACATCTTCGAGTTGCCCGAAGGACTTTGGCGAGGGAAGGGCCCCCGCGTCCTGGCAGGAAGCGAACTTAGAGGAGTCAATCGAGTTTGCGCTATAGTGCAGGTCGTAGACCGAAGCCGGGCCGCTTGCTGCGTCGGTGCCGTCATCAGCCGTTGCTGTCCAGGTCGCGTGCAGGCGGTTATCGGCCCGGGCACCAAAGACCGCCACTTCCGAGACTTTCACGTAATATAGCCCGTCAGCCTTGTTGCGCAGCGCGTCTGCAGTGACCCTTATGTACCGGTACTCCTTCGGCTCACACTGCCACAGATGTGCCCCCGCTGCCGCCTTGTAGTCGTACTGCGCGCCTATAAGCTCCCAGTTCACGTTGTCCGTGCTTCCTGAGATCTCAAAGCACCTAGGGAAAAGGCCCAAGTCTGGACTTGGCGTCAGAGCCACAGCGCCAATCGTAACTGGCGACCCTAGGTCGATTAGCTTCGTCTCGCTTAGAGGGGCAGCCGACCCAGGTGTCTGCCACGCCTCGCCATGGATCTTCCCCGGCGCCGGCACCGTGCTCAGAGCAAGGTCCGTCACCGCCCCCGGCGCCGTCCCATCAACGACCGGCACGAAAATGCTCGCAACACTTCCCCAGTTGTACGCCGCGTCCTTTGCGCGAACGTAGATCCTCACACCCGGCTGCTTCCAGGCGGATGTGTCTATGGAGGGGTCGCTGGCCAAGGCCTCGCTCACTGAGTCAAAGGCGCCATCCGCAGCAGTCATGTCGTACCCGCCGTCCTGCCCTGGATCGGTGCCTATAAAGTATTCAGCCTGAAATATCATGGATCCGCCAGTTGAAGAGTCATCGGCAAGCGCCGTCAGTGTGAGCGTAGTGTCGACACCCTCCCGTATGGTATTAGGCGTCGCTGAGAGACTTGGCTGTGGCACCACAGGCCCTGTCACGTCTGAAGTAGGAACTACCGTAATCGAGAGAGCCTGCGTGTCGCTGTTCTGAGGCGTCCAGGAATCTGCCACCCTGATGGTAAAGTGCGATACACCGGCTGCCGTTGGCGCACCGCTTATCACGCCCGTAGAGGTGTTGAGTAACAATCCCGCAGGCAGGCTCCCGGCAGAAACGCTCCAAATAAGGGGCAGAGCGCCGCCGGTAGCCTGAACGGTGCGGGAGTACGGCGCTGCTACTGTGCCGCCCTCCAGGCTCGTCGTCATTATCACAAGGTCCGCGGGAACTATCGTGATCGACAGCGCTTGTGTATCGCTGTTCTGGGGCGTCCACGAGTCGGTCACCATCACAGTGAAGTTCGGCATCCCAGGCGTCGTCGTAATCCCACTTATGACACCAGTGGATCCATTGAGCGACAGCCCGGGGGGTAAACTGCCAGCCAATACGCTCCACGCAAGGGGCGCGGCGCCGCCAGCAGCCTGAACAGTCTGTGAGTATGCAACGCCCACTTTGCCGCCCGCGAGGTTTGTCGTTGTTACCACGAGGTCTGCGGGAAGTATCTTGATCGACAGGGCCTGAGTGTCGGTATTCTCAGGTGTCCAGGAGTCAGTCACCATCACGGTGAAATTCGATATACCGTGCGATGCCGGGATCCCGCTTACGACGCCCGTCGACGCATTAAGGGATAAACCCTCAGGCAGATTCCCTGCAGACAGGCTCCAGGCAAGAGGCAGAGCACCACCGCCCGCGTGGACAGTCTGGGAGTACGCTACCCCTACCTTCCCGTCCGCCAGGCTTGTCGTCGTTATCACCAAGTCAGCGGGAACTATCTTTATCGACAGGGCTTGAGTGTCGGTGTTCTGCGGCGTCCATGAGTCAGTCACCGTCACGGTGAAGCCTGAGATGCCGGGTATCGTCGGGGTACCACTTATGACGCCCGTCGACTGGTTGATGGACAACCCGGCGGGCAGGGAACCGGCGCTAACTGACCATTTGTATGGTGTCACGCCGCCTGTCGCGTGGAGAGTTTGAGAATAGAGCACCCCCGCCTTACCGTCCGGCAAGCTCGCAGTGGCAATCGCCAAGTCAGCCGGGTTAACCGTGATAGAGAGCGCCTGGTCAGCTTTGTCAGCCGGACTTTGGGAGTCGGTCACGCGCACAGTGAAGTTAGAGGCGCCAAGTGATGTGGGCGTGCCGCTTATAGCGCCCGTAGAGGCATTGAGGGTCAACCCAGAGGGGAGGTTCCCGGATACTTTCGACCACGTGTATGGCGGCTTGCCGCCCGTAGCCAGAAGGGCAAGACTGTATGGTTCGCTCACCTGCCCATCCGGCAGGCTCGCCGTAACAATGACGAGGTCAGCGGGCTGTCCGACACCAATGACCTTAGCCAGGAACAAGTCGTTTTCGCCGCCGCCGTAGGACGGCTGAAAGGCATTCTTTGTGGGGAAGTCCGCCGACGTGGTATCGCCTAAGATAACCAAGTTCCCAGAGGAATCCGGGCAAACACCATGGACGTCGTCCCAGTCTCCGCCACCTATATAGGTTCCCCACTCAAGGCCTAGATCGCCGTACTTCCAGATGAAGCCGTCACTGCCGCCCGCGAGAGTCGTCTGGAACCCGCCAGGCGTCGGAAAACCTGGCAGCGACGTCCACCCTGAAATAAACACGTTTCCAGACGAATCTACCCAGTCCACACCTGCTTCCCAGAAGTAGCCGCCATCGCCGAGGTACAGTCCCGCAACAATCTGCCCCGAGCCGGTGACTACAACAACGAAGTCGTCACCGTCCCAATAACCCGGCTCGCCTGGTGGGATCGGGCTGGTAAAAGGCAAGTAGAGGGAATCCGACCAGCCCTCTATGAGAATGTCTCCAGAGAGGCCGCGCTCAAAGCACCATTCGATGTCATCCGCGCCCTCGCCGCCGAGATAGCTCTCCCAGAGGAGGTGGCCGGAACCGGCCACTTTTGCGACAAACCCGTCCGAGTCTCCGCCGCCGTAGACCTGCTGAAAGCCATTAGACGTCGTAGGGAAATCAGATGATTTGGTTGTCCCGGAGACGAGCAAGTTGCCCAAGTGATCAGGAAAAACGCGTGGGTCCGTTGCTCCCCAGTCCTCGAAATGTCCTTCCTGGCCGCTGCCACCGAGGTAACTTGCCCACAGCAGCTCGCCGGAGAGTGACACTTTCGCGATGAAAGCGTCGCCGCCTCCGGCGTACGTTCCCTGGAACCCTCCTGGAGTGGGAAAGTCGTCGGAAGACGTGATTCCCACCAAAGGCAGTGCGTCGATAAAACCGGAAAGAAGGTACGAACTCCAGAGAAGGCCGTCACCTGACAGAGAGTCGCTGCCGTTTCCGCCAAGGAAGGTGGACCACAGAAGGTGGCCCGACGGCGAAATCTTTGTGATAAAAACGTCGAGGTCTCCCCCGCCATAAACGCTCTGGAAGGCGTTGTGCGTTGGAAAGTCAGGCGAGTTCGTGGCCCCCAGGATAAACAAGTTCCCCGCGGCATCCGAAGCATGCTCGGGATTGCTCCAGATTTCCAGCCAATCGGGAGGCGCATTCCATCCCTCTACCCCGGAGCCGCCAAGGAAACTTGCCCAGAGCAATTGCCCCGCCGCCGATACCCTGCCGACATACCCATCACAGTCTCCGCCGCCATACGTCTGCTGGAAGCCGTTCGGGGTCAGGATATCCTGCGAGCTAGTGGTCCCCACTATGCAGATGTTGCCGGAAGCGTCAACGTCGAATCCAAGGCTGTCCTCGCCGCTACCGCCCAGGAAGCTCCCCCATTCGAGCTGTCCTGAAGGCGCCACCTTTGCCAGGTATCCGTCACGGTAGCCCCCCCCATAGGTTGCCTGGAACGAGTTCACGGTCGGAAGGCCTGCGGAAAAGGCTGTGCCGCAAATGTACGTGTTGCCTGCCGCGTCGAGATTCTGGGCATCCAGGTAATCGTCAGAGCTGCAGCCTAAGTAGCTGGCCCATAAGAGTTGCCCCGATGATGAAATCTTCGCAACAAAACCGACCCCGTACTCGCCGCCGCCGTAGGCCGTAATGAAGCCAGCCGGGGTTGGGAAGTCGGAAGAGTAGGTATAACCCGTGATGACGAAGTTGGCATCATTGTCGCAGGCCAGCCTCCACGCGGCGTACCGGAGCCAGATGAGGTCAACCCACTCCTCGTCTTCACTGCCGCCGAGGTAAGTAGCCCACTCCAGCCCTCCTGAGTTACTCACCTTTGCGATGAATGCGTCTCCGGACCATGAGCCTCCACCATAGGTCTTATCGGCCCCGTTCGGCGTCGGAAAATCTGGCGACAACGTCGTCCCTGTAAGAAACAGGTTGTCGGAAGCATCGAAGGCGTAATCCCCAAGCCTGTCGTCATCGTTGCCGCCAAGGAAACTCGACCACGCAAGGTCAGGGTCAAGAATAATGGGCAGCGTGGGGTCATAGGGGCCGCTGATGTCAAAACCATACGACCTATCGTCGATGATCCGGAATGCCGCGGGAATCGTCACGCGCCCTGCGCTCGTCTCCTGGTATGCCACCGGCGCATTGTCAACGATCTCGCCCAATGGCGTCCTGACATGAAGCGCACCTGACTCATCCAGGTAAACCCCCTCGATGCCTTCATATATCACGGCAATCTGCCGCCAGGAAGCGCCGGGGGCGATATGAAACTCGTACTTGAGCCCCGAGCGTTTCCCCCAGGCGTATAGGTCCACGCCGTTGTATAGGCAAATGTAGGCCATCTTGCCGAACGTTGGGACATCGGTCTGCCACTTCGAGCGATCGTTACCGTGGTAGTAATTAACCCTACTCCGCGAAGGGGCAAGGCCCTTGGGTACCACGGCGTTCGCACCAATGAAGCCTGCGGAAAGTACAACCTGATGTGTGGCGGCCTTTCCGCCATCACCTTCACGCTTCAGAAGTTGAAACACAGGCCCGGAGTCGGTGAAAAGGACATTTGCCCCTTTGCCCTGGAAGGCATAGCGGATGTACTCCTCCCACTGCCCCTTGTTCTCGACGAAGACTGCGGGGGAAAGGTCGAGGGCTTGAAGAGCCCGGCCGGCCTGTTGAGGCGCGACTTCCCGATTGCTCACGGGGTTCCCGGCCGGGGCCGTGGGCGTCATGCGCTTCCCAGCCTTGTTGTCAAGCAGCGGCATCCGTCGCTCGAAGCTACCTCGGGCTGGGGGGCGGTGCGTTCTTCGCCCCGGAACGCCGCGTGGCCCAGCGGCATCGGCTGGCGCACAGAAGGAGACAGCCGTAACCACCGACAGGAGGAATCCAACAGAAAAACGAACGGACTGAGTCTTCACACACCACCTCCATCCCCGGTCACTGACAAAAGCGATGGCTGCGAACTCCGGCCCTTACTGCCCGACAGTGGTGCATCCCCAGTTCGTCGTCGGAGATGTCGACTCAGGAATGAAACACCCGCAGGAAACTCGATCCGCCTGAGGCCCCTACAGCACTCATCATAACGCCGCGGAAGAAAGAATGTCAAGGCCGTAATTGCGGTGGTGCGGACCGGAGGTCGACATTGTCAGCCATCGCGTGAAAACATAGCAGTCTTTGTTTCAGAACGGAACGAATTCGTTTAGCAACCTGCTGCCGGTAGCTCAACAGCCAGCACAATTCGGTTGCAAAGGTGCGAGGCGCCTGATACATATTTCCGGCGGGATCATGTCAAGAGTGCCGCAGGGCCTTCGAATGCCACGGGTGTCCGTTAGAGGAAATCAGACAATACATTGAGAACAAATCTTGCATACACCGCGGTCAATCGAGTCCGTCTGAGCACACTTCGCGCGACGTTGCAGCGTGTCAACGTTCTCGAGGGAGCTGTCTCTCAACTCACTGATGCACGGCTCGGGACGTCAGCACTTACCCTTCGACAACGTCTAAGCCGGGGCGAACGCCTCGATGACCTTCTACCCGAGGCGTTTGCGCTTGTGCGTGAGGCTGCACGCCGACAGATAGGTGAGCGCCACTTCGACGTCCAAGTGATAGGGGCAGCCGCCCTCCACCGCGGCTGGGTGGCAGAGATGCAAACGGGGGAGGGAAAAACGCTCACGGCCACAATGCCGGCGTTTCTCAATGCACTGACCGGCCGCGGGGTCCACGTAGTAACGGTTAACGACTATCTTGCCAAACGGGACGCCGAGTGGATGGGGCCCATTTATCGAGTTCTCGGTTTGTCGGTTGGGTGTCTCGTCCATGGCCTTAATGACGAGCAGCGCACCGCAGCATACCGCGCTGACGTGACTTATGGGACAAATAAGGAGTTCGCGTTTGACTACCTACGAGATCAACTTCGCCTGCACGCCGCGAAGTCGAAGGAGGTTATCGGTGTGTTCGAGCGCTGGGGCCGCGGCTCGCCGCTTCAGCGTGAGCACAATTACGCAATTGTCGACGAGGCCGACAGCATCCTGGTGGATGAGGCGCGAGTCCCCCTCATCATTTCTGAACGCGAAAGCGGCGAGTCTCCCTATGCAGATGCCTATCGGGCGGCGCGCGAATTGGCCCTCCAACTGGCTGAAGAACAAGACTTCACAGTTGACACAGCAGCTCGGCGCCTCGAGTTGACTTCTTTCGGCCTGGATCGCGCACGAGGCGCCATCGGCGTATCGCCTCCCCCGAACAGACCGTTCGAACACCTGGTGACACAGGCGATGCGGGCCGAGCGTCTGTTTCAGCGCGACCGCGAGTACTTAGTCATCGACGGAAAGGTCGCGATCGTGGACGAGTTTACCGGGCGCATCCTTCCTGACCGCACATGGTCAATCGGCCTGCACCAGGCAATCGAGGCAAAGGAAGGGGTAACGATAACACAAGAGAACCGGACGCTCGCGTCAGTAACGTTTCAGAGATACTTTCGGCTATACCGGAAGTTGGCCGGGATGACGGGCACTGCGTACGAAGCGAGGCGGGAGTTCAGACGCATATTTGGAATGCGCACGGTGACCATACCCACGAACCGCCCGTTGCGGCGCGTGCACCTGCCGTACCGCGTGTTTGCGGGCTGGGATGACAAAAACGAGGCCATTATCAAGCGCATCAACGAGCTGCGCAGCCTGGGCCGCCCAGTGCTTGCCGGAACGCGGTCGGTGCATCGAAGTGAGTGTCTGAGCACACTCTTGAGTGAGCGCGGCATCGAGCACAACGTCCTAAATGCGCGGAATCATAGCCAGGAGGCTGCCGTCATCGCAGAAGCCGGGCAACCGGAGAGAGTGACAATATCAACCAATATGGCTGGGCGGGGCGTCGACATCAGGCTCGGTAACGGAATAGCACAACTGGGCGGGCTGCATGTATTGGGGACCGAGCTTCACGAGGCGGGCCGGATTGACAGGCAGCTTGGGGGACGAACTGGTCGCCAGGGGGACCCAGGGACATACGAGTTTTTCCTGTGCCTGGAGGACGAGATCCTGTTTCGTTGGAACAGAAGGCTCGCGAGCCGGCTTCTCAAACGCGCAAGACGCCACGACTCCAAGGAGCTTGGCACGTTCCACCTGGCTCTGTTCTACATCGCGCAATATTGGATCGAACGCAGATGCCTCCGCATAAGGCTCGACTTGGTCGAATATGACAAGAAACTCGACGAGATGAAGGGAAATCTCGGAGTGCCATCGTGGGGATAGCCCTCAACACGGTTGAGAGTCAAGGGGTAGAATTCAGATCAGGAACCTGCGGTTCAGCATCTGCCTAAACTTAAGGTAAACCTGCTTTCCCATGGGGTCCCGGCCAACCACGAAGCGTGCGGTGCCCGTCGTGCCCACAGGCAGCTGAGGCTGTCCGGCATCAAGCAATATGTCGACCCGGTACCACGGCAACAACGTGCGGTTGCCCTCCCGGGCTTCCGGGTCGAGCAGGACCGGGCCGCCGGCTGTGTTTGTGAGACCTGCCGCAGGTGGTGTCGTTGTCGCGGACGGATGCACCCTCTCGATCTTACCGAGATAGACAGAGGCGGGGTCGCTTGCGAACTTCAGGCGCACTTCCCTTCCTTCGGCACCCTTTATCGAGGCGATGTCGGCTGTGTCCACCACGGCCGTTACCGTCAGTTTGTCCAGTGGCGCAACCCTAATGATCTCGTCGCCAAGTTTCAGAAAGCGGCCTTTGATGCGCTCAAGCTCTGGAGCGATGACATGGCCGTCGAATGGCGATGTAAATCGCAACGAGGCCTTGTGCCGCCGGAGCACGTCAAGGTCCCTTTCCAGCATTCCCAACCGATATTCCTCCGCGTGCGCAGCGGCAACGTCCCGTGTTTGAAGCCTCCTGAGCCTCGCCAGGCACTCGGTGACCTTCAGTTCCTGGAGTTGAATCCGGAGGTCCAGGTCTTCGTTGGCGGCAACGGCCAAGAGTTGCCCTTTCCTGACCTTGTCACCGTCCTTGACAGAAACCTCGCAGAGAAACCCGGGCCATTCGGCGCGAAGAACGCTCTGCTCGGCAGGCTCCAAAACACAGGGGGCTCTGACGGCTGTGCTTACCGGCACGACTCCAACAATCAGACCGAGTAACGCCGCGGCCAGAAAGAACACGCCAACCGCCCGCGCGCGTTTAGACTGCACTGCTTTATCGAAAAACACGTAACGAATCGCCCCAGCCAAAGGTGTCAGAACCCACACGACGGCCATGGCCAACGCCATGGCAGCGCCCACGAAGAAGAACTTGGACGCCACGAAAAGAATGATGCCAACGACCACAAAAACACGATAGAGGCCGGAAAGAATGCCATATCCGACAAACCATGCCTTCTCTCGGGAGGAATCGAGCATGAGAGTGGTCCGTTCCCCGAAAAGGTACCTTCGCACCAGATACAACATGTATTGCGAGGAACGCTGTCTCAGGTTGGGGATCTCGACGAGGTCCGCCAGGACGTAGTAAGCGTCGTACCGAAGCAACGGGTTACCGTTGAAGATCAGCGTCGAAATGCCCGCGATGAATATCATGTTGTAGAGGATGCTGCGAATCACGCCCGGCTCCAAAGCGAGCCACGCGAACACTGCAAGCGAGGCGAGGAAGAGTTCGGTCATCATCCCGGCACAGCCTACCACTACCTTCGGCCATTTGCCCGGGATTGCCCAAATGGGGGTGACGTCCACGTACCAGCAAGGAGTGAAGATGAGAAACATCACGCCCATCCTGTGGATCTCGGCGCCATAGTTCTTTGCCGCGAAGGCGTGTCCGAACTCATGCAATGTCTTTATGATGAAGAAGCCAAACCATAGGTAGAAGAGGTTCCCGGGGGCAAGGATTGAGTTTGCCGGTTGAGCCAAGGCATTGACGTTGTACATGAACGCGGCAAAGCCGACTCCAACTACTGCCATCCACAGGATGAAAAACGTCTTCGTAAACGCCCAGCGCACATAGGGCAGGAAAGCGCTCAGGAATCGCTCAGGGTCAAGCAGAGGGATCGTCAGGTACATGAAGTTAGCTATCTTCTGAGTGAGCTGCCGACGGCGCTTCCTGGTGGCTCGTTCGATGGCCCAGACGGCATCTTGACCGCCGCCGGGGGTGAGGAGGTTCGCCTGGCGCAACATCAGGACGAAATGCACGAGATCGCGAAACGATGGCGCTCGCCCGCCATGCTGGGCCACGAGCCGTTCGTGAACTTCCTTGAGTGTTGTCCGTCCATCGAGCAGGACTGCGATGAACCGCTCCGCCTCGCCAAAACGGTAGAACTGCAGGGTCACGGGGTCTTGAAGAACATAGTAAGTCGACCCACGGAAAGTATGAGGTGTCACCTTCGCATCGGGCCGAAGCTGGGGGGCGTACTCTCGCAGCTGGGGCGTGTACTCTTCGAACTCAAGCTCAACCGAAAGGTCGATGTCCGGCTTCTTTGGCTTGGCGGCCTTCACTTCTACCACCATAAGTGCAGGAGAGCCCAGTCTACGGGTTTGCGAAGGGCAACCCAAGTCACGTTACGACGACCAATCCTGATTTTCGCGGCACCCTCCATTCCGGGGCGGAGCCACCCACCGGAGTTGGCTACAGTTGCCTCGGCCACGTAAACGCTTGAACGACCTCTGACCTCAGGCGCAGGACGGATTTTGTTCACAGTAAAGGAGAGCGCCGTCGTCGGCCGCGCCTTCGTGGTGAATACGCCTGCTTGACCTACAGCCGCGTAGGTTATGTCGCCCTGGTCGACCTCAATCTCGAGGACAAGGTTCTCAAGCGGGGCAACTTCAACAAGGTGCTCTCCCATCCGGACAGGTCGCCCTATGTCCTCGCGCAGGTCTCCAGTGATCACGACCCCGTCAAACTCCGCCCGGACAGTCGACTGCGTAACCCGACGCTCCAAGAGTTCGATCTCCGCGGCAAGTGCGGTATCCCGTGCTTTTGACTCTTCATATTCCGAGAGTTTCTGCTCGGCCAGGTAACTCGACATTTCCTTTTCGACACCGGCGCGTTTACTTTTGGTCTCCCGCAGCCCCAGCTCGATCTCGTCGCGATCAAGCTCCACAACCGGCTGGCCTTTCACGATTGTGTCACCGGGCCTCACGGGAGCGGCCTTAATCGTTGTGTCGAACGGCGCGGCGTACACGCGGCGAAAGGACGGCTCCAGCCTGCAGTTGCCGATAACATTGAATTCCCATCGTCCGAAAATGCCGAACATGACAACCGCAACCGCAGCCGCAAGGCCCGCTTTTCGCCATGGGTGCTCTTTTCCCAGAAGCCACTTCGGACCCGCGACGAGTCTTTCGGCGGCCCGCTTGACGATTCCGCGGTCATTCTGCAAAGCGATATGGAAAACGGAGGCGATTTGACCGAGCGTGATGTCAATCACGCGTCTGGTGTCCTCGCTGAAAGGCCTGACGCCAAACTCAAAAGTGACAATGCCCACGACGTCCTTGTCCTTTCGCAGCGGCACGCTGTATACGGTTTTCGCGCCGCTTTCCCGCGCCAGAAACTCCTGCTGAGGATTCTGAACGAGCAGTTCGGCCCGCCCCTCACCCTCTGCGGACCCGGTGTAGAATGCGGGCTGGCCGGAAACGACCACTTCGCCATGCGCGGCCTGAATGAGCTGCACGATATTGCTTCGTCTGTCTATCGTGTCCTCTCCCGAAATCGCGATGATTCTCGCCTTCCCAGCTTTGACGATGCCAACGCTCACCCGGTCGGCGCCGAAGGTTGCGCGGGACCGCTCAGCAATGAGTTGCGCCATTTCGACCGGCCCAGTGAAGGCGAGGACCTCGCCAACCACGTTCCAGGCCTCGGACAGCATCCTGTATGACTTCTCAAACCGCGTTGAAGCACTCGCGGAGGAGTGCGCCAACGTCAGGTCACCAAGAAGCGTCAGAAGCGCGATACCGGCATCCGAAAGAACGGGACTGTCATTCCTCACAACGATGGTAATGCATGCCGCTACAGACGATTCCCCCTGAAGTGGGAACGCAAGGGCGGTATAACCCTTATCGGCTGGCGACTGGGCGCCGGACTCGCCGATAGACCTGTAACGTATAATGGACTGTTGGATCGCGCCAGCGGCAAGTTCGGAAAGTGAGTCCGCCCAGCCGCGAGCGGCCTGCTGGGACACAAGGGGCATCAGTTCGTCACAAAGGGCAGCCGCGCGCCGGCTCTCGTCAGCACGCCAGAATGCCCCATATGCCGCGTCAGACAGCCCCACGAAACCCCTGAGCAGTTCGCGGCCAAAAACCTCCGGCGGCACGTCCTGCCGACACTTCTGCTCAAGGCCCTCGACAATCGCCAGCACAGGCAGCCGCAGGACATTCTGCGACTCCTGCGCCTTGCCGGATGGACTCGGTTCCGACGTCTGGTCGGCCATAAGCCACTATCAAAAGGGCCCAAATGATGCCAGACAATGCGCCCCGGCTGCTTTGCCTGCTACTTTTTCGAGTCAGCGTCTGCAGGAAGCGGGCCGCCGATGTCAATGACCCCGTGGGCGGCCTCGTACCGGCGGATGACATTGCTGAGCATCATGGTCAAACGCTTGGCGGCCGGATAGGACATAACTGTTCGATTGCTGACCTCTACCATGATCGCATTCTGAGGCGTCGGGCGCGCGGTACTAAGTCCGAAGTTCAAGATTAGTTCCTCAGGTGTGACCGTCACAACGGCGATATTGGAGTAATTCGTCTGCGCCCGTTCGAGATTCAGCCGCAACGCACCCCGCGCGTCTTCCCCGCCAACTTGAGTTTCCTTCGCTTCCTTCTCAGGCACAGGTCTGTCCTTTCTTGGCACAGAGCCTACAGTTTGAGAGACACCTTCCCTTTGCATCCTGCTGTAACCGCCCCTTCCGCGTTTGGCAGGATCAGTTTGACGCGGTACGTTCCGCTGGCGGCGTCGGCGACATTGTCAACTACAGCCGCAGTGCACGCAAAACACTGTTCAGGCATATTCTCGGGGAAGAAATCCGCTTTCGCGCCCACTTTTACCTTGCCAGCCGTCCTGATGGGAAGATAGGCAATCACGTGCAGCGGATCGGTACTGACCATCTTCAGCAATGGTCCGTGTTCCTCGACAGCCTCCCCCGCGCGTTTGGTGATGCGGAGGATTACGCCGGAAGTCGGCGCGCTGACGGTCATCTGTTTCAACGCCTCTTCGTCCTGCGCAACAAGCAATTCAGCCACCTTAAGCTGGGCAATCGCATATTCCCAGTTGTGTTTGGCAAGGTCCATCTCGAGTTTTGCCTTCTCGTGCTCTTCGGAGGAAATCACTTTCTGGTTGAAAAGCTTAGTTGAGCGGTCGTATTCGGCTTTGCGGGTCTGGTATGTTGTCTCGTGCGCAGCGATCTGGACTTTGGCCGCATCGAGCTTGGCCCTGCTGACGGCTAACTGCGCTCGCAGCACGTCCGCCTTCAGCTCGACGAGCGTCTGCCCTGGTGTTACTCGGTCGCCTTCTTCCACGTCGACTTTGGCAACTATTCCTCCCATGTCGCTTGCGATCTCAAGCTCCGTGGAAGGCGCGGTAAACGCCGAGACCTCAACCGTGCCTGCGCTGGCCGCAGCATTCGGCGAGGGGGCCTTCTCGTCCTGTCCAACCGCAAAAACTCCACACAATGCAAGTAACAGGCAAGCAGCAACGGTGTGCCGAGGAAGTCCGTTCAACGCGGAATGGGACTTGGGCACTGCCATTCGGGGTCTTGGCTTCGGCATACGTTCCTCCCCCCCCAACGCCAACCTGCAGAGCTTCATGCCAAAACGTCGCACCCACAATCCGTTTGCGACAAGCCCCAGCGGTGTATCATTCTATGGCCATCTGCAAGAAGAATCAACTGCCAGAGCCACGTTTCGAAGGCGCGGCACAGACGACAGCGTACCCTTCCCGACAGCAGATAGGCCGCGCACCTATACGGCCGTTTGGCCGGAAAACTGAGACCTTTGAATGAGCCTTGCAGCGTGCCGGATTGCACGGCGGATGCTGACCGGGGCGCCGATTCGACGAACTTGCCGCACGTAAATACCTCAAGAAGAGGCCGAAAAAGGCAAAAAAACCATTGATTAATTACATTTCAGTATGCTATATTATAAACTTGTTTGGGCAGGGGCAAGGGGGTGGTCGGTGTTCGCTCGTCCTTTTCCTCCTGTGTCTGCTACTCCCAATGCCTATCATTGGACCCTAGTTTGAACGAAGGCGGTACTATGAACGGCGCACAGGCAAGGGGAACCCACCGTCTGCGTCCGGTGCTTGAACCGCTTGAGCCGCGCGTGATGCTGGCGGGGTTAGTTGACCTCCCAATCGACACGGACGTGACGGGCCAGCACACTACAGGTGACGGCGACTTCTACAAGATCGTCATAGCCGAGGCTGACGCTGGAAAGCACCTATTCGTCACCTGTGACCTGAACTCCCCGACTGGTAACACCGAACTCTACGTCAAGTTCGGGTCCGAGCCGACACGCTCCGATTACGACGGCGCAAGCAGCTTCAACGGCCGTCCGGACACGATTCTGGAAGTCGCGACCACCCAAGCCGGCAGTTATTACGTCCTGGCATACGCACAGAGTGTCAGCGGCACCGTATCCTACAAGCTTCGCGCCGACACGGATGCCACGCTGCCGACCTTGGCTGTGGGGACGCAGGCCAGTGGGACCTTTGTGAACGACTACGATTTTGACCTGTACCGGGTGG
>Ga0315277_10005487_pt1 | contig 16693 bp, 9 predicted proteins | sample YL17G05_15_MG_FD_203695 | JGI IMG/M metagenome (GOLD analysis project Ga0315277, IMG submission 203695) | Sediment microbial communities from Yellowstone Lake, YNP, Wyoming, USA - YL17G05_15 | ecosystem: Environmental > Aquatic > Freshwater > Lake > Sediment | place: USA: Wyoming | collected... | reverse complement strand
AACTGGGCACCCTTTCCCGTCCCGCCGGGATCGCTCGATTTCGTGCTCCTCACCCATGTCCATCTCGACCATTCCGGCCTCCTCCCCAAGCTCATTCGCGAGGGTTTCCGGAACAAGATCCTGACCACGCCGTCCAGCGCCGATCTCCTCCCGATCGTACTCCTCGACTCGGCCCAGATCCAGGAAGAGGACGCCGCTCAAAAGAAAAAGCGCCATCAAAAAGAAGGCCGTCGACCCCGCCATCCCGAGGTCCCGCTCTACACGACGGCCGAGGCCGAAAAAGTGAGCGGCTTGGTCAAGCGCGTGCCCTACCAGAAGAAGATCGCTCTCCAAAAAGGCTTATCGGTCCGGTTTCGCGAAGCCGGCCATATTCTCGGCTCGGCCATGATCGAGCTCTCGGCCAGGGAAAGCGGCCGGACATTTCGGGCAGTCTTCAGCGGCGACCTTGGGCAATGGAACAAGCCCCTCATCCGCAATCCCGAGATCATCGAGCAGGCCCAGGCCGTGGTCATAGAATCGACCTACGGGGACCGAAACCACGAAGACCCTGCCGACACCGAGGTGATGCTCGGCCGGATCATCACAGAAGCCGCCGCGGCCGGCGGAAACATCGTCATCCCCGTCTTTGCCGTGGAGCGCGCCCAGGAGATGATGTTCCACCTTAGCCGGCTCATCCGCCAAGGACGCATCCCGCGCCTTCCCGTCTTTCTGGACAGCCCGATGGCAACCGACGTCACCGCTGTCTTCCTGCGCCACCCGGAATGCCTGGATAAGGAGACGATCGGCCTCTTCCGATCCGGCCAGTCACCTTTTCAGTTCGCCGGCCTGCGCTATATCCGCACTCAGGAAGAATCCAAGGCCCTCAACGGCCTGGGCCGTCCCGCTGTCATAATGGCCGGATCGGGAATGTGTACGGGCGGCCGGATAAAGCACCATCTCGTCCACAACGTCTCGCGGCCCGAATCCACCATCCTGTTCGTGGGTTATCAGGCCCCCGGCACGCTCGGCCGCCTGATCATCGCCCGGCCTCCCGAGGTCCGGATCTTCGGCCAGCCCCGGCCCCTGAAAGCTCGCGTCGAGCAGATCCACGGTTTTTCCGGCCATGCGGACCGGAGCGGCCTTCTGAGCTGGCTCGGCCATTTTCGGCCGCCGCTCCCGGTCCTGTTCTTGACCCACGGTGAAAGAGAGGTCGCCATCGGCCTGGCCGGGTCTCTCCGTCAGGAGAAGGGGTTTGACGTCAGCGTCCCCGATTATCGGGACCTCTACGAGCTTAAATTTTCCGGAAATTCTTGACATTCGAGAGGTTTTCGTTTTATTTATTTTTTGAGTTCGATTCTGCATGCCGCGAACCAATCCGAGGAATGGAGGCGGAAGTCCTCTAACAGGGCTGGAGTGATAGGATGAAGACGACTACCAAGCGAGGACGGGGTTCCGTCCTGGCTAAAGCAACGGGCGCGGCCCTTTTCCTGGTGGTCGCCGCCTCGGTCGCTTCTCTCCCCGTTCTTCTTCCCAGCTGCCGCAAGAGCTCGTCGCCTTCCACCCATACCGTCAAGAGAGACAGGATCCTAATCTCGACGATCAAACGCGGCCATTTCAAAGAGGCCATTACCGTCACCGGGAAGATCCTGCCGGTGAACATCGTCTACCTGGACGCCCTGGAGGGCGGCCGGGTGGACAAAGTCTTCGTGGAGGCCGGTTCGATGGTCAAGCAGGGAGACCCGATTCTCCAGCTGACCAACACCAACCTCCTGATGGACATGATGTTCCGGGAGTCCGAGCTTTTCCAGCAAAGCAACAACCTCCGCAACACGCGCCTGTCGATGGAGCAATTCAAGCTCCAGCTCAACCAGCAGCTCACCGACATCGAGAACAAACTGCAGCAGCAGCGCCGGGTTTACGAGCGCTACAAGGAGCTCGAAAAGGACAGCCTGATCTCCCGGCACGAATATGAACTGTCCAAGGACCAGTTTGACTATCTGGTCAAACAGAAGGACTTAACCGTCGAAAGCCAGAAGAGCGAGCTGAAGTTCCGGCAGGCCCAGATCGAGGCCCTCGAAGAGTCCTTGAACCGCATGCAGGCGAACCTGGACATCGTTAAGCAGAGACAGGAAAACCTCACCGTCCTTGCCCCTGTCTCCGGGCAGCTGACTTCGCTCGCCGCCTCGGTCGGTGAGTCCATCTCGCCCGGCGCCCGGCTGGGGCAGATCGACCAGTGGGACGGGTTCAAGGTCAGGACAAGCATCGACGAGCAGTTTATCGCCCAGGTCAAGCCGAAGGACATCGGAGAGTTCGACTTCGCCGGCCGGTCCTACAAAGTGGACGTCAAGAAGATCTACCCAGAGGTCCGCGACGAGAAATTCGAAGTGGACCTCGAATTCCTGGGCGAACATCCGACCGGCCTCAAGCGCGGACAAACCCTCCATGTCCGCCTGGACCTTGTCGATGATGCCGAGGTGCTGCTCCTGGCCAAGGGGGAATACCTGCGCTCATCCGGCGCCAAGTGGGTCTATGTCCTGGATGAGACCGGGAAGGGCGCGGTCAAAAGGAAGATCCGGACGGGCCGGCAGACCTCCCAGGTCCTCGAAGTCCTCGAAGGGGCGAGCGAGGGAGAGGGTATCATCGTCTCGTCCTATGAGAGCTTCAAGAATTGCGACCGCCTCATCCTGAAGTAATCCGCCTCCTGCCGCTGCCGTGCGTTCCGCTGACCCTTCGACTCCGACACGATTAAAGATAGCCGGACCACCAAGGAGGTGTTCGATGGTCAAGACATCCAGTCGCCTCATCCTGGCCAGCCTCTGGATCGGGCTGGCGCCGCTCGCCGCCCAGGAATCCAGCAAGGCTCTGTCCCTTCAGGACTGCATCCTCATCGCCCTGAGGAACAACCTCGGCATCCAGTCGGCCGTTTTGAATCCCCTGCTGGCCGAATCCTATGTCGCCTGGGCCAAAGAAAAATTCTTTCCCCGCCTTTCTTTCGGCTTAAGCCGCCAGGACAACAGCTCCGCCTCCTACTCCTTTATCGAAGCCGCCCAAAAAGTCACCAGCCAGTCCAACGATCTGTCCGCCAGCGTCTGGCAGGCGATCCCTATCGGGGGCGCGGTCTCGGTTTCCCTCAGCGGCTACAAGAGCGAGTCCAACCGCAGCTTCCAGACCATCAATCCCCGCTACGGGAGCACGCTCAGCTTCAGCTTCAGCCAGCCTCTGCTTCGGAACTTCGGAACCAAGATGAGCCGGCGCGACATCATAATCTCCCAGAACAACAAGGATATCTCGGAGAGCCAGCTCCAGTCTGTCCTCCTGGACACGGTCTTCAACGTAGAGCAGGCCTACTGGAACCTCATCTATGCCATCGAGAATCTCAAGGTCAAGCAGCAGTCCCTGGACCTGGCCAGAGACCTCCTGTCCAAGAACAAAAGAGAAGTCGAGGTCGGCATGGTGGCGCCGATCGAAGTGTTGAGCGCAGAAGCTGAGGTGGCGACGCGCGAGGCCGACATCCTCCAAGCCGAGGTCGCAGTCACCAACGGCGAGGACCTCCTCAAGACCATCATCAATGTCGAGGCCGAGGAGGGGAGCGGCCAGGTCCGGATCGTGCCCTCAGACGAACCGACCCAAGAGGCCAGGGTGGTCAGCCTGGACGAGGCCCTCAAGACGGCCCTCGACATGCGGCCGGACCTCCGAGCCACCCGGGTCGGACTGAAGAACAAGGAACTCAATGTCGCCTACGCCAAGAACCAGATCCTGCCCGACCTGAACCTCTACACATCCTATTGGAGCCCGGGCATCTCGGGGACGCAGCTTCTCTATTTAGACAATAATCCCTTGACCGGAGTCATAGTCGGAAGAATCCCCGGCGGATCGGGTGCCGCCCTGAGCGATGCCCTGGGTCTCAGGTACGAAAACTGGTCCTTCGGGATTCAGCTCAGCGTCCCGGTGTCGATCTTTACGTCCCGTGCCCAGTACGAGGTTTCGAAGATCGGCTACGAGCAGTCGCTGGTCGAACTGGAGAACCTCGAGCAGCGGATCTTCCTGGAGATCCGGACGGCGGTTCGGGCCGTGAAGATCAACTTCAAGCGGGTGCTGGGCTACCGGGCGGCCGGGGAGCTGGCCGAGAAAAAGCTGGAGGCCGAGGCGAAAAAACTCAAGGTCGGCCTGACGACCAACTACGTCGTCCTCCAATACCAAAGAGACCTGGCCGACGCCAAAACAGCCGAGCTCAGGGCCTTGATCGAATACAACTTGACCTTGGCCTATCTCGACAAGTCGCTTGGTACGGGGCTCCAAAACAAGAACATCGAATTTTCCAGCCGGCCAAGGGCCGAAGCAAAGAGATAGAAGCCCGACTACTGAAGAAGGACGGACTTCGTCTTGTACCCGCCTTTAAGCGAGTCATAGACGAGCTCCGCCTGGCCTCCGCCCTTGACGATTAGGCGCAGCTCCAGCCGGCCGAAGCCGGGGACACCGTTCTCGACCCAGATTTTATTCTTGCGGGTCTCGATCTTCCTGGTCAGGTTGCGGAACCGGTCGACGATCTGGCCGGCGGCGACGAGCTCGGCCCGGGGGCCGGCGACAATGAGCATGTCCGGACGGTGGAGTTTCTTCTGAATCGTCACTGCGGCCAGGGATGGTGTCACCCGGCTGTTGGTGACCGTGACATCCACCTGGAAGAGGTCGTTCTTGATCTTGGTCACCTCCGCCTTTTCGACCTCCAGGCGGGCCAGCTGGTCGGCATGGTAAAGGCAGAAGGCGGCGTTCCGGTGACAAGTCTCAGCCAGGCGGAACAGAGGGGGAACCCGCTCGCCGAACTTTTTCACGCCGCCGATTTCGATATCGCCAAAGAGCGGGTGTTTGTAGGGTTTCCAGTTGCTCCACTGCTCTCCCATGAGGACGAGGTCGTGATAGACCATCTCTTCCAGCCGGCCTGCCTGGAACATCATCATCCGACCTCCCTCTTCCTCTTCTTCCTGTTCCTCTGCGCCCCGGCGCTTCGGCGTGGGCTGTTCCACGGGATCGAGGTCCAGCTCATTGGAAAAAGTGAATATGCCCAAGGTGGAATAGAGAAAATCGATGCTTCCCCCGTAGACGGTATACATGTCTTTGTAGATCGTGATATAGCGATAGCGGGGGAGGATTTTTTCACCCTTTTTGCCGACGTAATCATAGACACTCCGGTCAGCCGGAGAGAAATCCCCCAGGTTCTTCGCCCCTGGGCCGCGCAGTATCATCCCGCCGTTGTTATGGAAATTCTGGGCGCCGGCGATGTTGGGATGGGTCAGGATGAAATCCCGGACCGCCTTAGTCTCCGGCCAGCAGAAGGGATACGGACCCGCGCCCATCTGGACATAGTCCGGCTGCCAGTTGAAGCCGTAATTGCGATTCATGTCATAGCCGCCGGGGCCATCTTCATTGATCAGGCCGTCGCCATCGTTGTCGATCCCTTCCTCGCCGAGCAGAATGTATTCGCCTTTTTCCCCCGGCTTCACAGGGACCATGATGCGGGGGTCATCAGGATGCGGCTTGTACATCCCGTTGGGATCCTTCTTCCGCATCAGGGTGATCGAACCGTCGCCGTCCAGGTCCTCCGGTCCGTCTTCATCGGCCACTCCGTCGCGGTCATCATCATAGGGGACAAGGCCTGAGCGCGGCGAGTCGGGGTCTGAAGGCTTGTTGATGTACCAGTCGCGGCTGTCCGGGTTCATCGTGGGGACGATGTAGTACGCCCTCTCATCCAGAAGCCGGGTGGCGGTGTCCGTCTTTCCATAGTTCTTGAGCAGATAGTAAGCCGCGTACAGGGCGACCTCCGTTCCCTGGATCTCGTTGCCATGAATATTTCCGTCAATATAATAGCCCGGCTTGCGCTCGGCCGGCCCTGTCTTGGGATTGTTTAAGATGATGGCCCAGATATCCCGGCCGGCAAAGGACTTGCCGATGGACTGGAGGGTCGCCAGCTGCGGATAGGCCTTTTCCAATGACTGGAGCGCCTTGGTCAGCTCGGCATGGTTATAGAAATGGTCGAAGGACAGGCTGACCTCTTCCGAGAAAAGCACGCCTGGATGGAGAACCCAGGTCAGGACCATCGCTCCAACGAGAAGCCCGTATGTCTTGATGTGGACGCGCATTGTGTCCTCCTTTAGTCCAAGACAACATTAACCGACGTTGTCCCCAGTCTTGGTGTAGCGGCGGTGATAACCAGGGAAGATCCCTTTTTCCCCTTAACCGTCCACTCGACCTTCTTGGTATCCCGGCTGCCATCGAGATAGGGAATAGACTCGATCGGCCGCCCGGAAAAAAGGGCCTGTTCATTCCCCAGCGTGAATCTTACCGTGATCGGCCAGGCCGTCCGAGCCCTACGGCCCTGGGCGGTCGACGTCGGGAACCAGCCCGGGTTGGTGAAATACGCCGTCACCTGGTAGACGTCAGACCCGAGGGGTTTGACCTCGGTCTTGCTGATCTCGAGGCCGGGGAGCTTGCCCATAAGCCTGATACAGAAATTCGTGTGGAAGGCGACCGTCTTCTCGATCTCTCCGGGCGGGGGGACGGTTCTGAGGAACGGCACGAACCCGCCGATCTCCACTTCACCCAGCGTCGGATGCTGGAACGGCGTCCAGTCGACAAAGCCCTTTTTCTGGAGCGAGGCGTCCGCCCACTTCAGGATGTAGGCATCCGGGTGTTCTTCCCCCTCGGCGGGCGGCCGCTTGGGCATCTTCTCCATCATCTCGGCCATTTTCTTGGGATCGACCTGGCCCGATTTGACCATCTTGATCAGCGTCTCGGCGCTGAAGTCCGGGGGGGCTCCTTGTTCCTTGAGGAAGGCATTGATCCGGTCTTCGCCCAGGGCCAGAAATTCCTCCGCTGACATCGTCTTGAGTTTTTCCGGCGTCAGCGCGTCCTTGGCCGGCTCTTTCTTTGGCTCTGGAACGGCCCAGAGGTCGACCGAAAAGACCGGCACGCCGTACTGGAAATAACAGTAGGCGGCAAAGGATCCCTTCCCCACGCCCTTAGCCCTTTTCTCGGGGTACTCCAGCTTGGCCTCCTTGAGGGCATCTTTGTACTCCTTCTGAACGGCTTCGAGAAGGGGCATGTCCTGCCGGTCGATCTGGACCGCAGCCCCCATGCCCAGGAACATCGCGACCATATCCTCGGTGATCTCCATCCCTCCACCAACACCGGATGCCTTGACGGCCTCGACAATCTCCTTGAGCGTGTACTCCTGATCGGCCTCCAGACCAAGGAAGGAGGCCATCATCTTGGGAACTTTGGCCTTGTCGGCACCGGGCTTCGCCTGGCCGGTCTGCTGGAGGTTCAGGATGGTGTTCTCGGTCGAGAAATTCAGGACCAGGGCGATGTTGCGATGGCTGACCAGGAATTCAACGAGGGCCAGTGTCTCCGCCTCGGAGACGGGGTAGAGTCCGGCCGCCTTGACGTTATATTCGTAGTCGTGAGGAAAATTGCGGTTGAGCTCAACGCCGCCCGCAGGGTCCTCGTTGTACAGGCCGTCGCCGTCATTATCCAGACCTTCCGTGTAGAGCGTGTAGATTCCCTTCTCTCCCTTCTGCGGGTCGGCCATCTTCATCAGCCGCGGTTCCTGCGGGTCGGGGAGCCATTTTCCTTCAGGATCTTTGGCCCTGATCTGCGTGATAAGCCCGTCCTTGTTCAGATCATCGGGCCCATCCTCGTCCACCTGCATATCCAGGTCCTCGTCGACGGGACGGGCGTTCGTGGTGCGTTCCCACTTCGGCCTGCTGAAAAAAGCCTTGGCCGCGTCAGGGTTGAGGAGCGGGGCGACATACACGGTCCGGGAATCGACGAGCTCGGTGATCGCTTTGTCCGTCCCGTATCCGCTCAGGAGCTTCTCGCAGAGCGCTAAAGCCGCCTCCGTCCCGATGAGATGGAGGCCCTCGATGTTGGCGGCGACAAACGCGGCCGTCCGCACGTCGGGATCGGTGCCCCCTTTCGTTTGACCCGCAATCCTCAGCACGGCGATCTCTGTCCCTCCCTGGCTCTTTCCGATGGGGATGAGCTTGGTGATCTGAGGATGGGCAGAAGCCAGAGAACGGAGCGCAGCAGAGACCTCGTCCGGCGGGCGGTAGTTCTCGGGAAAAAACTTCGCTCCGGCGAAGGCCGTGAGCGCAAGCAGCGTGGCCAGCCCAAAAAAAACCTGAGATCGACGATTCATTCTTTCCTCCTTGGATATCCGGTTTCTCGAGGCGCGGTTATCATCGAAGTATTCATACGGATGGCCGCCCGGATTGTTCAAGGCCTATGAATTCCGAAGGACCTATCTTATAATGAAAAACTCACCGCAAGCAAAGATATCCTAGGAGGAGAGATGAACCCTCGAAAGACCCGGAACGGAAGATGGCTGGCCTATCTATCCATCGGCGCCCTTCTGATCCCTTCACTGGCGGGGGGACAGAGCGCCGAGAAGGTTGGACAACTTTTCGAGAAGATGTCCTGGCGCGGGATCGGCCCGGCGGTGATGGGCGGCCGCACGGTGGACATCGAGGCCGTCGAGAAGAAACCCTGGATGATCTACGCAGCCATCGGGCCCAGCGGAGTTTGGAAATCAGAGAACGCGGGCCTGACCTGGAGCCCGGTTTTTGTCAAGGAGGCCACGGTATCCGTCGGCGACGTCACCATCGCTCAGTCGCACCCGGACATTGTCTGGGTGGGGACCGGTGAGTCCACCTGTCGGAACAGCGTCACCATCGGCGACGGCGTCTACAAGACGACCGACGGCGGTAAGACTTGGACGAACATGGGCCTTAAGGAAACCCGGCATATCAGCCGGATCATCATCAACCCGGGAGACCCCAACATCGTCTATGTGGCCGCCATGGGACATCTCTGGGGGCCCAACGCCGACCGGGGCATCTTCAAGACGGTCGACGGCGGCAAGACATGGAGAAAAACCCTCTATGTCGATGAGAATACGGGTTGCGCCGACCTGGCCATGGACCCGTCCGACAGCCTGACGCTCTACGCGGCCGCCTATGAGCACCGCCGCCTGCCCTATACCTTTTCCAGCGGCGGTCCGGGAAGCGGCCTCTACAAGACAGTTGACGGCGGGGAGACCTGGACGCGTCTGACCAAGGACCTGCCCGAAGGTATCCTGGGACGGATCGGAGTGGCTGTTGCTCGCAGCGCCCCCGGTGTTATCTATGCCTTGATCGAGCACAAGGATGGGGGGATCTGGCGGTCTGAGGACCAGGGAGAGAGTTGGAAGCGGATGTGCGATGGAGAGACCTTTCGGCGTGTCAACACCCGCCCTTTCTATTACAGCCACGTCCGCGTCGACCCCACGAACGACAGGATCGTCTATGTCCAATCGACCGGTTTTCATGTCTCCACCGACGGCGGCCAGAAATTCAAAGCCATCGGCGCCGGTATCCATCCCGATCACCATGCGCTCTGGATCGACCCCTCAAACCCTCTCCATCTCATCGCGGGGAATGACGGCGGGGTCGACATCTCCAATGACGGGGGCAAGACCTGGCTGCCCGTCCAGAACATAGACTCGGCCGAGGTCTACCAGGTCGGCTTCGACATGCGCCGGCCTTACTATGTCTACTGCGGCCTCCAGGACAACGGGAGTTGGGCAGGCCCGAGCGCCACGGCCGATGTCATCGGCATTGCCAACGACGACTGGGTACCCATCGGCAGCGGAGACGGCTTTTTCGCCCAGGCCGACCCCAATGATCCGAACACGGTATACGGCAACTCGCAGATGAACGGTCTCTACCGCTATGATTGGCGGATTCTAAAGAACAAGGCGATCCGGCCCACCGCCGGGTTCACCGATCCGCCCTTCCGGTTCAACTGGAACTCGCCCATTCACATTTCCCCTCACGATTCGAACACCGTTTATACGGGCGGCCACTTTCTCTTCAGATCTCCCGACCGGGGAGCGACCTGGGAGATCATCAGCCCGGACCTGACGACCAACGACCCGGAGAAGCAGAAGGACTCCGGAGGCCCGATCACCCTGGACAACAGCGGAGCGGAGATGCACTGCACCATAACCACGATCGCCGAGTCTCCGCTGGAGAGAGGGATGATCTGGTGCGGGACGGACGATGGCAACCTGCAGGTCACCCGGGACGCCGGGAAGACCTGGACCAATGTCATCGGCAACATCAAGGGGCTTCCCCGGAACACCTGGTGTTCGCGAGTGGAGGCTTCGCATTTTGACGCCGGCACAGCCTACGCCGCCTTCGACGGCCACCGGACAGACGATTATGCCGCTTATGTGTACAAGACGACGGACTCCGGCAAGACTTGGAAATCCATCAAGGGGAACCTCCCCTTCGGCTGGATCCATGTCGTCCGTGAGGATGTCAGGAACAAAAACCTTCTCTTCCTGGGGACCGAATTCGGCATTTTCGCCTCCCTGGACGGCGGCCTCTCCTGGTTCTCGTTAAAGAACGACCTGCCGACTGTGGCCGTTCATGATATCGCCGTCCATCCCCGGGACAACGACCTCATCATCGGGACGCACGGCCGGGGCGTCTGGATCCTGGAGGACATCTCCTACCTCCAGGATATGACGCCTGAGGTCCTCGCGTCGCCCGTCCATCTCTTCCCCGTCCGGCCGGCGACGGCTTCTTACCAATCGGTCAGGCGCGAGTCTTTTACCAAGCCCGCTTTTGCCGCCCGAAACCCATTGTATGGGCTGGCTGTAACCTCCTATCTCCAAGCGAAGCCCAAGGAAAAACCGAAAGTCTCGATCCTGGACGCCAAGAACGAAACCGTCTTCGAGTTCAACCTGAACATCAGGGAAGGCCTTCAACGGGACTACTGGAACCTGCAAACCGTGCCCAAGACCAAAGAGGGAAAGAAGATCACTCCTCCGGCCCTTGGGGTCGTTGCCCTGCCCCTTGTCGCTCCGGGTGAATTCACTTTGGAACTCAACGTGGACGGCCAGAAATTTCGCACGGCGGCTTCCGTTCAGGCGGACCCGCGCTTCCAGATGACCGAAGCGGACCTCATGGCCCAACACGGAGCGCTGGCTGAAATTCTAGCCATGTCGAAGGAAATGGGGTTGGCCATCACGGCGGCGACCAATATCCGGCGCCAGCTCGACACCCTCGAGCAGGACCTCAAGAAGGAGGGGAGAAGTGAGCCGGCCATAGACAGCGCCATCCAAACGTTCTCCAAAACGTTCCGAGCCGTGGAGGAGCAGGTTGTCCCCAAGGAATTCGGCTCCACGCTGATGACCCGGGAGCTGGCCCTGCGCGGCGGGTCGCTCAACCAGCAGATCATGATGCTCGGGATGTCGATCAGCGGTTTTCCCGCCGCGCCGACGAAAATGGACCTCTTCCAGCTCGAACAGATCAGACAGCGTGTCGAAGGCTTGGTCGGACAGATGAACCGCATCATCGGGGAGGAGATCCCGGCCCTCAACAGGGCGCTCGAGCAGTACAAGATTAAACCCTTAAAGGCGCCTGAAGAAGTGAAGCTCTAGGGCCCGGGCAGCCGCCGGGTCGTCGGCGAAGAGCCGCTTGCCTGTCAGGGCCAGGCGGCGAATTCAAGGGCCCGGATGAAATAGTCCTGGAACTCGCGATCGGAGGCCAGCGACATGTAGTGAATCCTCTGGACAAGGGATTCGATCTCGTCACGCCCGTCCTTGGCCAAGAGCAGAAGGCGGGCGCCGGCCAGCGAAGCGTTGCCGATGAACGTGACGCGCTTCTCGTCCATCCGGGGCAGAAGCCCGAGCGCCATGCTGTTCCGGATGTTGAGGTAGCTGCCGAAGGCGCCGGCTATAAAGACCCCGTCCAGGCTCTCCACAGACAGGCCGTTGGCCTTGAGCATCAGCCGGATTCCGCTTTTGATCGCGGCGCAGGCGAGCTGCATCTGCCGGACATCGTCCTGGGTGAGGACGATGTCCGGGGCCACCGGGAGCCTTTTGGCCGGGTTTTGGATCGCTCCGCCGGGAAGGATCTCCGCCCGGGCGAGAAAGATTGCGATGAGGTCGATGAGCCCAGTCCCACAGACGCCTTGGGCGGGCCTGTTGCCGATCGTCTCAGCCTGGATAGAACCGGTATCTTCGGCCCTGAAGATGGCCCCGGGAAGGGCCGGCATTCCGCAGCTGATGTTCATGCCTTCAAAGGCCGGGCCGGCGGCCGTGGAGGTGGCGATCAATTCCTCTCCGGCTTTGAGGACAATCTCGCCGTTGGTCCCGAGGTCGAGGAAGAGGTAGTTTCCGGGCCGGGCGGCCAGCCGCAAGGCCAGGAGCCCGGAAGAGATATCACCGCCGACAAAGCTCTTGATGTTGGGGGCGAAGTAGGCCTTCCCATGCGGGTGGATGGCCAGGCCGACCTCTCGCGCATTCAAGCCGGGAAGCCGAGAGAACACCGCCTGGTACGGAGCCGTCGCCAGAGTTTCGACCGGGACTCCGAGAAGGAGATGGCTCATGGCGGTATTCCCTGAGACGACGACCTCATAGACAGACAGGGGAGAGATTCGGTTGCGTACAAGCAGGCGGCGGGCCATCTGGTTGAGCGTCTCAAGGACCAGCTCCCGGAGCTCAGCCGCATTCCTGGTTTCCGCCAACGCGTAGGTCAGGCGGGAGATGACATCGGCCCCGCGTCGGGATTGGCTGTTGAGGGCCGCTTCCATGTCCAGCGTCCTTCCGGACTCGAAATCGACGAGCTCCATGACCAAGGTCGTAGTTCCGACGTCGACGGCGAGGCCGAAGTTCTGGTCCAGAGTGTTGCCCGGCTCGACGGCGATGACCTCCGATTCCCGGTGGACGGTTACCGTCACCCTCTGCCCGGACGCTTTTAGCGTGCGCACCAGCTCCCTTAAAGTTTCTATCGAAATCTTCAACGGCTTCGCTCCCAGGCCCGTGAAGATCCCCTCGAACAGGGAATTCGGTGACGAGATTTCCGCCTTGGGGAGCTCGAGATAGTACTTCTTAACGGCCGGATCGGGAACGACGGCGGTGCGGGGGATCGCGGGGAGGATGGGGACACTCTCGTGAGTGGAAGAAACGGGAACGTTGACCACGAGGTCTCCGTCGACCTCATACTGGCAGGACAGCCGGTGATCTCCGCTCAGGTCTTTCTGCTTGAGCCAGAACCTTTCCCTCTCTCCGGGGTCGGGCCGCCAGCCGGCGACGATCTCGACAAAGCATTTCCCGCAGAGGCCGCGCTTGCTGCAATAGAGGTTGAGCGGAATCCCCGCCTGCTGGAGCTTATCGGCCAGGAGGTCTTTTTTCTCGGCCGCGATCGTCTGGCCGTGGGAGGGAACTCTGATCGTGTGGGTCATCTATCCGCCTGAAATCCTTAATAGGTTATAGTTTTCAAACCGTTTTGACAAGTCCATCTCCGACGGGCCTTTTGCTCCATGTCCGCGCTCCAATCGTGGAAAGGTTTTTGACATGGTGGACGGCGGTGTGTTAATTTCGCTACCGGATCATGGCCAGAGGCCGCTGGTATCTGCCGGGGATGCTTTATACGGGGATTCTGGAAGTCCCGCTCCAGGGGATCCGGCAGAAAATCCGTAACCTCGTCCTCAAGAACAACCTTTTTCCGATACTCGACCTCTGTTGCGGTCCGGGAACGCAAGCCGGCCTGCTGGGGCGGCCGGGAAGTTTCGTGTTGGGGCTGGACATCAACCTGAACATGCTGAAATATGCGGCCTTTCGCCGCTTGGGACTTCCTTTCCTCTGTGCCGACGGCGCCCGGACGCCGTTTCGGGCCGGCGCTTTCCGGGGCATTGTCATTTCATTCGCCCTGCACGAAAAGGAGACGGAGTTCCGGGCCAGGCTGCTCAACGAGGCGAAAAGCCTTCTCGCTCCTGGCGGCGGGATCGTCCTGGTCGACTTCGAAAGGCCCTGGGACGGGACGTCCAAGCGAGCCTATCTCTATGTCTCAGCCATCGAACGCCTGGCGGGACGCAGCCATTTCCGGAATGGCCGCGACTTCTTCAATAGGGGAGGTCTGCGCGCGCTGCTCAGAGAAAACGGCCTGCTGGAGGTGGAGCGTCAAGATATCGCCGCCGGAACCTGCGCCGTGGTCCTCGCCGTCCCCGGATGGCCCGCGGACGCGCCCCCGATGGACAGAGTTTTATCCTCGGCTGAATGCCTTCGCGATGGACATAGGCGGGCGACTTGAGTATATAGAGTATATCCGGTCCACCAGAGGAGGCCTCAATGCAGACGATTCCCCGCTTGTTTCTTCGGCTGACGGATACCTATAAAAAACCGGCCCTGCTTCTCTATAAGAAGGACGGGCGTTTCGTTTCCCTCTCGACCGCTGAGGTCCGTGAGGAAGTGGAACGCATCGCCCTGGGCCTGAGAGGCCTGGGCGTCGCCCCCGGCGACAAGGTCATCCTTCTGGCTGAGAACGGCCCCTGGTGGGTGATGACCGACTACGCCATTCTGAGCCTCGGGGCAATAGCGGTTCCCATTTATACGTCACTTGTCCCGGAGCAAATCAAGTACATCATCAATGACTCGGATGCCAAGGTCGTGATTGTCTCTGACCGGAAACTCTGGGAAAAAACGGCCGCGGTGAAAAATGACCTCCCCAAAGTCGCTCATTTCGTCTCCTTCGAAGCGGAACCGGCTGAGACCGTCCTTCCTCTCGAGCGGATCGAAGCCCAGGGCGAGAAGGCCCGGCGGGCCGATCCCCGCCTCTTCGAGATAACGGCCCGGGCCGTCAAACCCGACGAAACGGCTTCGATCATCTACACATCCGGCACCACGGGTATCCCCAAGGGGGTCATGCTCACCCACGCCAATTTCACGAGCAACGTCGAGACGCTGGCCGCGATCATACCGTTTAGCGATAAGGACACCGACCTGTCCTTTCTTCCTCTCTCCCATGTCCTGGAGCGGCAGGTCATGTTCGCCTTCTTGTCCCGCGGCGTCTCCATGGCCTTCGCGGAAAGCATCGAGACCGTGGCTGAAAACTTGCTGGAGGTGAAGCCGACCATCATGGTCAGCGTTCCGCGACTCTTCGAAAAAATCTACGCCCGGGTCATGGACAATGTCCTGACCGGATCCTCCCTGAAGAGGAAGATCTTCTTCTGGGCCCTGAAGGTCGGCAAAGCCTGCGGAGAGCGGACGCTCCAGAGGAAGCAGATCCCCGCGTCCCTCCGCCGTCGCCGCAGCTTCGCCCACAAGCTGGTCTTCTCCAAGATCCTGGAAAAAACCGGCGGCAGGGTCCGCTTTTTCGTTTCGGGCGGCGCGCCGCTGGCCAAGGATATCGCCGAATTCTTCTACGCCCTGGGGATCGTGGTCCTCGAGGGGTACGGATTGACCGAATCCTCCCCCGTGATTGCCCTCAACACCTTTGATGACCTGAGGTTTGGGACGGTGGGAAAGCCCATCCCCGGGGTCGAAGTGAAGATCGCTCCTGACGGAGAGATCCTGGCCAGAGGCCCGAACATCATGAAGGGATACTACAAGAAAGAGGAGGAGACGCGCGAGGCCTTGGAAGGAGGCTGGCTTCGCACCGGCGACATCGGCCACCTCGATGCGGATGGCTTCCTGGTCATCACCGACCGGAAAAAAGACCTCATTGTGACCTCCGGCGGCAAGAACGTAGCGCCCCAGCCCATCGAGAACGTGCTCAAGCAAAATCCCTTTATCGCCAATGCGGTGGTCATCGGCGGAAGCCGGAGATTTATCGCCGCCCTGATCGTCCCGGACTTTGAAAAACTGCAGGAATACGCCAAGTCCAAAGGAGTGAGCTACGTCAACCGGAGAGACTTGATCCAGAATGAATCCGTTGTTCGCTTTCTGCTCCAGGAAGTAGACCGGAGCACTCCGAACCTCGCCCCTTACGAGAAAGTCAAGAAAATCGCCCTCCTCGACAGGGACTTCGAGATCGAGCGGGGCGAGATCACGCCAACCCTCAAGGTCAAACGGAATATTGTAGAAGAAAAATACAAGGAACTGATCGATTCCCTTTACCGGGAATAGGAAGGAGCCGAAATGGCTTTGACGAACTGCCCGGAGTGCCGGCATGAAGTGAGCGACCGGGCGGCAACGTGTCCGGGGTGTCGTCATCCGCTCGTTCCCCAGGGCCTGCCGCAGCCCGCGGGCGGCTATCCCTACTATTGGGGGGGCTATGAATACAAGTCGAAAACGACCATCATCGGGTTGCCGCTTGTGCATATCGCCCAGGGTTTCACCCCCGAGGGGCGATATCGGGTGGCCAGGGGGTTCGTTGCCATTGGCAGCGTGGCCGTCGGCGTTATTGCCATAGGAAACGTGGCCGTCGGTGTTTTCGCCCTGGCCGGAGCCGGGATCGGAATCGTCTGTCTGGCCGGACTTGCGCTCGGCGTGTTCTGTGGCATAGGCGGTGTGGCGATCGGCTATGTCGCCGTGGGAGGAGTGGCCATCGGCATCTATGCCTTGGGCGGACTGTGCTTTGGGCCGCACACGATCTACAACGATCCCAACGTGCTGAAATATCTGGAAAACTTGTTCCGCCGCTAGGAGCCAGGGATGCGGCGACTGAGCCGGAGGGCAAAGGAATCATGGAGAGAATCTGCAGGTTCATCTTAATTTTATCCGGAGTCCCGCTTTTGTTGGCGGGCCTAGCTTATGGCTTGGGCAGGGGGCCCAACATCAATTCTTTGGAAGGGGGACAAATGGAGCTAAAAATCTCGAGCCAGGCGTTCCAGGAGAGCGGAATGATCCCGCGGAAGCACACCTGCGATGGCGAGGATGTATCGCCGCCGCTGG
>Ga0315277_10005485_pt1 | contig 16695 bp, 12 predicted proteins | sample YL17G05_15_MG_FD_203695 | JGI IMG/M metagenome (GOLD analysis project Ga0315277, IMG submission 203695) | Sediment microbial communities from Yellowstone Lake, YNP, Wyoming, USA - YL17G05_15 | ecosystem: Environmental > Aquatic > Freshwater > Lake > Sediment | place: USA: Wyoming | collected... | reverse complement strand
AACCTCCTGTCGTCGGCCTGAGACTTTCGGACTTGGCGAGCGACCTCGAGGTCGCAGAGTTCGTCGAGAAGGTCTACGGACTGTTCGAGCATTTCTCTATAATACTGCGGTATTTCACGATAACCGCGATCACATACGCCGCCAACGAGGCGCTCAAGAAGCTGTTCTACGGGGCCGACGAGCTGATCGGAATAGTCTACGTCCTCGTGATCATATTTGTGCTGAGCGAGATCCTGGAGATTCTCACCACGACGTACTTTCCGCATCCCCAATTTCATCGGTGAGGAGATTTTGGCAAAATTTGAGTTTTCTTCTCGCCGTGTTTGGCGCAAGTATATGCGCTGTAAGATATACATTAAATTTTGTCGCGGACGTTTATATAAAAAAACAAAACCCGACTCTATTTTTTTTAATCGTCGTCGCGGCCGCGGTCTCTGACCCCTCCTTCCTCCGAAAAAAATATTTCTGGCGGCGGCAGCAACGACGACGCAGCCCAGGCAAGGCGCGCCGCGGATTTTTTTTAAATTTAAATTTTTTTAATTTTTCGAAAAAGGAGGAAGCGAGATCTCAGACTCGGCATTCGCCCAGAGATCTTCTGCTATACTGGCTGCGACCGCGGCAATGTACCAATGGAATCCGACGCTGGCGGCGTCCTCCGCGCCGCGCAGGCCGGGCGCGAATCCGATGATGGCCGACGAGAGCGCGGATCTGCCTCCGTCGGCCGTGGTGTCGTCTCAGCAACAGCAATCTCTTCCCTCCGCGAATATTAACAACAATGTCGCCGGCGGCGGTGGGAAAAAACATTACCGAAGCGGATATCAGGAACAACAGCAACAACAACAATTTTGCGCTTCCGTCGCCGCCATCCCGCTGCCGATCCGGGGAATGGCGAATCCACCGACTCCCGTTGTGACCGTCCGATCGTCCAAGAGCGATTCGGTCACCATCGTCCGCGACGATTGCCCAGACAGCGTCTACGTGGCATTCTTCGAGCACGGAGACTGCAGCCGCGTCACGTTCCTCGACGCCGTCATCTCTGCGCGGCTCCGCACGGTGAGTCCGCGGTTCGAGCACTGCCAGTTCGTGTTCGAGTGGAAGTCCGGAGATGAGTACCAGCGCACGACGTTCAGCACGACCAAGCAGGACCCCTCGATCTTCGCCGTCGTCCAATATAAAAATTTAAACTGGCACGCGCTCCTCGTCCGGCCGCTGGTCGGGCCAGAGCACGCCATCGACAGGCAGAAGCTGTTCCGGTGGGTCCGCGGCGCGGAGCACACGCCGTTCAACAAGTTTGCGCACTACTGGAACTTCATCCCGCCGACGTCGTGCTGCTCGTGCTTTGCATACGACTCGCGAGGCGAGTCGTATTTCTGCGCCGAGCAGATCGCAACCGCGTTCAAGAAGATAAGGTTGCCGACGACGTTCGGTCCGGCTAGGCCATACCTGTGTACGCCGGACGACGTATACCGATTGCTGTGGGAGGCAGACTGCCGACCGCTGCTCATCCGCATGCCGCAGGCCGACTCTGCCACCCGGCTCGTCCGAGAGCCGGCCGTGGCGGCGGCGCGCGAAGAAGAAGATTTCGATAGTTTCAGGGGCAAGCGCCGGAACGATTCGTTTGACGAACTGGACGAAATCCGCGTCGTCGGCGAAAATAATCCGTCGTGCACGCCGTCGGCAGGATCTCCGGCCGCAGCAAATTTATCTTCATCCAAGGTTCGTTTCACGAACCAGGCATTTTTTTCTAACAATGCCAAGCCGGGGTGCATGGCGCGCGGGGCGATCACGGCGTGCGGCGCGTGCTGCGGGTGTTACTGCTGCTGCCACTACCCGGAATCGCAGCGGACCATGGACGAGCTCCGCGCGGCGTCCGTGGATGCGCGGCGAAAAAAACCCGAGCAGAAACAGATGAGCGTCGACGACGATCACCAAGGCGCGGACGCGGGCGAGCGGAAATTAAAGAAGAAAAAGAGGAGCAGCGGTCGCCGCAATTCACCCTGAGACGATGATAAAATTTCTGGGGAAGGTAGATTTTTTTGCAGGTGTGAGATTATATGATACATAATATTTGTTTATGAACAAGCCGCCCCGAACCACATTTTTTTGTTCTTCCCCGCCAAAATTTTTTTTTCAGAACCCCCTCACGATAGCTTGAGAATTTTCAGGCCGGCGCCAGAGTTGGCGTTGGTCAGGACCGCGGGCACTTCTTTCTTCGGATCGTAGGTCTTCCAGTAGTGGATGACATCGTGATCGAACTTATCGAGCTCCTCGCCGTCGCGCATCTTGATTTGGTCGCGCCTGTCCACGTAGACGACGACGAGTGGAAAGTTCGTCAGTTCGATCACGAGCATACACTTGATCCCGGATTTGTGGCAGGCGCAGATGTGCGCGCGGGCGTTTCGCAGCATGGAGTATTCGGCTCTCGCCGGCAGGTCGCGGATCTTGCTCCCTCCCGGGCCCTGGTCTCCGCAGGTACCGAACACCACGCGCATCGCGTCGCGGACGTCCAGGGTCGTGGCGTCGGTCACGCGGTAAAACCAGACCGGCCCATCGCACTTCTTCGAGTGTTCCTTCATTTCGATCAGCATCATCTCCAATGCCATCCGCGTCGGAGATTTCTTTTCTTTTTTTTCTGGTCGACGTTACGAATAAATATTAAAATTTTGTCGCCGTAAAAAAATAACATTATTTGGAAGAGAACATTTTTTTTGCTCCTCTTCTCTCTGGGATTCGCGACTCCGAGCCGCGCGTCGCGTTTGCTTCGGCTCTCTTGATATTTCTTACGAGATGTCTTTTTTTGCGCTTTTCGCCTATATAATTAATGCGACGCGCGCAAATTTCTCTTGACGGAGGATGTCCGCGATCATCGCGGTTGCGTGGGGCATTCTGCTCCTGAATTTCGTTTCCGCATCGCAAGTCAAATTTGGCGGCGGCAGCGACAACGGCCGCGCAGGGGCCGAACCGCTGCAGGTCGTCACGCTAGCAGTGAACAACGAACCAATCCACCGCATCATGGCGCTGCACCAGTCGCTCATCCAGGCCACGTTCGCGACCGGCACTCCATTCGCGCTGCGCGTCATGTGTACGCCCGCCGTGTCGCGCGCCGCCCGGCTGCTATTCTCGAGATTAGGCCTCGGAATCATCGATCTCCCGCCGTCTCCGAGACACAAGAACTATAGGCCCGCCCACGAAAAATGGGCGGATCTGCTCAGCAAGCTGGAGCTGTGGCGAATTCCCTCCGCGCCGGGAAAAAAGATAATCTACGCAGACGCGGACGTCATGTTCTTCCGCGATCCTTCGTGGCTGCTGGACGTTCCCAGCGACGGCCTGGTGGCAGAGCGTGATGAATACATGTGCCAGAGCGTGCCCCGATATTATTTCAACAGCGGATTGATGGTATTGACGCCCGACGACTTTGTGTACCGCACGATGTGGCGCCTGCTGGACGAGATCGGTCCGGTGACTAACGGTGACCAGGCCATCGTCAATCTGTTCTTCATTCCCGTGACGCGCAACTACGCGGACTATCTTCCCAGCGACGTCGTCGCGATGGTGCCGTTCATGTGCGACTGCGACAAGGCTCCGTACAGATACGATAACTTGACCGCGATGCACTGCACCGGTTTCAGCTACGATCTGCAGCTCAGCCCGAATGCACTGCCCGATAACAACAAACTGATGCGCATCGCCAAATGCCGGGATCACTGCGCGTCAATATGGCGCGCGTTCTACTGGACTGCGGTGCGTCGGCTTCGGACGTCGCTGGAGCCGAATGACAGGCGCGTCCTCGGGGGACTGTTCAGTTTCGGAGAGATGGGAGATGTAGAATATAACTACAGCAGCATTAAATATTATTGGTGACGACGGCGTTTCGTCCGCGATTTTTCATCTCGCGCGGATAGTTTGTCGGGGGGGGACTGGAAGGTTTCTTTTTTCGTTGCCGCGACGATATAAACGAATGCAAAAAATGTTAGACCACCAAAAACCTGGGAGACGAGGAATAAATTTTGTCGATCTGAAAATGCCGGCGGCGACAGCAATTTATTTTTCGCCCTCGCCAGCGTTACTGTTGTTGCTGGTGGTGTCAAACATAAATTTTGTCTCGGCACCACCGCCTCCCGCCAATCGAACTTACGACGATGCGTGCACCGCGTCGCGGGACTGGACTCTGTCTCCGAGGCACGGAGAGTATCCCGTGCGGTTCGCGGTGTATTCGGACAGCGGCAGGGCAGAGCATACCGACAATGACATACATAAAAATATTCTGCGGGGCATGTATGCGCAGGATCCGAAGCCCGACTTTGTGCTGCACTGCGGAGACGTCGTGAATACCGGGAGAAATCCCATCTTGTGGGATCAATACATAAACATGATCGACGATCCGTACTGCGACCAGTGGCCGTTCTTCTTCACGCTCGGCGGACACGACCGACCGGTCTCGCAGTGGTCGCATCGGCTGTCGACTCCGCACACATATTACTCGTTCGACTGGGGCAAGCACCTCCACTTCTTGATGGTCGATACGACCACCGAAAATCGCACTTATTGGAAGAAAAATGGCGAGCAATACACGTGGCTGAAGGAGGATATCGAGAGCACGGCGGCGTCGCCCGACTCGCACTGGATGTTCGTGTGCCAACACGAGCCGCGGTTCTCGAGCGGGTGGAGCGGGTGCGTCGAGACGACATACGACCTCGCGGAACTGTACGGCGAGCGCCGCGACGTCGCCGCGATATTCCAAGGCCACGACCACAACTACGAGCGGATGGGTCCGTTCGGAGGCCCAGGGACGAGTCCCGTCTGGTATCTGATCGGCGGCGGCGGCCAAGAACTCAACATCCGGCGGTTCCGCGACGCGTGGTCGAAGAAATACCTGATGAAATTCCACTTCTTGATAGTCGACGTCCTCGACGAGCGCACCGTGAAATTCAAGACGATCGAGTACGACGATCCGGACAGAATTTTGGACAGAACTTCCGTGGATGCGGAAGCTCCGCTGACGGCCGATCCCAAGATGCCGTCGTGCATATCAGAGTCACAGCCGGATGATTACAAGCTGGTGCCGTTTTTCTTTCTGATGTTCTTGCTGGCGATGTTGTTTGGCGTATCGGCGTTTTATTAATTTTAATAAAGAAAAAGAAAAAAAAACAGAATATATATGCGCATCTTTTTAGATGAGGAAAATTTTAAGGCGAAAGTAAAAATGAGCGGCGCGAAGAATTTTATCGATCCCGCTTCGCTCTGTTCGCTGTGCAGCATGCGCCTCGCCGTCGGCATGTGCGCGGGATGCAGGTGCAGAAAATATTGCGGCAAAACGTGCCAGAAATTGGATTGGATCGCCAACAAACACAGACTGCGGTGCAAATTTTTAAAATCGGACGGCTGCGCCCTGGACAAAGCAGAAGAAAAAGAAACGGAAGAGGATCTATTTGATTTTGACGAAGAAGAAGAAGATTCAGAATCCGAAGAATCGGATGTCGGCATGCCAAAGAGAGAACGCGAAAAAGAGGAAAAGAAAAAACAGAAAGAGAAGGAGCCATCGTCTAGGCGGCGCAAGACCGAAAAAGAGCCGGAGGACGAACCAGGAAGCTTAGGGAAAAACGAACAGAAGGTGATCGATACACTCCTCAAATCAGCGAAGAATCCCATTCCAGTTTCAGTGTCAGGGGCCGTCGCGGGAGAGATCGTCTATGGAATCAACGCAAACCAGACCGACGGAATCGAATTCGAAGTGGTGCAAGGCGTGGTACACAGAAGCAAAAAACTGTGCGACGCACTCGGCGGAGATGCGGGCGTCGTCAAGCTCGTTTCCGATCGCTGGCACATCTCGCTCGAAGCATCAAGAGCGAGGTTGGCTGGGATTCCGGCGCACGTCGTGGACAACGCGCAGCCCATAGGTACTGCGCCAAAACCAGGAGAAAAGGTGGACGAACAGACCGCCCAATTGGTGCTCCGCAGCGAAGGAATACTGGGCAAATCAATAGACGAAGTCGTGAACAAGGCCGGGGGAGACAGGGAAGAAATATCGAATGCATTCAATAAACTCCGGACCGCCCGGCAGTCGTTCACCGCGGAAGATTTTCTTTCTGCGTTGCGCGGCGGAACTTCTAGAAAATCATTGGTGCTGCACCAGAGCTGGTACGCCGTGAGGCCGCCAAAGTCGTCGATGTCAACCACCAAGGCCGGCGCGGTGGTGGATCTGCGCGGCGCGGGCCTCGGTGGCGCCGTTCCGGGCGCCGGATTCGTGGCACCCGCGGATTCGGAGATTTTTGAGATCGAAGTTGCCGACGCGTCCGACAGCGTAGCAATATTAGTTCCTAAGGAACGCCCGCACGAGCGCGTTCCGGTCGGACAGATGCTGGAATTGGCAAAGGCCGTCTGCGCGGACGTCGCCGCGCCGGGAGAAATCGACTTTGTCTACGACGCATTCGCGCGCCGCGCCACGGACGGCCAGCGCCGCGCGGCCGTGCAGAAAGCCGTCCGGCTCGGAGCCAAGATGGTGTCGTTTTCGTGCCTGGGATACGGAGACCGCGTCGTGCGGACCGACGTGTTCGCGTGCACGACGCTGGCGACTCTGTTTGCCAGCGCCGGCTCGTGGAACTCCGACCTGAAATTGACCGTGCGCGGGTGCACGTCTGCGTTCAAGCGTCTCGCGGTGATGCTGTTCGAAGACGCGTGGGCGCGCGGGGCGCCTGCAGCGGCGTTCCTCGCAGCGGCGCTCCTCGCGCAGAACGTCTCCGCCTGGCATCCGCACAAGGAACTCGTGGAACAGGCCCTGCGCACGTGCAAAGACGCTTGCAATTCCACGCTAGTCTTCCGTCGACATCCGGGAGGGACGTGGCCGCGCGAGGATTACGAGATGCGGGCGCCCGGAAGAGAAGGAGCGTCTGCCAAGCGCGGGGTGAAGGCGTGCAAATTCAAGGCCGTCGTGCCGTTCCGACGCCCTTCCAATTTCGAATTCCAGGCGTGCGCGTTTCTCCTGGCGGCCGTCGGCAGTTTTGCCGGCGACGAAATGATGGTCGAACTCTTCGCGGATCAGTACACTCGCGAGCCGCCCAAACTGCGCACGCTGGATGGCAGACCCACGCAGCCCTTGGTCATGCCGATCGAACACATCGTGGACCAGCACGCGTACGTCGGAGTCGGACACCTGATACCCGGCGACGCATCGTTCACCGAGAAGTTCAACGCGCTGTTCGACCCGTACGCCGGCGTGACGGGAGTGAACAGCCGTCGTCTGTCTCCCGAATACACCGAATTGCTGCGCCAATCCGGAGGCGATTTCGAGGCGATCCCGGCGGTGGCACGCCACCGTCCGGCGCAGCGCGCCACGCTGATACTCGCCCACGGACTCGCACCCGAGGCGGACCTCGCCGCGCAGCCAAAGGAATTCGACGTGTCCGATCCTCTGGTGGAAAATTTCCCGGTCGTCTTGTCCGCCGGCACCCTCTCGGCCGCGGTGGGGCCGATAATGAAAGTGAGACCGAAATTCAAGGGCAAAGAAAAGAAGAAGATCAAATCGCGCGAGCTCATCGTGATGCTGGGGACGCAGAAACCCGAAGACGAGGCGGTGATGCTCTCTCCATCTCGCGATCCCAAGAGCACGGAAGAAGGGTCGTATCTGTATGCGAGCGTCACGCCTGAGGAAAAAGAGGAAGCGATACGGATCGCGCGGTCCAAGACATTCAAATTGACCGCCAAGAACTGTCCAGAATATCCGCAGTGGAAAGGGCTGGAAGTGGCGTACGACGCGGCCAAAGAATGCTGGACCGTCGGCGGGATACCGTACGAGACGGCTCGACTCCGCGCGATAAAAGCGGGAAACGCAATCCACGTCGTGGACGTAAACATCGATATTGCCAATGCGAGGGCCGAACCCGCCGAGCTCGCGGCGGCCTTGGTGCGCGCCCGGAAATTGAAGTATCCAGCGGTGACGATCGATGCAATATCCAGGTTGGACAAGTTGTGCGTCGATACGACCGTCGGAGCGCTGTTCCGCGCGCTGGCTCTGATCAAACAGCAATTTCAAAAGGTGGAGTTTCCGAAACCCGCTCGGGACGGGAAGCAGGCGTCCGACGAATTGATGGTGTTTCCACAGGATGCCGAGGCTTACATATTCATGCTGTGCGTCTCCGCGCTGTATCCGGGAGCGCTCAAGGCATCAGACGTCCCGACTTTTGAGATACGCGACGTGCAGCTGCTCCGGTGGATAGAAAACAGGATAGGCGAACTGGCGGTGACGCGTCGCGTCACGTCGGAACGTGAAGAGATTCTCGTCGCTCCGGTCGCCGCGGCCACTGCCGCGCCGGAAGAACGCTGGCAGTTTAGGAATCCAGTCAGCCGGAGCGACGAATCCAAGGTTTGTTTATTTTTGCAAAACACAGAAATTTTTTTCTAACGATGCCACAGTCCGCGGACCTGACCGAGATGCAGAAGCAGTCGGTCGATGATTTGTCCGGACGATTCCTGGCCGAGGGATACCGGGGGCATTTCCTGTTCATACCAACCGGAGGCGGCAAGACGAGGACGACGATGCAGTTCTTCCGTTCGCTCGCCGAATCCGAACCCAAAAAATTCCCGGCAAAATATATAGTGTGGCTGACTCCGAAAGAGACCATAGAATCGCTGAGCATATTCCAGGAGCTGCGCCTCAGCGGTTCTCCGCCGATCGTGTTCTGCGAACCCGAGACCAGGCCGATGGCTAAGTTATTCGCAGACGCAAAATCGAGCGCGGAAAAAAGAAAGATGGTGAAATCCGCCCGGCTAGCCAAGAATTCGCAAATCGTACCGTGGTGCGTGAACGTGGTAAAAGACGACACGCTGCGCGACATCGCAGAGAGACTGCTGCCCGTGGCGCACGAGATCGCGCTCGTCATCGACGAAGCCGACAGGTTCTACAACATGACCAAGAGGACGTCGTGGACATACGAGCTCGCTCGACTGTCGCCGTTGTTCGTATGCCAGACAGGCACGCCGATGCGCAGCACCAAGGACGAGGGGCTGAGGATGTGGCTCCAGCAGACGGTGGGGTTCCCGGTGACTCCGCGCAACTGGTTGGTCGCGGCGTCCACCATGATCGCTAAAACTCTCGATCTCGGAATAACCGTGTCCGACGACGTTGAGACCGTGGCCATTGACGTCCCAGCCCTGCGGACAAAAGGATACGATGGCCTCGTGAAACAGCGCGACTGGGCGCATGCCGCGAATGTGGTGTACGAAATCACGGACAGGACTTTGGTCATGATCGCGATAAGAGAAGCGGAGCGTGATCGTCGTGAATTCGACATTTATACGCAAAATGCAGTGGCCAAATTCGAGGAATTGTCCGCCAAAAAAGATCGAAACGAGAACCTGACGGACGCCGAGAACGAAGATTTGAAAAAATCAGAGATGATCGCGAGAGAACGACACACTCGAGGCGGAGTTCTCCTCGAGGCCAGGAGCCGAGATCATGCCGCGGAACTAGTGCGCGCGATCAATACGATTCTAGACACGCTCCCGCAGGGCTTCAGAGCGGGCGGGATCGAGAACGGCGAAGATGGCAATTACGGAATTATCGTGCTGCCAAAGGACTACGCGCGCGGCTTCAACTTCGCCACGCGCTTCGGCGCGCTCGTGCGCGGCGTGAACCCCGGGAACGCGGCCACGCGTCGCCAGATGCTCGGGCGCATCCTGCGGATGGGGCAGCGTCGGACGCACGTAAAGTTGATAACGGTGTACATGAAAGACACCATCGTCGAAGAACTGTACAAGAAGCAGAACACCGCGGACGGATACAACAAAGCGTTCGAGGCCATGGCTGACAAATTTGATTCGAAATTGTTGCTCGAGAAATTTGAAAAATAAATTTAATTTTCGAACATTCACTCATTCGCCGGCGAATTTGCCAGCGCCGGACTGAGTATGAGCCCGGTCTTCTTCCTGCGGTTCGGGAGCTGCGACTTTGGCATCGTCGCGTGGACGTAGCACGCCGGCGCGTACATGTCCATCCCTCCGACGACGACGGTGCTCGATTTTGCAATTTTGCAATCTTCTCCGCTTCCAAAGAGCGCGATGGTGTGCGCCGCTACCCCGGTGCAGAACGCACACGTGCTCGTCAGTTTATAAAACTGCGTGGAGTGCGTCACTAGGTAGTTGAGGTCGACGAACGGCTTCATCTCGTACGTCGCGTCGAGCGTGGCCACGATCAGGCTCTTGCGATGCACGTTCCGCGCGCGCTCGATGAACATCACCAAGTCCGAAAAGAATTGGCCCTCGTCTATCACGAGCCAGTCGGCGATGGCAAACATCGGAGACGAGAAGAGCTCCTCGAGCTTGTCGCAGAGCACGGCGGGCATGCGCTCGCCGCCGTGCGTCTCGATGGCCGAATCTTCGTCATCGTCGTCCTCGTCGCTGCATGCGGCGGCGAGTTTGCGATCCGTTATGATATCGCGCGATCCGCATTTCCCGCACGAATAAATCTTGTCGACCTTGGGTTTTTTAATATCGTCGGCGCTCCGCGCCATGCGGCGCCGCTTCCGCTGTCTCTCCTTGTCCAGTTTGCTCCCGACGCACAGGACGTGGACGCTCTCGTTGTGCGCCATGCTCCTCGCCAGGCGCTGCGCCTCCGAGGTCTTCCCGGAGCCCATCGGTCCGACGATCACGATCAGCGAGGTCTGCTTGGTGGAGAAATTCGGCAAAACTTTCGTTGTCTTGTCTTCTTTTTCTTCTCCGTCGGACGCAACGTCGACGATGCCGAATCTCCTGCTGGCGACCGGCACCAGCGGCGGCGAGCCGAACAGTTGTCGTTCTTCTTCCGCCGACATTTTTTTGTCCTCTGTCTCCCTCTCTTAAAATTATCCTTATGACAATAGACACAAAATGCAAATTTTTTTATCTCGCGACCACCCGGAAAAAAATCGCGCGGCGGTTCGCGTCCGCGGATTTATATTATAAAAAACACAGCAGCAACAAACAAATTATTTCCATCCGAATAAGGACGATGCGGCGGCAACGGATAATTTTGTTTTTTGTCTTCTTCGTTTCGGCGACGACCGCGGCGAAATCCTGCGCGGGGCCGGGGAACGTCCCGTACGACAACTATTGCTCGGGCGAAACCGACCCGGAGACCGGACACGACACGCCCAACTGCGTGAATTCAAACACGAGAACGTCGCCGACATGGGTATGCGGCGAGTGCGCCGTAAATTGCGACTGCGCCGCCGGAGAATACTGCGTCAAGACTCCCGGACCGTCTGCCGGAAAGTGCGCAAAATTGTCGGACTCTGGAAAGATCGGCGGTCCGTGCACCAATTTTGCGCTCCGAGGAACGCCCGGCGCGCGCGACCCGATCAAGGACGTCGACGACCTCGGGGTCTGCGGTATTTCAATTTTCTCCGACGCAGACGGCTCGTTCCTGGGATACGAGTGGTTGGGCGGGTGTCTGTTAGGAAAATGCGTCGAGTGCATCGGCGATACGGCCTCGTGGGCCATCGCGACGACCGCGCAGATCGTTCCGGGGATGTCGAATTTTGTAAATTTGGCAAATTCGTCCGCCGCGTGGGACGGTGGCAGCCTGGTGTGCAGCGATCGGTACTGCGACGCCGGCAAGATCGTCGGGAGCACATCGTGGTTCTACGAGGTGTACCCGACCGGAGTCCTGACGGGAATATTGGTCTTCGTCATATTCATATTCATCGGCATTGTGTGCGTCGGATTCGTGCAGTACTGCTCCACGAAGCGCATGTTCCGCGGCGCGATGGAAGACGCCGCCAAGAAGCTGCGCAAAGGCGTCAGCAATATCAGGACCGGGGGACGGGAGCGCGTGGGCGGAGATATGGACGATCTCGAAAACGTGCCAAAGCACGCCGGCGAATTCAGCATTGGCAGCGACGACGGAAAATCCACGTGACCATAAAATTATGAATTATAAATTTTTCGACGAAAGAAAAATTGGTTTGTTTTTTTTATTCCGCTACGACGGCCGTCGAATACAAAGCGATCGCGCGGTACATCGTCACGGACGACGCGACTTCTGCCGCGGTCTGTCCCAGCGAATTTTTCACCTTTGGATCCGCGCCGAATTCGAGCAGGACCAAGCAGCACGACGGACATGCGCGGCGCGCGCATCCGTGGAGCGCGGTATCGCCGTCGGTTCCTCGGCGCCGGCAGAGGGTCTTCTCTATATCATTCTTCTTCGTCGTCGCCGAATCCAGCAAAGATCGAAATATCCCGCGCACCGTCTCCGGACTCTTGGGCAATAATATTAGAACATTGCCTGGTTAGTGAAACGAACCTTGGCGTCGCAGGCCAACAATATCAGGTCCATCATCCGCTCCTCAGGATCGATAATATTTTGCACCATCGTAAGCGACGTGAGTTCCGGACAGCCGGAACGGGCGGCGTCTTCCGCGTTTAAATTTTCCGCGGACCACGCGATCGCGCATTTCACTCCGTCGCGAGCCGCGATCGATGTGCCGATTATCGCGACTCCGATAATCAAGCCCACCAAAACCACGCATGTTTTCCACACGGGCACCGGCAATTCGAGATCGTCGCCGACCTCGAATTCGTCGTCGTCCTTCATTTTTTGCAAATTTTGTAAATTTTGTAAATTTTAAAAACAGGCCGATCGACGAAATTTATTTAGGATCTACAACCGCTTCGCCCTCGCGACAAAAAAACCCCGGATTTTTTTCGTATTTTTTAAAATGTATCAGCAGTCGAAATCCACGGCTTCCGCGAGCGCGACCATCTCGGCGCCGTCGAAACATTTCGGGACCAGGAACAGCATGTCGGACAGGACAAGCGCCGCGACGTCCCGCGCGTGTCGACACTCCCACGAATTGTGATATCCAAAGTGATAATACGCCGACGCCATGCCTAGGGTCTCCGCTCGGTACACGCACGCTGCGCATTCGGCGAGCGCGGTGGTGCATTGACAGTCCGTATACCCGCGCTTCGAGACGCAGTAGTCGTGCGCCATGCAGCACACATCCATCGCATCGCACGGGAGGTATCCGTCGCACGCGTAGTAATCGTATCCGCAGAAGCGTCCGTAGCCGGTCAGGCCGCCGCGCGTGCACTTGCATTCCGTCACGCAGATCGAGCCGTCCGGCGCGTGGTTGGTCCCGCCCTTTTCGAAATCGTTCACCGGCGTCCGTCCGGAATTTTTTCCGCGCAAAATTTGCTCGGTGTCCAAAAGTCTCCGTCGCTCCGGAGACGCCGAAAATGCGCTCCCGAGGATGCGCTCGACGATCGCAAATTGCCGATCGCCATCGGAAAAATTTCCGGCGAAGAACAGCGCCGCTATCTTTTCGGCGAGCATCGGCTCGATCCCAAAGATCGTCGCGCCGTCGACTTTGGGTGGCGGCAATATCGACGCTGACGACAATCTATTCGTCTTTGCCGACGCGACAAAGACCAGGAATACCAGGACGCCGACGGCAGCGACGACCGCAAAAATTCGTCGCGTCCTCCGCGGCGGAGGAGCTTGCATGCGTTGCCGACTCAAAAATTTTTCCTCTCGTGCAAACTCACTTTTTTATATCGTAAATATACAACAGCAAAAACATTTGTTTTTTTGCCGCACGCGCACACCTCATTCCGAACGCATCGCCTTCTGCCACGCAAACGCGACCCGGCCAAAACACGCAAACGCGCACAGTACGCAGAAGATCATCGCGATGCCGGCGATCGCGAATATATTAGAGACGGAGCAGTATTGGTCCGGCAGGATTGCCGCGACCAAATTTAATTTTTCAGACGGTCCTCCGTCGCCCGCCGGCGTGGTCATGTTGAGTTCGCGGTGGTGAAGCATGAACGCGTCGCGGCGCGCTTCGCAGGCCGAGTGCGCCGACAGTGCGGCGGTCGCGAAGAGACAGATCATTACCACCAGCGCGAAGCGAGCGCGGGTGATCCGCAGACAGGCTCCGGTGAGGGGGCCCTCGCATTCGGTCAACTGTGCCATGGTCCTAGACGGACATACGCATTGTCTCACGAAGATCCAGGTCCGTCTGCAGCACGTCATTTTTCTGATCGGCCGATCGGCGTCCAGTGAAATTTGTATTGCGCTGTTCGAATTTTCTTTTCCTTTTTCTTCTTCCTGTTCTTCTTCGATGATTTGATCGTGCGCGCCGGCGCCGCGGCGCGAATTGATATCGAGCGCAGAATCTTGGTCCGGCGGAAAAGTGGAAGATGACGGCGGCGGAAAATTCGGTTCTGATCCTACGCGAATCACTCGCTGCGTCGCCAGCGGTCGTGGCGATCCAGGAACTTGAATTGTTCCTCCTCCTCCCCTTAAATTTGGCGAAGGACCGGATGCGCGAGATGGCTGCTGCACGACTCGCGACGCGATCATTTTTTCTCTCCGGAATGTACTTACTCGCGCATTATATAATTATGCGATTTTTTAATACCATTTCCCTTTGTCACATTCCGATCTTCGCAAAATTTATAAATTTTGCAAAATTTGTAAAAATGGCGTCGGAGACAAAGACGATAACGCTCAGGCTCGCGCGCGATCCGCGGTACATCGCCGAGGCCGAAATTTTGTTGGTCGTCAGAAAGAACGGCGTCCCGTCGGTGCTCGGACATCCGAACATCCCAATTTCGATCTGTCCAACGCATCCCGACCGCGGATACTTTTTCCAGCCGCACAGGAGCGCGCCGTGCTGCGACGAGAAAAAGTCTCGGAGGGGCGGCGGCGTCTCGGTGCCGAAATGTCTGAGCGCGACGCGGTACTCTGCGGAAGAATTCCTGAGGATCGCGCCGCGGTACGTCCGCCGCTGCGCCGTGTGCTCGAGGATATTCGTGTCTTCGAAAGGCAAAGGGATCCGCGGCCGCGAGGACGAGGCGTGCTTCTCGCCAGAGTGCAGATCGAAATGGGCGACGGAGAACCAGTTCGCGGACCTGAAATGCACAGTGTGCGGCAAAATGGTCCTCGACGGGAGCTGCGCGCAGGACGCGACGGCGGTCAAGCTCAATCTGCATCCGACGCGGAGGCCATTCGTCGGCGCCGAGGTTGCGGTGTGTTCCGCGGGCGACTGCCGCGAGAAATACCGCGCGGACGCGGCAGAGATGCTGGCGCGCGAGTGCCGCGCAATTTTAAATTCCAATTCCGCCCTGCCGCCGGATCTCAAGAGAATGCTCGAAGACCGCTTGGCGGCGGCAAAGACATAGGAATTTTTAAATCTGTACACAAAATAATTTTTACACGTCGCCATCCTTCTCGAATAGCTTGCCGACGTCTTGGACTATGTCGCCGCGTATTCCGACGTTGGTCTCGGGATCATATGTCGAGAGTCGCCGCGGAGACTCCATCGGCTCATCTTCGTCGCTGCTGACGTTATCGCGGATGTAATCGAGGTTCAGAGCTGGCGGCGCCGTCGCGGAAGAGAGTGGTGACATTTCCTCATCGCTGAAGACGACATCGTCTATGTTTTCATCGACGTGAAAATCTCTGGGAATGGGCGTCGCCGCGGGATATCGATGATCGATGAGTATAGGAACGGGCGCGCGTTCGTCCCAGAGAGCGTCGGGCCGGGCGCTCGGGGCGTCCAAACGAGTGAGGTCGATGCCGCGCTCCAGCACTTGCGAACGTCCGATCGCCGCGGACCGATTTGATTTGGTCATCAACTTTTCGCTCGCAGAATTTTTTTCTGCCGGTCCGGTTCGGTGTTGGCGAGCGTAGTGGAGGAGCCAAGAACACGCCGGGCCGGAAAACTTGCGGAATTCAGGTTCGGCAGCCGCGTGCCACATAGGAAACCGCGAGGCGATCATTCGGTCGCGCACTTCCGCAGTCGGGATCTCGAATTCTTCGACGGCCCACTCGAGCACCTCGAGCACCTTTGGATCGCCTTTCTCTGCGATCGACCTGATTTCGTCCAGCACCAACTTTTTGGCGACCGGAGGATCCAGCGCGGACGCCAGTGTTTTTGCCATCTCGAGCCATCCTCTGTGGCACGCGTTCACGAAGTGCGTCTCGAGAGATGTAAACTGTCCCATCTCTAAGTTTTTCCCAGCTTTCGCCATGGAAATCAACCATCCTGCCACGGAAACGCTGTTCGCTCCGCACGCCAGGTCCATCGCATTGCGGAATCCCAGTTTGACATCTGGCAGCGTTGGATCGTCGCCTTCGTATATTCGCCGCGCGATCGGGAGATTGTCGTTGCGGCATGCTTGCTCGAATCCGATCGCGAGCCGCTCGGCGGCGAGCGCCGTCGTGTGGATGGCGACGGCGCGCTGCATCGACCAGATCCATTCGAACGACCGCACCGTCCCGCGGCAGCACACCGAGAGGAACGTGTCGGAAGCGAGGCGGTCGATCGTATCGCGCATGCGCCTTTTGACAGCCGCGGCATCCGCACCAGTCATGCCCAAAAATAGGGGATTGACCTGTCCCGCTAATTGCTTGGTGAAATCGCAGTACATCTTTTGTCCGAGCGCATCGCAGCGCAGCTGGAACGCTTCGCCGATCGCGAACATCCTGTCGTCGTCGGCCGCCGACCGCTTCAGAAGTGCCCCGGCCACTTTTGCCCTCGCGTGGAAGAACACCTCTCCATACAACATCAGGAATCGAAGGTCGCGCAGGCTCAGCGCGTCCGTAGGTCGATCGTGGTTGATGCGCGTGACACGGGGGATGACGATGGACCAGATGGCGTGCGCCATCGATAGCAGCGCGTCGGCGACGGCGGCCGCCGTCGCTCCTCTCTGCAT